>Ga0335075_10003561_pt1 | contig 24605 bp, 23 predicted proteins | sample Lox_Sample_24_FD_206723 | JGI IMG/M metagenome (GOLD analysis project Ga0335075, IMG submission 206723) | Soil microbial communities from Loxahatchee National Wildlife Refuge, Florida, United States - Lox_Sample_2.4 | ecosystem: Environmental > Terrestrial > Soil > Wetlands | place: USA...
CCTGAACATGCCATGGATGGATCCTGCCGTCCCCGTAGGTGCCCTGATCAGGGCTGCCGGCATAGAAGTCATAACCACGGTAATAGGGCGACTGGCGCTTATCGGCCGCCGCCTTGGACGAGGCGTCCTGCGCAGACGCGGCGGTCGCGGCTGTAAGCGCTGCTGCTGCGAGCAGTAATCCCAGCAATCGTGAGGCCCATGCCATAGTTGCTATCCCCATATCAAATCGGGCTAGTTGCTTCGCCCGTCGAGCGCGGTGCTGACTCAATTCGAGCGATCCTGTTCGGCCTCGAGCTTCTCGATGGTGGCCAGCGGCGGATTGGCCTGCATGGTGCGCATGGTGTCCTGGTAGTTGGGCAGCATGGTGTCCGCGCCACCCATGGCGGCCTTGATCGGCACGTGGTTGCGCACCGCCCAATCCTGTTCCACGGCAGTCTGATTGGGGAAATGCATCGGCATCTGCCCCTCTTTGCGTGCGATCTCTGTGACGCTGCGGCAGGGGTAGGACGGGAATACTGTATTCGCCAGTCGCAAATATTCAGTGCTTTTTACGAGCGGCTCGCTCAGATACTCCGGATCGGAGATCATCATGATGTGCGTGAGGATGTCGCCATCGACGAAGTAGCGCTCATCGAAGACGGCTTTATCGTTGGTGGGCAGTCCATTGCGGCGTGTCCAACCACGCTTGAATGCGTCGGTATGAACCGACAGCACGTCTGCATTCCAGTGACCGACCGAGAAACCAGACCATGTATGCGCCGCCCACGGCGGCGGGTGCGGCCGCCCATCCATCCAAATATCGCGCTGTGCTTCCCACACTTGGATCCAGGTGTGTAATTCCGTCTGTCGCAGCGTCTGTGGATCGAGCTCTTCCCAGATGCGCAACACGCCCACGCCACGGATCCCGTAGAGCGAGGGGTGCGGGCGGCATTGCAGCCAGGGTAGCGTCAAAACTTCCGGGTCCCAGGTCTGCGCTACCGAGCGCGCCGCTGCGGTGATCGGTAACCCCGCGTACTCGCCCTGATCGGGACCGGGAATGCGCTCAATCTGATCCTCGTCATACAGCGGCCCCCAAAAGCCATCCAAAATCGACTGGCCGTGTGCGCGCCCGGAGCACAGGGCCGTCGCGACCATCGCGATCGCAGCGAGCAATGCGGGACGTTTTCTTGCAGGGGCCATCAGGTGCCTCCGGTCATCGTTTGTCATCCGATGGGGGCTAGGAAGCGCAGATCTGGCGTCGATGCATGCCATGCGCTCGTCGAGTGCAGCCAGGTTATGCGCTGGTGAAAGAAAAAGACCCCGGGTCGTCAGAAGCGCGGACAGCGCTTATCCAGGATGAGGCGCGTCGGGTGCTCCATGAGCCGAAACTCTATGTGGGGCCAAAGTGCGGGGTCAATGCGTCACATTAACACTAGAAATCGGCACCGCCGCCGAAGCGGAGTATCCGCCGAGCACAAGTCTGGCTCGATGCCGTCAAGCCAACTGCACTCCGCACGCATCGTGTGCGCGAGTGCTATCGAGCGGCTGCGGTCATTGGAGTGGCAGCCAGAGAACTACCCGCAGACTGTCGCTTTGCATTGCGGCGCAGCGCGGCCAGCCGCCGGTGACAGATACGCACACGTGGTACCCAAGCGAACTTCGGCAGCTCGGACGTCAGCTCCATCGACAATGCATCGGGTGCCTGCACCCAGGTGTGCAGAGATGCCTGGGCCGGGTTTATCGCGGCGCCATTCTGCACGACTTCTAGCTTGAGTCGAATGAGCTGCAAACGCTGCATTTGCTCGAACAGTCGATCGAGAACCCCCGATTTGCTCCACCGGTTTACCCGCGCGTACACGGTGTGCCAGCTTCCGTAGCGGGTCGGAAGGGCGGACCATTTGCAGTCGTGTTCTGCCAACCAAAGGATCGCATTAATGATATCCAGACTTTGGCGCCGCACATTGCCGCGCTGTCGTGGCAGGTATGGCTCAATCAGGCTGAATTGTTCCCGAGTAATCTCCATATCCAATCCCCCTAGTTGTAGTGTTAATGTGACTTTTTGACATGGTGATCGGTGCGCGCGCTCATAGTGAGCTGCGCCGGCATTGCGGATAACGATATTAGATATAAACGATACACGCTGCCAGGGTAGCTCGGCGCGCCCATCCGGAGTCGCGAGCCGATACGCAACGGCATCGGTGCCCGAGACCGATGCTGATCGGCGTGCCCGATGAAGCTCATGTTCGTTAGTCGGCCCGTCAGGTGCATGCGCTCATGCCGCTCACGCTTAAACCCATCTTAGCCATGACCAAGGCTCCTGAGCTGGCCGTGGTCAGCCGCGCGGGTGCTCGCCTTCCAGCCACGGGCGGCGCTGCCTTGGCCCCAGGATCCAGGGCACCTATGATGCGGCTCATCCGCGAGCGCATCGCAAGACCGGAGACTTGGAGTCTGCGATCTCCCCGCGCCGAGCGTACGGTGGCCTAAGCCGACCGTCGACCTCGCGAGACCAGCACCAGTCCTGCCAGGATAGTGAGGCCCGCAATCGTGTCAGCGGGGTCGATCTCAGGGGCGGCTGAGGCAGGCCCGCTCCAGACACCGGCGATGCTGTTGCTGAGCGTTGTCTTATTACTGAGCGGCTGATCGGGGAAAGCGCCAAACTGCTCGGTGAAAGAATCTCCGCCAGGGGTGCTCTGATAGGCGGTGGTCAAGTCACCCCTCGCCTCTTCCTGATAGGAGCTCAACGAGATGCTCCAGTTGGTGATTGCACCATTGGCGTTCGTGCTGAAGACGAAGCTATCGCCAGTGTTCTGTGGAGCAAGAATCGACACCGACGGCCCCACCGCATCTATTCCTATGTATCCGTTCACTTGAAACGCAAAGGACAGCGGGTTGACGGAAACGTTGTCCAGGTTCGCGCCCAGCGGCTCAGCGAGCGTGATCGCCCCGGAGGCCGAGAAGTTGATTGGAGTGGTGGTGACGAGCGGCTCATACGGATTATCAGAGACCATTGCCTGAGTCCCGTTCATCAATGCCCCGCTGTAGTCGTAGGTAGTCTGCGCGAGTGCGGCGACGGGTACGATCAGGCAAGCGGCTGCCATGATTTTAAGTCTGACCATTGCTGTATCTCCCTGAAGTGATGCCAAGTCCCCGCCAGGCGCGCCACAACCGCGACGAGGGACATCGAACATAGTGGCTATCGACGGGACAGGTCACTGCCGCCCGCCGGGCCTTGATGAATCGTTGATTCCCTCACGCAGTACCTGCATAGCCCGGTGGTGGTCACCCGTCACGAGCTGAGCGTACTCAATCCTCGCAATGCGTGCACTGGCCGCCCCGGGTTGGATGCACCGGACGTTCGAACCGAGCAGGAATCTGATGGATTCACTGGCTCGAGTGCGAGGGATGCCACAAGTGGCCTGGCTGCACTTTTTTTATTGCAAACGGGAGCGCAGGGAGTACGCTCGGCCGAAATAACTGTCACCGGGGAGGGGCACCCGTGAAGTTCACTGCACTGCTTCTGCTGCTGTTTCCGGTAGCGGCCAGCGCTCAATATACGTACGACTACACCTCGGGGCCGTTATTTGCGACCTCGACGAATACCCCGAGCCTGCTATTGCCCCCCGTCGGCGGCGAGATCACCGGCATCATCACGCTCAGCCAGGAGCTGCCGCAAAGCGGCACGGTTACGGTCACTCCGTTGACCGTCGATTTTTCGTTGGGGGGAGGTTACGGTTTTGCCGGCATCGCCGGACCTCCGTACGCGTCTACGTATACGTTCACGACGCAGGATGGAAAACTCACTGCCTTCAGCTTCGATCAGACCGACCCGATCGACAGCCTGCAGGCAGATTCGGCCACCAATGAAGTGACTTTCGATGTCAAATCGCCCTTTTCCCCTACGCTGCACATGGACGGCGAGGGCACGGCTGGTAGCTTTTATGGTGGCCTGCTTGGCGCACCGGAGATCGACCCCTCAGGCGCCGGGTCCGCCCTGACTTTGATGGCAGGCATCTTGGCCCTGCTCCGCGGACGGCGTATCCGCAGGAGTGCCTCGGCAGCAATAGGGTAGCCCGGCCAGACCGGAAACAGTCGCCGGCGATTCTGGCGGCCGATCGGCTGGAAGCATGGCTGAGTGCTGCTGGTTCACCTGCGGAGCGGCAGCTGCATGAAGACCAGATAGGGCAACAGGCTCGCCGGATACTCAAGATGCGGCGCGCAGTCATTGAACCCCAGCTTGCGATACAGGGCAATCGCCTCTGTCAATAGGTTGCCAGTGTCCAGACGCATCAACTCAAACTGCTCGGATCGAGCCGCGTCGATCAGCGCCTCCGCAAGTCGACGCCCAATCCCGCGGCCTTTGAACTGCTCGGAGACATAAAGCCGCTTCATTTCACAGCTTCCGTCTGCAAGTCGACGGTACGCGCCCGCCCCCGCAATCCGGTCGTCAATGCGGGCCAGAAGAGTGCATCCATTCGGCGGACCGTAGGTCGTGGCAAGTTCCCCGAGTTCCTGCTCCAGATCCTGGTGACCGAATACTTGCTCCACGAACCAGGCGTCGCTTTGGTAGCGGGTCCGACACCAATTCACGTATTCGCTTACGAGAGCCGCAAAGGCTTCAAAGTCACTCCGACTCCTGGCGCGGAAGATCAATTCGGGCATATGGGTTCAGGCGAGTGCTGCGCTGCTTTTTTTCAGGACTTGCATCCAGTGGCGAAAGGGTACATGAGCTGCGACTCAGCCTCCGATCAGTCCTCACTCCGGCCAGCGCCACGCCCGGGCACGCCTGCTCAAGGGGTGGGTCGTGTAAGCGCCGGGCGGCAGAGAAATGCCAGGGAGACGGACAGCGCGCCACTACGGCGCGGGCAAACTGCGCTCATCTCATCACACGAGGCCATTCACATGCTCACACCAGCCATGCCCCAGCCGCACTCGCAGGCTCCCAAGCCCCCGCCGCCGGTCGGCGACCCGCCCGATTCATACCAGCCCCGGCCATCGCCGCCGCCGCGAAAGCCGAATTAACGCCATGGGAGGGGACGAGCACTGGCGGGACTTCAGCAGCGACCCTCCCCCTGCAGACGGCCACATCGTCACCGGCGCGAGGCGTCCTGATGGCACCTGGCGCATCACCGGAATTCATCCGCCAGGAAGCGGACGCGACAGGCAGAATCCCGGGACCTTCTGGACTCGTCTACCCGACTGGATAATCAAGGGGCCCCCCCGATCCTGAAGCGCGGTTGATTCAGCCGCTGCCGCCGCCGCCCCTGCCTGCCGGGCAACGTAGCGGCAAAAAAGGCGCGTTCCACGTTCGCGCCCGACGCAAGCAAGCCATGCGCATGCGTTGACGCCGGCCAGGCGTCCGGAAACCAAATCCATTCTGAAGCGTCCGGGGCAGATCGCGCGCCATGCGATCGCACGGGGTACCGGATGCCAGCGGGCAACGGTGGACGACCAGGGCAATATGGTAGGTAGATTTACTCACACGCAACTCACGCGGCGAACGATACAGTGAGAGCGCCTCCTGGTCTCGGAGGGAAGAAAGATGGATGCCGTCTACCTCGCGATCATCGCGGCGCTGTACGCCGCCACACACTGGCTCGTAAAGGCTATCTGCCGCCTGGGGGGCGAGGGATGAACGTTCTCTACCTCGTGAGCGGGCTGCTGGCGCTGGGCCTGTTCGTGTACCTGTTGTACGCCATGTTAAGGCCGGAGAAATTCTGATGGCGCCCTCGACCCTGGCGCTCGTCGCCGTCTATCTGGCCGTGGCGCTCGTGCTGGTCAAGCCGGTCGGTCTCTACATGGCAAGCGTGATGGAGGGACGGCCGATCTGGCCGTTACGCCTGGGGGCACCCTTCGAGCGGCTGATCTATCGGCTGTGCGGGACGGATCCGTCCGTCGAGATGGGCTGGAAAGGCTACGCGATCGCGCTCATCGTATTCAATACCTTTGGTGCGCTCGCAGTTTACGCGCTGCAGCGGCTGCAACGGTGGCTGCCGCTCAATCCCGAGCATTTCGCGAACGTCTCACCGGACTCCTCCTTCAATACCGCGGTGAGCTTCATCACCAACACCAACTGGCAGGGATACTCGGGCGAGTCGACGATGAGCTATCTGACGCAGATGGCCGGCCTTGCCGTGCAGAACTTCCTGTCCGCAGCGACAGGCATCGTCGTCGCCATCGCGCTGATCCGCGGCTTCGCGCGGCGCAACGCCGGAGCGATCGGCAATTTCTGGGTCGATATGACGCGCTCGATCCTTTATGTGCTGTTGCCGATCTCGGTCGTGTTCGCCCTGGTGCTCATCTGGCAGGGGGTGCCGCAGAACTTCAGCGCCTACAAGGAGGTGACGATGCTGCAGACCCTGACCTACCAGCAGCCGAAAGTCGATGCGGCCGGCAATGCGGTGAAGGACAAGGCCGGCAATCCGGTCCTGGAGGATGTCTCGACGCGCACGCAGATCCTGCCGATGGGACCCGTGGCGTCGCAGGAGATCATCAAGGAGCTCGGCACGAATGGTGGTGGCTTCTTCAATGCGAATTCCGCGCACCCGTATGAGAACCCGACGCCGTTCAGCAACTTTCTCGAGATGCTGGCGATCATTCTCATCCCGGCGGCGCTCACGTACACCTTCGGGCGCATGGTGGGGGACACACGTCAGGGTTGGGCCATCCTCGCGGCAATGACGATCCTGTTTCTCGCTGAGTTCGCCATCGCCGGGCATCAGGAACAGCTCGGAAACCCGCATGTGGCCGCGCTCGGGGTGGATCAGGCTGCGAGCATGTTGCAGCCTGGCGGAAACATGGAGGGCAAGGAAGCGCGCTTCGGCATCGGTGCCTCGGCACTGTTTGCCACCATCACAACCGGCACGTCCTGCGGCGCGGTGAACGCCATGCACGACTCATTCCTGCCGCTGGGCGGCTTCGTGCCGCTGTTCAACATGATGCTCGGGGAAGTGGTGTTCGGCGGCGTAGGCACCGGTCTGTACTCGATGCTCATCTTCGCGATCATCGGAGTCTTCATCGCCGGGCTCATGATCGGCCGAACCCCTGAGTACCTGGGCAAGAAGATCGAGTCTTTCGAGATGAAGATGAGCTCGATCGCGATTCTCGTCATGCCATTCATCGTGCTCATTGGCACTGCGATCGCCGTGAAGGTGGCGGCGGGCCAGGCGGGCGTCGCGAACCCCGGTGCGCACGGCTTCTCGGAGATTCTCTACGCGTTCACGTCCGCCAGTAACAACAACGGCAGCGCCTTCGCGGGCATCTCGGCGAATACTCCTTTCTACAATACCGCGCTCGCGCTGTGCATGTGGCTCGGCCGCTACTGGCCGATCGTAGCCGTGCTCGGCATCGCCGGTTCCCTCGCGGCAAAGAAACGCGTGCCCGTGACGTCGGGAACGATGCTCACGTTTGGGCCGACTTTCATCCTGCTGCTGATAGGCACGGTGCTGCTCGTCGGGGCCCTCACCTTTGTGCCAGCCCTGGCGCTCGGGCCGGTCGTCGAGCATCTCATGCTCGGTGGCGCCTGACATGGATGAGCCGATGACAAAGCCCACTCCCGCGAACGTTTCCAATGCATCCCCCGCCCCTGCCGCTTTACGGGGCACGACAACGCCCGAGCAGTCAGCGACGACGGTCGGGTATTCGCGCCGCAAGCTCTCGATGTTCGACCGCAGCCTTGCAGGGCCGGCGATCGCCGAGGCCTTCCGTAAGCTCGACCCACGCGTGCAGTGGCGCAACCCCGTGATGTTCGTCGTCTACATTGGCAGTGTGCTCACCACTGTGCTGTGGCTGCAGGCGCTCGCCGGACGGGGCGAGGCGCCGGGGTGGTTCATCCTCAATGTGGGACTGTGGCTGTGGTTCACCGTCCTGTTTGCCAATTTCGCCGAGGCGCTGGCCGAAGGGCGCAGCAAGGCGCAGGCCGCCTCGCTTCGCGGACTCAAGCAGACGGTGATGGCCAAAAAGCTCGGCGATGCACGCGAGCGTGACCGCCAGGAACGGGTGCGCGCCGATCAGCTGCGCCGCGGGGACGTGGTGCTCATCGAAGCGGGCGATTACATCCCGGCCGACGGGGAGGTGATCGAGGGCGCAGCGTCCGTGGATGAAAGCGCCATCACCGGCGAATCGGCACCGGTGATCCGTGAGTCCGGGGGGGACTTCTCAGCCGTGACGGGGGGTACTCGGGTCCTCTCCGACTGGATCGTCGTGCAGGTCAGCGTCAATCCCGGTGAGACGTTCATCGATCGCATGATCGCGATGGTCGAAAGCGCCAAACGCCAGAAGACCCCCAATGAGATCGCTCTCACCATCCTGTTGGTCGCGCTGACACTGGTCTTCCTGTTCGCAACCGCAACGCTCCTGCCGTATTCCCAGTACAGCGTCGCGGTCGCGAAACTCGGCACGCCGGTCACGATCACCGCGCTGATCGCGCTGCTCGTATGCCTCATCCCCACGACGATCGGCGCCCTGCTGTCAGCGATCGGGGTGGCGGGCATGAGCCGGATGCTGCAGGCGAACGTCATTGCGACATCCGGACGCGCTGTCGAAGCGGCGGGCGATGTCGACGTGCTGCTGCTCGACAAGACGGGCACGATCACGCTTGGCAACCGGCAGGCGGCGGCGTTCATCGCCGCGTCCGGTGTGCGCGACGAGGAGCTCGCGGACGCCGCGCAGCTGGCCTCGCTGGCCGATGAGACGCCGGAGGGACGAAGCATCGTCATCCTGGCGAAGCAGCGCTTCAAGCTGCGCGAGCGCGATCTGCAGTCGCTCAACGCCACGTTCGTGCCGTTCTCAGCGCATACGCGCATGAGCGGGGTGGACATCGGCGAGCGGCAGGTTCGCAAGGGCGCACCCGATGCGATCCAGAAGCATATCGCGGGGCTGGGTCAGGTCATGCCTCGCGGGGTCATGACGGCCGTCGAGGAAGTGGCCCGCCGCGGCAGCACGCCGCTGCTCGTGAGCGATGGCGCCCGCGTGCTCGGCCTCATCGAGCTCAAGGATGTGGTCAAGGGTGGCATCAAGGAGCGCTTCCTCGAGCTGCGCCGCATGGGGATCAAGACCATCATGATCACCGGCGACAACAAGCTGACCGCGGCGGCAATTGCCGCCGAGGCGGGTGTGGATGACTTTCTGGCGGAGGCCACGCCGGAGGCGAAGCTCAAGCTCATCCGCCAGCATCAGGCTGAGGGAAAGCTCGTTGCGATGACGGGTGATGGCACCAATGACGCACCGGCGCTCGCGCAGGCGGATGTGGCCGTTGCCATGAATACCGGTACCCAGGCAGCCAAGGAAGCCGGGAACATGGTGGACCTCGATTCCAACCCGACCAAGCTGATCGAGGTGGTGGAGACCGGCAAGCAGATGCTGATGACGCGCGGGTCACTGACGACCTTCAGCATTGCAAACGACGTGGCGAAATACTTCGCGATCATCCCGGCCGCTTTCGCCACGACCTATCCGCAGCTCAATGCCCTCAATGTCATGCACCTGGCCAGCCCGTTCTCGGCGATTCTCTCGGCGGTGATCTTCAATGCGCTCATCATCGTGGTGTTGATCCCGCTGGCCCTGAAAGGGGTCAAGTACCGCCCGCTCGGAGCGGCCGTGCTGCTGCGGCGCAATCTTCTGCTCTACGGACTGGGAGGAATCATCGTGCCATTCCTCGGCATCAAGCTGATCGATATGGGGCTCGTCCTCACGCACCTGGTCTGACGGGAGAGATGACATGCGATCGATCCTGCGTCCCGCTGTGATCCTGCTGCTTCTCATGACGGCCCTGGTCGGAATCGTCTATCCCGTCGTCGTGACCGGAATCGGCCAGTTGCTGTTTCCGTCCCAGGCGGCGGGAAGTCTGATCGAACTGCATGGCAAGGCAGTCGGCTCGAGCCTCATCGGAGAGCCCTTCAGCGACCCGAAGTACTTCTGGAGCCGTCCCTCGGCCACCACGCCTCAGCCTTACAATGGCACCGGCTCGACCGGGTCGAATCTCGGACCGCTCAACCCCGCACTCACGGATGCGATCAGGATGCGCATCGACGCCTTACACGCTGCGGACCCGACCAACAGGGCACCGATTCCGGTCGATCTCGTCACGGCATCGGCGAGCGGGCTCGATCCGGACATCTCCCTCGCGGCGGCTTACTATCAGGCAGCGCGTGTGGCGCGCCTGCGTGGCTCGAGCGTCGCGGCCGTCCAGCAACTCATCGCGGCGCACGCCAGGGGCAGGGTGCTCAAACTGTTTGGTGAGCCGCGCGTGAACGTGCTCGAGCTCAATCTGGCGCTGGACCAAGGCAAGTGAGGCGTGCTTCGAACTGATGGCTGAGGTACGACCGGACCCGGACAAGCTCCTGGCGCACGTACAGGCCGAAGAGGCGCGCGCGCAGCGCGGACGGTTGCACATCTTCTTTGGCGCCTCCGCCGGTGTCGGCAAGACATACTCGATGCTTGCGGCCGCGCGCGGCGCCCGCGCGGCCGGCAGGGACGTCGTGGTCGGCTATGTCGAGCCGCACGGTCGCGTCGAGACCGAGGGGTTGCTCGAGGGACTCGAGCGGCTGCCGACACTGACGGTGCGCTATCGCTCGCTCGTGCGTCAGGAGTTCGACCTCGATGCGGCGCTCAGACGTCATCCCGAGATCCTGCTTGTCGATGAGCTGGCGCACTCCAATCTCACCGGTGGCGCTCCCCCGCTGCGTCACCCGAAGCGCTGGCAGGACATTGAGGAACTGCTGGAGGGCGGCATCAGTGTCTGGACCACCGTCAACGTCCAGCATCTGGAAAGCCTCAACGATCTGGTCGCCCAGATCACCGGAGTGCGCCAGCGCGAGACGCTGCCGGATCGGGTATTCGATGAGGCCGACGAGGTGGAACTCATCGACCTGCCGCCCGAGGACCTGCTCGCGCGCCTGCATGCCGGAAAAGTGTATATCCATGACGAGGTGGCGAATGCGGTAGAGCGTTTCTTCCGCCCGCCCAATCTCATGGCGCTCAGGGAGATGGCGCTGCGGCGCGTGGCAGACCGCGTCGAGGCTGAGGCCCGGGCATCCGCCGGGGTCGGAGAGCTGCAACCGCGGCTGCCCGGTGAGCGCATTCTCGTCGCGACGGGACCGGATCGTCAGTCCGAACAGCTCGTGCGGGCGGGCAAGCGCCTTGCTGATGCGCTCGATGCCAGGTGGGTCGTGGTCTATATCGAGACACCGCAGCTGCTCAAGCTCTCGGAGGCGCAGCGCAACCGTCGCATCGATATCCTGCGGCTGGCGGAGTCACTCGGAGCCGAAACGGTCACGATTGACGGGCCGACGGCAGCCGACGCCCTGCTCGAATACGCGCAGAGGCGCAATGCCACGCGCGTGATTGTCGGTTCGCCGAAGCGCTTCGGCCTGCGGGCTCTGCTGCGTCCCTCGGTGCCCCTGGAGCTCGCCAAGCGCGCGCGCGGCTTCGACGTGATCACCATCGCGCCGGCCGAGCATGCCTCCGTCGCGGCACAGCGTGCACGGGATCGTCCGGACAATCTGCCGGTGCAGGTGCGCTGGGACCGTTACGGCTGGGCTGCTGCGATCAGCGCGGCGTGCACGATCATCGCCTTCCTGATGTATCCGCGCTTCGAGCTGGTGAACCTGGTCATGGTGTACCTGCTGGGCGCCACGGTGGCCGGCCTGCGGCTCGGCCGCGGACCATCCGTGCTGACGACGATCGTCAACGTCGCGATCTTCGATTTCTGCTTCGTGCCGCCGCGCTACACCTTCGCCGTCAGCGATGCGCAGTACGTCGTGACGTTCACCGTGATGCTGATCGTCGGGCTCGTGGGGGCGAACCTCATGGCAAGCGTGCGTCAGCAGACCCGGGTGGCAGGTGCCCGCGAGCGCCGCACGGCGCTGCTCTACGCGATGAGCCGTGAGCTCGCTGCCACCCGCGGTATCGCGCAGCTTGCCCGGGTTGCCGTTCGGCACATCGCGGAGGTGTTCGCGTGCAAGGCGGTTGTTCTGCTGCCCGACGAGAACGGCAAGCTCCAGGTGCCCAGGGAGCAGCCCCTGGAGCAATCGCTGCGAGGTCCGGAACTCGCGATCGCCCAGTGGGTAGCCGATCATGGCCGCGAAGCAGGCCTCGGAACCGATACGCTGCCCGCGGCGCCGGCCCTCTATGTGCCGCTGGGTGATGTCGAGCGTCGACTCGGAGTGCTCGCAGTGCTGCCGTCCAATCGAAGGCGCGTATCGCTTCCCGAGCAGCGCCACCTGCTCGAGACCTTCGCCGGCCAGATCGGCGTCGCGCTGGAACGTGCCCAGCTCGCCGAGCGCACTGAATCGGCGAGAATTGCGGCCGAGCGCGAGAGTCTTCGCAACACGCTGCTCGCTTCCATCTCGCATGATCTGAGAACGCCGCTCGCGGCCATCGCGGGCGCCGGAGGGACGCTCGCGAAGCAGGGGCGGGCGCTCGATGAGCCGACTCGTGAGGCGCTCGCCAACTCGATCGAGACCAAGGCGCGCGAGATGTCCGAGCTCATCACCAACGTGCTTGATCTGATGCGATTCGAGGTGCGCCAGGTGCATCTGCGGCGCGATTGGCAGATGCTGGACGATCTCGTCCAGGCCGCCATCAGGGAGCTCGGCCCACGCCTCAGCGCCCATCCGATCGAGATGCGTCTGCCCAGCTCTCTGCCTCCGGTGTACGTCGATGCGACCCTCGTGGTGAAGCTGTTCATCAACCTGCTCGACAACGTCGCCAAATACACCCCTCCCGGTACCCGCGTGACGATTTCCGCCGCGCCCGAAAAGTCCGCCGTGCTGGTCACCATCGATGACACCGGTCCGGGATTGCCGCCCGGGGATCCCGCGCGGCTGTTCGACAAGTTCCAGCGCGGCTCGGAGGAGGGAAGCACCGTCGGAGTAGGGCTCGGACTTGCGATCTGCCGGGCCATCGTGCGCGAGCATGGTGGGGAGATCAGCGCCGGTAACCGCTCCCCAACCGGCGCTCATTTCGAGTTTACGCTGCCGATCAGCGAACCAGCCGCTCAATCGCCGGCAGATGAGCATCCGCCCGGAACGGCGACACCGGCGTCATGACCGAAGCGATGCATCGAATCCTGGTGGTCGAGGACGATCCGGCCATCCGCACCGTGCTCAAGGCCCTGCTTGAGTCGGCACGCTTCCGGCTCGCCGAAGCGGCGACGGCCGCCCGTGCCGAGATCGAGGCCCGGGCGGGCAAGCCGGACCTGTTACTGGTCGATCTGGGGCTTCCTGATACGGACGGGCTGACTGTCATCCGGCACGTGCGCAAATGGTCACCCGTGCCAATCATCGTCCTCTCGGCGCGGGCCGCAGAGGAGCAAAAGATTGCAGCGCTCGATGCCGGAGCCGATGACTATGTGACGAAGCCTTTCAGTGCACCCGAGCTTCTCGCGAGAGTGCGAGCGGCACTGCGGCGCGCCGTGCGGGGATCGGAGGCAGGTCACGTGCTCAGTTTCGGAGATGTCCAGGTCGACATCGCGCGGCGCACGGCGCGCGGACTGAAGGCGCAGATTCATCTGACCCCGCTCGAGTACCGGGTTCTCGAATGCCTGGGCCGTCATGCCGGCCTCATCGTCCGACAGGATCAGCTGCTCAAGGAGGTGTGGGGTCCCGGCCATCTGCAGGACAGCCGGGGACTTCGTGTGTGCGTCAAGAATCTCAGAAGCAAGATCGAGGCGGATCCTCACCGACCGAAGTACCTCGTGACCGATCCCGGGCTTGGATACCGCCTGCGAACCGATGAGACGGTCGAATAGCGCGACGCGCGACATTTCAACAGGCTCAAAGGTTAATTCGACGCCCCCTCTGTGCTACCGGGGGGTAGTATCCGCGCCGGGGATCGTTGTCGAACAATAGACTGAGGTTTAGGGGAAACGGATGGACATCCAAAGGGTCCATGCGACCCTCAGTGCTGCCGAGCGGCGGCGCGACGGGCTGCTGATGCAAGGTATTCGTCTCAAGGACGACGGCAAGGTGGATGAAGCGACCACGGCGTTTGCAAGGGCCGAGAAGTTGCGAGGCCAGATCGGAGCCCTGGAACGGGCACTGAGGGCCTGGCGCAGGTACTAGGCGCGAGCCGAAGACATAATCCTGCGTGCTGTCCTATCACGCCGACCTCTGCCAATCGGCAGAGCAGAGCATTTGCTGCTCATGCAGTCTGCGCACCACCACCAGCATCGCCTGTTCCATTTCCGTATCGAGCTCGTCCGCCAGCGAGCGCCGCAGCGCACGGAAAGCTCGCTCGCCCACGCTGACCTGTGCCGCTCCCATCGCGGCGCTCAGAAATCCGATCCACCATTGCAGGCGATTGCCCGGCGACAGTGCCGCCAGCCTGTCCTTCTGTGTTGCGAGAGCTGCCATGGCGCAATCGTGTCCGATCTGCAGCGCTTGATCCTCGCTCAGCTTGCTCATGTGTGACCTCCCGCGGTGAGCTGAAGCGCGATGCTACACCTGCGTACGTGACGGGAATATTGACCGCAGAGCACCCGGTCTGCGCATCCGGCCTTGTGCGCGGATTCGCCGTGGACGACCACGCCCAATATAATCAGCGGCTTAGCTTGGGCTCTACGGCGCGGGCTTACGCTGCCGTGGTCAGTCCCTGCAGCAGCGCTGCGTCGTTATTTTTCGGCGTATTCACGCGGCTGCTCACCGGATGCGCCACCATGGCATCCGCATCGTAGGCTTTCAGCGTCGCCGAGGCCTCTGAGAGGCTGCCGTGCAGCCACGTTTCGCGATCCTGCTCGGAGAGGATCGCCGGCATGCGCTGCCTCGCGTTGTGTATGTCGGCCATGAGCGCGTTCGCGGGCAACGTGATGATGGTACAGCTCACGACCTCGGTGCCATCCGCGGCGCGCGAGCTGTCCCAGAGTCCCGCCAAGGCAAAGACCGCCTGATCGGCGCAGCTGATGTAGTAAGGACGCTTGCTGCCATCGGCAAGCACGTGCCACTCATAAAAGCCCGAAGCCACGATCAGGCAGCGCTGCGCGCGCTGCCACGGTCCGCGCCAGCACGCTGCCGTCTCCAGTTTCTCGATGGCGGCGTTGATGGTGCTGAACTTCGGCGGCACCCCACGCGCAAAATAGGGCACCAGGCCCCAGCGCATGTGCAGTGCCTGGCGGGCATGCCCGAACCAGCGGACGACGGGCACGCGCTGCGAGGGCGCTACATTGAACGAGCGCTCATACTCCAGCCAATGGACCATCAGGTTCCGCTCGGCTTCAGCGACTTCGGGGGTGACGTAGCGGCCGCACATGCGCCGCCCTATTGTGGCGCGCATGACACGGTTGACGCCACCAGACCGTCACAATAAAGTCGCTGCTGCGGCTGAGGCGGCGACGCTTCGAGTCGCCACGCCGCCACGCTGGCGCACGGATCGGGCTCAAGGGGGGCATGCAGGCGTTCATGGCATTCGCGGTCGGCCCAGGCCGCCGTATGCACGCGCGCCTGCGTGCCGATCGCGTTACCTCACGCCCCGACCGGCGGACGCAAACCATCGAAATGAACAACAGGTAGCATCATGGCAATCCACAGGCGACTCCTCACCACATGCGCCGTGCTGCTCGCAGGCGCCAGCGCGGCACTGCTGAGTCTGCCGGCCAGCGCGCAGGATACGCATCAGACCTTTGATGGATTCTGGAACCCCCTGTTCGATGAGGACCAGCCCGAGCGTATCCCCGGTCCCGACCAGGGCGACTATGCGGGGCTGCCGATCACCGCGGCGGCTGCCTCGGTTGCACAGACCTGGGATCCGGAAGTGCTGACCATTCCGTATCTGCAGTGCCGGCCGCATCCGGCGCTGTATGGCATCCGCGGGGTTGGCGCGCTGCGCATCTGGGAAGAGCTGGACCAGCAATCGCTGCATCAGGTGGCGATTCATACCTGGATCGTGGCCTGGGAGGCGCAGCGTGACATCTGGATGGATGGCCGTCCGCATCCGCCACCGTGGGCAGCGCACAGCTGGGCCGGCTTCTCGACGGGCCACTGGGTCGGGGACGATCTGTACGTGCACACCGACATGTTCAAGCGCGGCTGGACGCGCCGCAACGGCCTGCCCACCAGCGATAGCGCGACCTTCGATGAGCGCATGTTCCGCGACGGGGACATCCTCACCGACGTGACGATGATCAGCGACCCGCAGTACCTGAGCGAGCCGCTGGTGAAGAGCACGGAGTACCAGAAAGCCGACGAGATGAACTTCGCGACCTATCCCTGCCGCGAAGTGACGGAGATTCCGCGCCACGAGGGTGACATTCCCATGCACCTGCCGAACCAGACGGCGGTGGAGCAGGACTATCCGGCCCGCAACGGGGTGCCGCTCAAGTCCTCGCTGGGCGGGGCAGACACCATGTTCCCCGAGTATCAGGACGCCATTGTGAAGCTGCCGCCCAATCCGCCGATCAAGCAGGTCGAGCAACAGGAAGAGCAGCAGGACCACGAGGACGCCAACCTCTAGGTTGGCCGAAGGAACGCACATGGAGTCGACGATGTACGCATACAACTCTCCGGTCGCACTGATACGGCACCGCTGCGCAGTGCTGGGACTGCCCGCTGTCGCGCTGGCCGTGATGCTCGCCGCCGGTGCGCCGCCGGCTCACGCGCAGGTGCCCTACGATGCCGGCACGGTCAGCAAGTCCCAGCAGCTCGATGTGCGGCAGTCGCCGTACTACAGCGGCTACGACTTCTACCGGGGAACGGCTGGAGAGGGAAAGTACGACGACGGCCAGATTCATCCCTGGCATGTGCAGGGTAATGTCTGGCTGCTGGCGGGCGAGCCCGATGAAAGCAATGTCGCCGTGCAGATCGGCGAAAACGGCGCGCTGGTGGTCAATACCGGCAGCGGGGAGATGGCGCCGAAGCTGCTCGCGGTTCTCAACAGGCTGACGCAGCAGTTCGGCGGCGACCAGAAGAACATTCAGTGGATCATCGATACCGATTCGAACCCCAACCACATCGGCGGCAACTCCGTCATCCGCAACGGTGGCACCGCCATCGTTGGCTCAAACGAGCAGTTCGACAATGCCGGGTTGACTCCCGGTGCGGTCGTGATTGGCAGTCTCAATATGCTCAATCGCATGGTCGTGCCGAATGCGCAGGGGCAGACGGCGGTGCCGGAGGGCCTCTGGCCCAATGAGACACACGTCGAGCCGACTTACTCCTGGGACAACAATGACGAAGCCGTGACGCTGATCCATCCGCCCAGCGCCAGCAGCGACGAGAACGAGCTGGTGTATTTCCGCCGCTCGGATGTGATCGCCACCGGAGACGTGGTGAGCATGGTCCACTATCCGGACATCGATCCGAAGATCGGCGGCAGCATCGATGGTGAGCTCTCGGCACTCAACAACACCATCGAGGAGGCCACCGCGGATTTTCACATGGGCCCACAGGAAGGCGGCACCATGATCATCCCGGGCCAGGGCCGGCTGTGCGATCAGTCGGACCTGATCGAGTACGACATCATCCTGACGACGATCCGCAATCGCATCATGTATTACAAGAACCAGGGCAAGTCGTTGCAGCAGGTGCTCGCGCTGAAGCCGACCTGGGACTTCGATGATCGCTGGGGTAAGGCGGACGGCGCCTGGACCGCGGAACAGTTCGTGCGCACCGTGTATGACACGCTGCCGGCCCGGGGCAAGGGCAAGGTCAGGTTCGCAATGCCCGAGATGGCCGGAGGCTAAGCCAATGAAGATCCAAATTCTTCTGGGGTCCGTCGCGCTCGTGGCCGCGGGCATGGTCGCACAGGGGGCATGGGCCCAGGGTCCAGGACAAGCTGCGGTGGGGCTGGCCCAGCAGCAGGGCAGGGAGCGGGGCGCCGCCCCGCCGGCCGAGCAGGCCGCGCCGATTGATCTGACCGGCTACTGGGAGTCGGCGGTCACCGAGGATTGGCGCTGGCGCATGCTCACAGCGCCTCCCGGCGACGTCGACAGCGTTCCGCTCACACCCGCAGGCCTGGCCATCGCCAAGCAGTTCAATCCGGCGCCGTATGGGTCCGGCTGGACCGAAACGATCGACTGCAGAGCGTATGGCGCGGCCGGCCTGATGCGCATGCCCACGCGCGTGCACATCACCTGGGCCAATCCGAATGAGCTGCAGATCGAGAGCGACTGGGGCCAGCAGACACGTCAGATCTACTTCAATCGGCAGGACATGCCCCATGGGGCCCCGAGTGCACAGGGCAGCTCGCTGGCCGATTGGATCACGCCGCGCAATGTCGTGTTCGCTTTCGGCCGCGCTCGCGGCCCGCAGCCCAAGCCGGTGACCGGCAAGCTGCACGTGATCACCGATAATCTGGCGCCCGGCTGGCTGCGGCGCAACGGCGTGCCCTATAGCGCGCGCACGCACCTCACCGAGTGGTATCAGACGTTCACCGATCCCACCGGCAAGCACTGGTTCGACGTGACCACACAGGTCGAGGATCCCGAATACCTGCGGGCTCCATTCATCACCAGCTCGGACTTCCGCCAGGAACCGGATGCCTCGAAGTGGGCGCCGCATCCCTGCAAGACAGTCGCGACGGACTGAGCAAGGACGCACCGAGCAGGGACACCGGCCGACGCACGGAAGCGCCTGTGCCGCGGCACGGCGCAGGCGCTGAGTCTTCTCACATGAAGTAAGCACTCACGGCGGACAGTCGGCCGTCCGCCGTGAGTGCTGCTCTGCTCAGAGCCGCACGCCATGAAGGGCGTCAAGCGCCTCGCGATCGTCGGGGCGCGGATCGTTCACGAGCCGGCAATCGTCACCGAGGATCATGGTGGCGCGCTGCTGCACGTCGTACGCCGGCCAGTGCGGCAGTGACGGCGTGTTGGGATTGCCGGTGCGCGCGAAAGCCGTCCAGGCAGCGCTCATGCGCGTCTGCAGCGCGTAGCGGTCCTGCCCGGTGCCGGTCATCGAGCGCCCCAGATCCACATTGTCGAAGGCGAATGGAATGTCCAGCGTATGGAAGGCGCGCAGCTTGCCGTCGCGCACCGGTGACTTCCAGGTGAAGTAATACATGTACACCGGCGCACCATGCTGTGCCGACTTGCGCTCGGCCTGCGTCAGTGCGTTCTTCCAGGCGAACATGTCCGAAGCGACCTCGATCGCGATGTCGATCGGAGCGATGCCCGGCTGATCCTTGCGATAGGCGGCGATGACCGCGGCAGTCTGCTCATCGCTCGCGTGCAGCGTCTGCTTGACGCGCGGTGCCAGGGCCGACTCATCGATGGGATCCAGCGCGGCGCCGGGGAAGAATCCCATCTCATCCTGCGTGGAGCCCACCAGCAGCGGTACGTGCGCCGAGATCGCGGGTGCGACCGGATCGAAGGGATCGGTGGGCAGCGAGCTGCCGTCGACCACAGGCGCAAAGCGGAAGGCCGGATTGCCCATCATGCCGCCACCGCTCTGCGCGGCGAGCAGCTGCTGCATGCTCATGCTCTGCAGCCTGTCCACATCGTTCGGCCCGACGCCCGCCTTGGCCAGAAAGGCCGCGGTGGATTTGTTGGCCGCTTCGCGCGAGACGCCCTTGATCGTGGAGCCGCTCTGGACGATGGCACGATGGAACAGGCCGCGGGCCGCGGGCATCGCCATGAGCGTGCTGACTTTCCCGCCGCCGCCCGACTGCCCGAAGATGGTCACATTACCGGGATCACCGCCGAAGGCTGCGATGTTGTCGCGCACCCATTCGAGCGCCTGCACGATGTCGAGCATGCCGACATTGCTGGCCTGGGCATATTTGGCGCCGCCGACATCCGGCAGGAACAGGAAGCCGAAAACGTTCAGGCGGTGGTTGACCGTCACCACCACCACATCGTGATGCGCGGCGAGGTTGGTGCCGTCATAGATCGTGAAGCCGCCCGAGCCGCTGGTATAGCCACCGCCATGCAGCCAGACCATGACGGGGCGGCGATGCGAGTGCCCCCCGGAGGGTGTCCAGACATTCAGGCACAGGCAGTCCTCGCCCATGGGCTCGTTGACGTCCACCGCGGCGACCTCGGGAATGAGTCCCGAGGGCAACTGCGGCGAGCGCAGACCGAGCCGGGTTGCATCGCGCACGCCGCTCCAGGGCTGGACCTTCTGCGGCGGCATGAAACGCCGCTCGCCCGCGGTCGAGGCACCGTAGTGCACACCCTTGAAGTAGGCCACCGAGCCCTGCCGCCCGCCGCGCAGCTTGCCGGCCATGGTCTCGATGACCGGGTCGCTGGCATCGCCGCCTGACTGCGCTGCCGCCGCCAGCGGTATCCTGTTGAGCATCGCGCCTGTGATCATCGCGGCCGAGGCCGCCCCCACAAACGTACGGCGATCGAGCTTGCGACCGCCCTCGTCAGACCCACCTGCAGTCATAGTGTGCTCCTGGATGCATGGACGCGACCGTTGCGGCGCGGCTCTCGTTAAAGTTGCAGCAGTTTACACCGCGGCGATGCCCTGAGCGTCTGTCCAGCTGTCCGCCGCGCTGTCCGCGGACAGCGTGGTGGCGGCCGAGCGTGCGCGCCGGGCGCACAGAGCGCTTGCATCCCAGGCACTTGGCGCCCTGAGGCCCATGGCACGGGCCTTGCTCCCTGCAGTCGTCGCGTCCGGCGGCAAGACGGCACGAACGCCGTGCCAGAGCAGGGCAGCCCAGGCTGATGACAAACGGCGGGACAGGGCAGAGGACCAGGGCGGGAGCCATGCGGGCGCGCGAGGCCAGCTGTGCACGCTTCGCTGCCGCTGCGCGCTACGCCGCGCTCGCGCTGTGCGCGATGCTGCCCGCCATGCCGCTGCCTGTGCAGGCCAATGATCTTCTGCGCCTTTATGATCTTGCGCAGCAGCGCGACAGCGTTCTGCAGTCGGCGGCCGCCCAGCGCGATGCAGCGATCGAAGCGCGTCCGCAGGCTCTCGCGCAATGGTTGCCGCAGCTCGATGGCAGCCTCTCCAGCGAGCGCGAGCGCATCAGCGACCCGGCTTCCTCCTTTGGCATCACCCCGAATCAGAGCGGCACCCTGCCACCGCTCGGGTCCATCGGTCTGCCCGGCTGCGAGCTGGCCACATCGGTCATCCTCCGCTGCAACGTCAACTACACGACCTACGGCCTTACGCTGACGCAAACCCTCTGGAGCTTCCAATCCTATAGCCAGCTGCGCGAGGCCGATTCCCAGGCGGCCAGCGCCGAGGCCACGTTTCTCAGCGCGCAGCAGAATCTGGTGATCCGCCTCGCGCAGGCGTACTTCGCGGTGCTGCAGGCGCAGGATCTGCTCAACACGTTCAGCGCCGAGCGCGGTGCCTATGCAGTCATGCTCAAGCAATCGCAGGGAAGACAGCAGACCGGAGTAGGCTCGGCCAGTGAAGTCAAGCAGGCGCAGGTGTATTACGATCAGACAGCGCAAAACGTCATCAATGCGCAGAATGCGCTCGACGATGCGAACCTGGCGCTCGGAGAGATCATCGGTGCTGAGCCCGGCCACATCGCAGGCCTGCGCGAGGGCATTCCGCTGACCGCCCCCGATCCTGTCTCGGTGGATGCGTGGGTGAGCGCTGCGGAAAGCGACAACCCGGCCGTGCGTGCTGCGCAGCTGTCGACCGAGGCGGCGCGGCGGGACATCGGCGTGCAGCGGGGCAGAGGTTTGCCGAGTCTTGCGCTGACGGGCACCGGCGGCTACACCACGGCGCCCTCGCTGCTGGGCGGGCATCACGGCCTGGACACCGTGGGGATCTATTTCAACTGGCCGCTGTTTCAGGGTGGAGCGGTGGCCTCCGCGGTGCGTCAGTCGCGTGCGCTCTATCACGAGAGCCAGGCGAACCTCACCACACTGCAGCGCCAGACCGAGCAGCAGACGCGCAGCGCCTATCTGGGCATCCTCAGCGATATCCGCGCTATCAATGCAGCGCGTCGCGCGATCGATTCGGCGCGCGCCGCGGTCGAATCCGCGCAGCGCGACATTGAATTCAACGTCGGGGGCGGCGAATACGCCCTGCTCGGCTATCAGGGGATCTACTACAACGCAATCTATGCGTACGACCAGGCACGCTACGCCTATCTGACCAACGTGCTGCTGCTGAAGCAGCAGGCGGGGCGACTCTCCGAGCGCGACCTGGCCTCGGTCGATGCCCTGCTGGTGGTGCCTGGCGAGGGAACCCCGGCCATTCCGGCGCCTGCCGCCGGGAACGGAGGCTGAGATGTCCCAGAACCCCTTCTACGGCACGGATCGGCAGGATCGCAGCATCGAGCTGCCCTGGTGGCGCCGGCGGCGCATCCACCTGATCGGCGCGGTGGCCGCAGCGGTGGTGGTCGTACTGGCCCTGGTGGCGATGCTGCGGCATGTGGCCGGTGCACAGACCTCGGTCGATCGCTCGCGCCTGACCATCGCGACCGTCGAGCGAGGCCTGTTCGTGCGCGACCTGGAGGCGGATGGCCAGGTGGTGGCGGCCGTGAGCCCCACGCTGTATGCGCCGGCCACCGGGACGGTGTCGCTGAAGGTGCACGCCGGGGATGCCGTGCGGCGCGGGCAGGTGCTCATCGTGCTCGACAGTCCCGATCTCATGGCGAACTTCAAGCAGGAGCAGGCCAGCCTCACCAGCATGCGGCTGGACTGGCAGCGCGCGCAGCTGGATGCCTCCAGCAAGCTCGCGCAGCTGCAGGAGAGCTACAAACAGGCGCAGGTCGACCAGACCACCGATCAGCGCGAGCTCGACCGCAGCCGCCAGGCCTACAAGCTCGGCTCCTACACCGAGCTGCAGATGCTCAAGGCGCAGGACGAACTGGAGAAGGCGCAGTTCGCGCTGCAGGAGGCCAAGGAGAATCTGGATCTGCAGCCCGCGCAGAACCGCTTCGACATCGGCAGCAAGCGCGCGCTGTTCGAGCGCCAGCAGGATCTGGTGGCGGACCTGCAGCGACAGGTCGATCTGCTGCAGATCCGCTCACCGGTCGACGGCCGCGTCGGCCAGGTACAGATCGAGGACCGCGCCACGGTCGCGAAGGACACGGCTCTCATCACCGTGGTGGATCTGTCGGCACTCGAAGTGGAGATCAACGTGCCCGAGAGCCAGGCGCGCGATCTCGCGCCCGGCATGAGCGCGGACATCGAGGGGGATGGCCAGCACTGGCCCGGCAGCGTGAGCGCTGTATCTCCGGAGGTCGTGAACGGTGAGGTGGTTGCGCGTGTACGCTTCGGTGATGCCAAGCCCGAGGGACTGCGTCAGAGCCAGCGCATGTCCGTGCGCATTCTCATCGACCGGCGGCCGAACGTGCTGATGGTTGATCGTGGGACATTCATGGATCAGGACGGCGGCGGCTTCGCCTATCTGGTGCGCGGCAATATCGCGCAGCGCGTGCCGGTGCGTCTCGGTGCCGCCAGCGTGCAGAAGGTCGAGGTGCTCGATGGCCTCTCTGCCGGCGACCAGATCGTGGTATCCGGAACCGATGAATTCAACAATGCCGATCGCGTGATCCTGGCGGAGTGATCGGCGTTCAGGCCGCTCGCGATCGGCCGCGCCGTGCGTCGAAGGGGGTTCTCATGCTCAGGATGTCGCATCTGTCCAAGGTCTATCGCACCGAGGTCATCGAGACCTATGCGCTGCGCGACTTCAGTGTCCATGTGCGCGAAGGCGAGTTCGTCGCGGTGACGGGTCCGTCCGGATCCGGAAAGACCACCTTTCTGACCATCGCCGGACTGCTCGAGGACTTCAGCAGCGGCGAGTACTGGCTCGATGGCGTGGACACACGCGGCATGAACGATCGGCAGCGCTCGCGCCTGCGCAACGAGAAGATCGGCTTCGTGTTCCAGTCCTTCAACCTGATTCCGGACCTGAATGTGTTCGACAACATCGACGTGCCACTGCGCTATCGCGGCATGGGAGGCGCCGAGCGCAAGCGTCGCATCCACGCCGTCCTCGAGCGTGTCGGACTCACCTCGCGCATGCGTCACTACCCGGCGCAGATGTCGGGCGGACAGCAGCAACGCGTCGCGATCGCGCGCGCACTGGTCGGAGAGCCACGCTTGCTGCTGGCCGATGAGCCCACGGGCAACCTGGACACGCACATGGCCCACGGCGTCATGGAGCTGCTCGAGGAGCTGCATCGCGGAGGCGCGACGCTCGTCATGGTGACGCACGACCCCGAGCTCGCGGCGCACGCACAGCGGCAGGTGCACATCATCGATGGGACGATCGTGGAGCTGAGCGCGGAGGCGCATCCCGCGGCACCGGCGCGGCAGGATGGGGCTGCTGCTTCGACGGTCGGCGCGCCGCTGCGGGATTGAGCGGCCACCGCATAGCCCAGGGGCGCTGACGTGTTCGGCTATTACCTCAACATTGCGCTACACAGCCTGAGGCTCAACGTCACCTTGACGACGCTCATGATCGTTGCCGTCGGTGTCGGCATCGGTGCCTCGATGACGACGCTGTCGATCTTCCGGGCAATGGCAGGGGATCCGATCCCGCAGAAGTCGCGGCAGCTCTTCGTCCTGCAGATCGATAACTACGGTCCCAGCGCGACGGGGCCGCTGGCGAATGCATCCGATCGTCTGCCGCGGGTGGTGTCCTATACCGACGCCGTGGCGCTGATGCGCGCGCACGCGGCCGAGCACCAGGCGGCCAGTTACTTTTCGTCCGTGGCGGTTGCGTCGCCAAATTCAGCCGAGCTCCCGTTCTGGGGGCCGACGCGCGCTACATTCACCGACTTCT
>Ga0335075_10003562_pt1 | contig 24604 bp, 18 predicted proteins | sample Lox_Sample_24_FD_206723 | JGI IMG/M metagenome (GOLD analysis project Ga0335075, IMG submission 206723) | Soil microbial communities from Loxahatchee National Wildlife Refuge, Florida, United States - Lox_Sample_2.4 | ecosystem: Environmental > Terrestrial > Soil > Wetlands | place: USA...
GGCGAGCCCGAGATCGAAACCCCTGCAACAAAATCTCACCTTCGAGCCTGATCGCCCGAGCCGGACTCAAGGAAACGAACCTCAGTCACGGCGTGATCGCTGAACGCGGAATCGGTGCATCCCGCCTTATGGCGCGCGTGCGCACGATGAAAATCCGATGGATCACTCCTTCGGCGAGGCCCGATACCCCTTGCGGAGAACGAAGTCGCCGAATCTCTCGCCCTCCCTGCGTTCCCCGGCGTAGTCGCGGAACAACGGGCCCAGGGTCTCGAGAATCGCCTCGTGGTCGAGGTTCGGCCGGTAGAGAGACGCAAGCCGGCCGCCGTCGAACCCGCCGCCGAGATGGAGGTCGTAGTGGCCCGGCGCGCGCCCTACCAGGCCGATCTCGGCGAGGTAGGGCCGCGAGCAGCCGTTCGGGCAACCGCTGACGCGAAGCAGGATCTCCGCATTGGCGAGCCCTGCTTCGGCAAGCAACGCATCGATGTCGGCCGCAAGCTCCGGCAGGTAGCGCTCGCTCTCCGCAAGCGCCAGCCCGCAGGTGGGGAGTGCGACGCACGCCATGGCGTTGCCGCGGAGCTTCGTCGGCGCGGCGTCGAGGTTGGAGCCGGCGAGCGCCGCGGCAATCGCGCCCCGGTCGCTTGGTGCGATCCCGGCGATGACGAGGTTCTGGTTCGGCGTGATGCGGAAGGTCCCGCGATGGAGCCGCGCGAGCGCGGTTACCGGCGCCGCGTCGCCCGCGACCAGCCGCCCGCCGGGCACCAGCACGGTGAGCGTGCCGAGCTTCGCGTTCCACCCGAACCGGTCGCCGGTATGGCTGAGCGTGAAGGGCCGCGCCGGCGCCAGCGTCTCGCCCAGCCGCGCCTCGACCTCGCTCCGGAACCACTCGAGCCCCCGGTCGGCGATCGTGTATTTCAGCCGCGCGTGCTTGCGGTCCGCGCGGTCGCCGTAATCGCGTTGCGTGCGCAGCACCGCCTCGGCGACGGAAACGGCGCGCTCCGGCGTGCAGAAGCCGAACGGCTCGGCGAGCCGCGGATAAGTCGCGGCCTCGCCGTGCGTCGCACCCATCCCGCCGCCGGCAGTGACGGTGAATCCCGCGAGCGCGCCGCGCTCGACCACGGCGATGAAGCCCAGATCCTGGGACAGCACATCGACGTCGTTCGCCGGCGGAACGACCAGCCCGATCTTGAATTTCCGCGGCAGGTAGGTCGGGCCGTAGATCGGCTCTTCGTCCCCGTCGGCCCCGCCTTCCGTGCCCAGCCACATCTCCTGGTACGCCGAGCTCTGCGGCAAAAGATGCTCGCTGATGGCGGTGGCGATCGCCAGCACCTCCTCGTGCAGCCGCGCCGGCAGCGGCGCCGTCGTGCACATCACGGTGCGGTTCACGTCCCCGCAGGTCGCGCGCGTGTCGAGCCCGGCGGCCGCGATCGCGGCGATCACGGTGCGCAAATTGCTCTTCAGCACGCCGTGGAGCTGCACGCTCTGCCGGCTCGTCAGCCGCATCGTTCCGTTTCCGTAAGCCCGCGCGATCGCGTCGAGCGCCAGGAATTGCGCGGGCGTGAGCACGCCGCCCGGGATGCGCACCCGCACCATGAAGGAAAAAGCCTTCTCGAGCTTGCGCTTTCCCCGCTCGGGGCGAAGGTCGCGGTCGTCCTGCTGGTAGGTGCCGTGGAACTTGAGGAGCTGGGTGTCGTCCTCCTCGATCGCGCCCGTGACCTTCCGCGCGAGCCCCTCCTCGATCCCCCCGCGCAAGAGGCGGCTCTCGCGCTTGATCGTCTCGTTCCGCGAAAGCGGCGCGTCTCGGTCCGCCATCCTCATTCACTCCCGATCGAGAGATGGATGCCGCATTCGCTCTTCGCCCGCCCCGCCCAGCGCCCGGCGCGCATCGCCTCGCCCGGTCGCACCGCGCGCGTGCAGGGAATGCAGCCGATGGAAAGAAAGCCGCGCGCGCCCAGAGGATGTTGGGGCAGCTCCCGCGCGGCGAGGAAGGCCGCGATCTCGCCCGGCTGCCAGGCGGCCAGCGGGTTGAGCTTGATGCGCCCCACCGCGTCCGCCTCGAAGAGCGCAAGCCCGCCGCGCGCCCCGCCCTGGTAGCGCTTGCGCCCGGTGATCCAGGCCGAAAAAGGGCGCAACGCCGCCTCCAGTGGCAGCACTTTGCGCAGATGGCAGCAGCGGTCCGGATCGTCGTTCCAGAGCCACTCCTCCGCGTCCTCCTTCGCAAGCACCTCTTCATCCGGCCTCGTGCTCCGCACGTCGGAGAGGCCGAGCCGCGCGACCAGCCGGTCGCGATAGGCGAGCGTCTCGGCGTGGAGCTTCCCGGTATCGAGGAAGATCACCGGGGTCGCCGGATCGACCTCGGCCGCAAGTGCGAGCAGCACCGCCGATTCCGCCCCGAAGGACGAGACGAGCGCGATCCGTCCGGGGAAGAGAAACCCGATCGCAAGCGAAAGCAGCGCCGGCGCGTCGAGCCCGCCAAACCGTTCGTTGAGCCGCGCGGCCTCCGCCGCGGCGGGCAGATGGGCGCCGCTCGGCGGCAGCGCCGACATCAATAGACGTCCCTGAGATAGCGCCCGCCGCGCACCATCTCGCCAAGCCGCGCCTCGGCCACCGCCGCGTCGCACCCGGCCTGGTCCGCAATGATCCGCCGCAGCGTCGCGTGCACGTCGCGCGCCATCGCCTTCGCATCGCCGCACACGTACACCTGCGCGCCCTCCGCGATCCACGCGTAAAGGTCCCGCCTCGCCTCCCACATCCGGTCCTGGACGTAGATCTTCTCCGGCTGGTCGCGCGAGAAGGCGAGGTCGATCCGCTCGAGAATCCCGCTCTTCAGCCATTCCTGCCATTCGAGCTGGTAGAGGAAGTCGTGCGTGAAGTGCCGGTGGCCGAAGAAGAGCCAGGTGCCGCCCGCCGCACCCATCGCCTCGCGCTCCTGGAGGAAGGCGCGGAATGGTGCGACGCCCGTGCCCGGCCCGATCATGATCACCCGCGTCGCCGGATCCGCCGGCAGGCGGAAATGCGGGTTCGGCTTGAGATGGACTTGGATTTTTCCGCCCGGCTCGCGCCGCTCCGCAAGATCGAGCGAGGCGACGCCCCCGCGCGCCCGCCCGCGCGATTGGTAGCGCACCGCAGCCACGAGCAGATGCGCCGCATTCCCGGTCGCCTTGCGGCTCGAGGCGATCGAATAGGCGCGCGGCGGCAGCTTCCTGAAAAGCCCGCTCAGCGCCTCGGGCGCCAGCGCATGCGGAAAATCCTCGAAGAGATCGAGCGGTTGCCGGCCGGCAAGATAGTCTTCCGCGCGCCCCTCCTCGCCCAGCAGCTTTGCAAGCGCCCCATCGCCCGTCAGCTCCCGGTATTTCTCGACCACCGGCCTCGTCAGCGTGGTGATGTCGCGCTCGCCGATCAGCGCCTCAGCGAGTGCGGCGTTCCCTTCCTGCCCGACCGCGGCGAGGAGAGCCCCCGCCAGCGCCGGGTCGTTGCGCGGATGGAACGCAAGCGAATCGCCCGGCTCCCACGCGAAGCCCGAGCCCTCCAGCTCCAGCTCGAGATGCAGCGCCTCGCCGTCCGCGCGGCTCGAGCGCAGGCTCGTCCGCTCGACCAAAGTCGCCGGGAACGGGTTCGCGGGCCCGAAGACGCTCCGCGCGAAATCGACGTGGATGACGTCGCCTCTTTCTGGGCCGCCCTCTGGTCCGCCCGCCGGCGCCGCCTCGGCCGCCGGCGCGAAAAGCGGCAGCGCCGTCTCGATCCACCCCGAAGCGGGCCCGGCATAGTCGAGGTCGCACTCGATCCGCTCGGCGAGCCGCGCAGCACCCAGCGCCGCCAGCCGCTCGTCGATCCGCCGCCCGGTCTCGCAGAACCGCGCATAGGCCCGATCGCCGAGCGCCAGCACGGCATAACGCAGCGTCTCGAGCCGCGGCGCGCCCGCGTCCATCAGCGCTGCCAGGAACCCCTCCGCCCGCTGCGGCGGATCACCCTCGCCCCACGTGCTGGCGATGATGATCGCGTTCTCCGCCCGCGCGAGGTCGACCGGGCTCGCGTCCGCCATGTCGAGAACCTTCGCCGCGAAGCCCTGCTTCTGCGCCGCCCGCCGCGCGTCGGCGGCGAGCGCCTCGGCATTCCCCGATTCGCTCGCGAAAAGAATCATCAGCTTCGTCCGCTGCGGCGGGCTCGCCGTTTCCGCCGCCGCCTGCCCCGGCGCGCTCGCCACCTCGATCCCGGCCAGGAAGCCCGAGAGCCAGGCACGCTGCGTCGGGCTCGCCGCGCCGAGCGCGCGGTTGAGCGCCGCGATCTCCTCGGGGTCGAAGGGCGCCGTCGCGGGCAGCTTCAGGGATTGGGACATTGAGGGCTGCCTTACGCGCCGGCGGCGCGCGCTTGCGGTTGTGGGACAAGGCGCATCGGCGCCGCCTCGTTGAGCGGGCCGAGCAGGTCCGAAAGCCCGACGGTCGATCCGATGACGATCAGCGTCGCCTCGCCGCCGGCAATCCCGGCGGCAACCACCCCCGCCGTCGCGAGCGTTGCCCGCCGGACGCGCTGGCGCGTCGTCGTCGCCTCGCTCAAGAAAGCAACCGGCTCGTCCGGCCCCCGCCCCTCCGCGATCAGCGCCTCTGCAATCGCCCCGATCGTTCCGAGCGCCATGTAGAGGACGATCACCGGTGCCGCGCGCGCCAGCGCCGCCCAGTCGAGGTCGGCCGGCAGCCCGCCCGTCCGGTCATGGCCGGTCACGAACGAAGCCGCATGCGCGAGCCCGCGATGGGTGAGCGGAATCGCGGCGGCGGCCGTCCCGCCGATCCCGGCGCTGATGCCGGGCACGATGCGAAACGGAATCCCCGCCGCCGCCAGCGCCAGCGCCTCCTCGCCGCCGCGCCCGAACACCAGCGGATCCCCGCCCTTGAGCCGCACCACGCGCAAGCCCTGCCGGGCGAGCGCGATCAGCCGCTCATTGATCGCAAGCTGGGCCCGACCCGGCTTGCCGGCCCGCTTCCCCGCCGCCTCCAGCCGCGCCGCTTGCCCCGCAAGTGCGAGGATCTCCGGCGCCACCAGCGCGTCGTGGAGGATGACATCGGCCGCTTCGAGCGCCGCCGCCGCATGGAGCGTGATGAGCCCCGGATCCCCTGGCCCGGCCCCCACCAGCCAGACGGAGCCGGGAGCGAAGCGGGGCGGGACGAGCCGGGCGGCGGCGGGAAGGGCGAGCATACCGAGGAAAGAAAAGATTTTTCTTTCTCTTGGCAATCCCGGTCCATGAAAAAGATTCCTTTTCTCTCCTCATTCGATTTTTGGACAGATTGTCGCATTTCCGGCGCCCCGCGTGGCAAGCCGCGCCGGCTCACGCCGGCTCGGGCTCCGGTGCCGGCGTCGGCGTCGGCTCCCGCTCCGGGGGGAAGCGGCGCAGGAGATAGATCATCACCCCCATCGCCGGGAACGCGGCGAAGGTCGTGAGCGAATAGAAGAGCTTCCAGCCGGCGGCCGCGGCCAGGAACCCGGAGAGCCCGCCCACCGTCCGGAGGGCCAGCGCCGCCACCGAGGAAAGCAGCGCGTATTGCGTCGCCGTGTGCTCGCGCGCGCAAAGCGCCGAGAGGTAGGTGATGAAGGCCGCGTCCGCGAGCCCTTCGGTGAAGGACTCGACCGCCGAAGTCGCGAGCAGCACAGCGTGGTTCCCCGCCGAGTAGGCGAGCAGCACGTACATCGCGAGACAGACCGTCTGCACCGAGCCGGTGATGAGCAGCGCTCGCCCGGTGCCGAGCCGCGCGACCAGCCAGCCGCCGAGCACCGCGCCGACCAGCACCGCGGCGAGCGACACCGGCCCGTTGGCCACCGCGACCGCCACCCGGTCGAACCCGAGCGAGGTATAGAGGGACGGCAGCATTACGCCCGCCATCGCCTCGCCCAGGCGGAACAGCACGACGAAGGCGAGGATCGGCACGGCCCCCGGGCGGGCCATGAACTCGGCGAGCGGCGCCACCAGCGCCTCGCTTAGCCGCCGGCGGACGCTCATCCGTGCGCCCGGCACACGCTCCGGCGGCGCCGGCTCCCGCGCCGCCAGCGTCACCGGAATCCCGATCGCCCCCAGTCCCGCCATCAGGAGCAGCGAGAGATGCCACCCGAGCGGGGTCGCGAGCGCGATCGCGCCCGCGCCCGAGATCAAGAGCGCCCCTCGATAGCCCCAGACATAGGCCGCCATCGCCGCGCCTTGAAGCCGCTGGGGAAACGTCTCGATGCGCCAGGCGTCGATCACGATGTCCTGGCTCGCCGAAAGGAAGGCAACCAAGGCCGCCGCGCCCGCGGCTGCCGCCGGCGCCACACCCGGCTGCGAAAGCGCCAGCAGGACGACGGCCAGCGCAAGCGCCGGCTGGATCGCGAGCAGCCAGCCGCGCCGCCGCCCGAAGCGGGCGAGGAAGCCGGGCGGCGCGGCATGGTCCATGAGGGGAGCCCAAAGGAATTTCAGCGAATAGGCGAGCCCGATGTCCGCCGTCAGCCCGATCGCACCGAGCGAGACATGGCCTTCCGCGAACCAAAGCCGGAGCGTGAAGCCCGAAAGCGGCAGCGGCAGGCCGGAGGCAAAGCCGAATCCGCCCATGAGCCAAAGGGCTGGGCTCGCCAGTATCTGGCCGAGGGTCGGGGCCTCGCGCGCGTCCGCGAGTCGGGCCGTATATTCCACCCCCCCACACTGGCGGAGCCCGCTTTCCGAGGAAAGCCGCCAATTGGGAAGCCTGTTGCGGGATGACGAAAAGCGGCACCGCCGCGCAAAGGGAGGGTGAAAATGGCTGATCTATCGGCGGAAAACCAGGCGAAGCTCGCTCTCTTCCAGAAGCATGTCGCAGCCGAGCTTGCCGGCGATCTCGAAACCACAATGGCCACGATGACCGAGGATCCTCACCTCATTAACGTTCCCACCACGGTGGGCGGCTTCGGCCGCGAAGCCGTCCGCGCCTTCTACCGCGATCACCTGGTCGGCAAGTTCTTCCCACCCGATGTGAAAATGACCGGCGTTTCCAGCACCGTCGGCGATGACCGCATCGTCGAGGAGCTGGTCGTCTCGTTCACCCACACGACGGTCATCGACTGGCTGCTGCCGGACGTACCGCCGACAGGAAAGCCCGTGGAAGTGGCCTTCGTCGTCGTCGCCGGCGTCAAGGACGGCAAAATCTCCCACGAGCACATCTATTGGGATCAGGCGAGCGTCCTCGTCCAGATCGGCCTCCTCGATCCCGCCAACCTCCCGGTCGTCGGCGCCGAAAACGCCCGCCGCCTTCGCGATCTGTAGCCGCCTCCGTCGCGCCAGGGCCGCTCAAGCCGCCGCGCTCTGAGGCCGCACGGCCGGGTCCTCGGCGCGGCGGCAGGCGACGAAGCGGCCCGTTCCGCGCGCGAGGAGCGGCGGAACCTCGCCGGCGCAGGCCGGCTCGGCGAACCGGCAGCGGGTGCGGAACACGCAGCCCGAGGGCGGCGCCAGCGGGCTCGGAAGCTCCCCCTCGAGCAGCAGCCGCCCGCCCTCGGCCTCGGGGATCGCGGCGAGGAGCGCCTGGGTGTAGGGGTGGCGCGGGGCTGCGAAGATCTGCCGCGCCGGTGCGCTCTCCATCACCCGCCCGAGATAGAGCACCATCACCCGATCGGCCGCATAGCCCACCATGGCGAGGTCATGGGCGATCAGGATCATCGCCAGGTGCCGCCGGCGCTGGAGCGCGATCAAGAGGTTGGTCACCTGTGCGGCGATCGAGACGTCGAGCGCCGAGACCGGCTCGTCCGCAACCAGCAGCACCGGGTCCGAGGCGAGCGCGCGGGCGATCCCGACGCGCTGGCGCTGGCCACCCGATAGCTGATGCGGCAGGCGGCGGGCCAGCGCCGGAGACAGCCCCACCTCCTCCATCAGCGCAGCGACCCGCTCCCGCCGCGCCGCCCGGGTAGGGGCCAGGCCGTGAATCACCAGCGGCTCGGCGATGATCGCCTCGATGCTCATGCGCGGGTCGAGCGAGGCGTAGGGATCCTGGAAGATCGGCTGCACCGCCTTGCGAAATTCCTTCTGTGCGTCGCGGCCAAGCAGGGAGATATCCTGGGATCGGAACAGGACCCGCCCCGAGGTCGGAGCGGCGAGGCCGAGCGCGCAAAGCCCGATCGTCGTCTTGCCCGAGCCCGATTCCCCGACCAGGCCGAGAATCTCGCCCGGAGCGAGCGCGAAGCTCACCTCGCTCACCGCCCGGAGGCTCGCGGGCCGGCGGAGCAGCCCCTGCCGGATCGGAAAGCGGACCGTAAGGTTCTCCACCGCGAGGAGAGCCTCCGTCACGCGGCGAGCTCCACAGCCCGGAAGCAGCGCACCTTCCGCCCGGCGGCCGGCTCCGATACCGGCGGCTCGGCGGCATCGCAGAGCCCAGGCCGGAACGCCGGGCAGCGCGGACCGAAGGCGCAGCCCGGCGGAAGCTGTGCCGGGTCCGGCACCGCGCCGCCGATCGCAGGCAGCGCCTCGTCGTCCTTGGTCACGCCGAGTCGGGGAACGGAGCGCAGCAGCCCTGCCGTATAGGGGTGAAGCGGCCGCGTGATCAGCGCGCCGGCCGGCCCTTCCTCAACCGCGCGGCCGGCATAGAGGACGAGGATGCGGTCCGCGACCTCGCGGGCAACGCCGAGATGGTGCGTGATGAAAAGCAGCGCCATGCCACGCTCATCGCTCAGCCGGCGCAGCAGATCGAGGATCTGCGCCTGGATCGTCACATCGAGCGCGGTGGTGGGCTCGTCGGCGAGGAGCAGCGCCGGATTGCAGACGAGCGCGATCGCGATCATCGCGCGCTGGCGGAGCCCTCCGGAAAGCTCGTGCGGAAACGCGTCCATCCGCCGCTCGGGGTCGGGCACGCCGAGATGTCCGAGCAGCGCCACCGCGCGCGCCCGAGCCTCAGCGCGAGGAACCGCTTCGTGGAAGCGCAGCGCCTCGATGACTTGATCGCCGATCCGGTAGACCGGGTTGAGGCTCGTCATCGGCTCCTGGAAGACCATGCCGATCTCCTTGCCGCGCAGCCGCCGAAGCGCCGCAGGGCCGGCCGTGACGAGGTCGTGCACCGCCCCCTCGGCGGCATGGAAGCGGATCGCGCCACCGGTGAAGCGCGCCTGGCGCGGCAGGAGCCGCATCACCGCGAGCGCGAGCGAGGATTTTCCCGACCCCGATTCGCCCACGACGACGAGCCGCTCCCCGCGCCCGAGGCTGAACGAGACGTGCGCGAGCGCCGGCACGGCATCGTAGGAAAGCGAGAGATCATCAACCGCAAGCAGCGGGACCGTCATCGCGCCCTGGGGTCGAACTCGCGGCGCAGCGCGTCGCCGAGCAGGTTGAAGCCGAGGACGACGAGAAAGATGGCGAGCCCCGGAAAGGTCGCGATCCACCAGGCGGTGAGGAAATAATTCTGCCCGTCGGCGAGCAGGGCGCCCCAGTCGGGCGAGGGCGGCTGGGCGCCGAGGCCGAGGAACGAGAGGCCGGCCGTCTCCACCACCACCGAGCCGGCCTGGAGCGTCGCCATGATGATCACCGGGGAGAGGCTATTCGGCGCGACGTGGCGAAGGATGATGCGCGCGCGCGAGGCGCCGAGCGCGCGCGCCGCGCGTACGAAATCCATCTGGCGCACGCTGAGCACCTGGCCGCGGACCAGGCGGGCATATTGCGGCGTATAGACGATGCCGATCGCGATCATCGAATGAAGCAGGCTCGGCCCGAGGGCGGCGACAATGATCAGCGCCAGCAGCAGATAGGGAAATGCCAGCAGCACATCGACGATGCGCATGAGGACGGCATCGACCGCCCCGCCGAGATAGCCCGCGGCAAGCCCCATCGTCGTGCCGAGCCCCAGGGCCAGCCCGTCGCCGACGACAATCGCGAGCAGGGCGTACCGTGCACCGTAGAGGACACGGCTCGCCACGTCCCGGCCGTACTGATCGGTGCCGAGGAGATGGGCGAGCGAGGGCCGCGCGAGCGCGCTCATCAGGTCCTGCGCGTAGGGGTCGTCAGGGGCGATCAGCGGGGCGAATGCGCAGAGGAAGAAAAAAAGCAAAACGATGCCGAGGCCGAGACGGGCGGCGGGCCGGGCGAGGGCGCGCGATAGCGGCCGCGCCCGTTCCCCGGGGCCGGCGACGATCGGCGCGAGTGTCACGCTCATTGGCGGCGGATGCGCGGATCGAGCGCCGCGTAGCCGAGATCGACCGCGAAATTGACGAGCACGAAGACGACCGCGATGAAGATCGCGCCCGCCTGCACCACCGGATAGTCGCGGGCGAGGATCGCATCGACCATCAGCCGTCCGAGCCCCGGCAGGGAAAAAATCGTCTCGGTGAGCACCGCCCCGGAGAGCAGCAGCCCGAACTGGAGCCCGATGACGGTGACGATCGGGATCAGCGCGTTGCGCAGCACATGGGCGCGGATCACCCGCCCCTCCGGCAATCCCTTTGCGCGCGCCGTGCGCACATGCTCGAGATGCATGCTGGCCAGCATCTCGCCCCGCGTGATGCGCGTGATCAGGGCGAGCGGAATGGTTGCGAGCGTCGCCGCGGGCAGGACAAGGTGGCGGAGCGCCTCGCCCACCAGCGCGAGGCGGCCCGAGAGAACCGCATCGACGACGCTGAGGCCGGTGATCCGCGGCATCGTCGTGCCGATCGGCATCAGCCCGCCGACCGGCATCCAGCCGAGCTTTTCCGAGAACAGCAGGAGCGCCATGAGCCCAAGCCAGAAGACCGGCATCGAAACCCCAAACAGCGTCGGCGTGGTGATCGCGGTATCCACCCATGTGCCCTCGTTCAGCGCCGCGAGCACGCCGAGCGGCACCCCGATCGCGATCGCGAGCAGAAGGGCGGCGAGGGTGAGCTGGAGCGTCACCGGGAAGGCTGCCAGCACCTCCGCAAGCGCCGGGCGGTTGTCGCGGAGCGAGGTTCCGAAATCGCCGGCGAGCGCGCCCCGCAGGAAGCGCCAGTACTGCACGATCACCGGCTGGTCGAGCCCGAGCTGATGGCGGAGCCGGACCAGCGCGGAAGCGGTCGCGCGATCTCCGAGCAGGAGGGTCGCGACGTCGCCGGGAAGCAGATGCATCGCAACGAAGACGACGACGCTCACGCCGAAAAGGACGATCAGGAGCTGGCCCAAGCGACCGGCGAGATAATCGCCCACGGCCTCCCTTCCTGGGCGGCCTCGCTAGGCGAGCGAGACCTTCTCCATGTCGAAGAACATTTGCGTCGGGTTGAGCTGGTACCCTGTCACCAGATCGCTCACCGCGCGGGCCTGCAGCACCGAGTTGATGAAGATCCAGGGCGCGTCGTCGAGGATGATGCGCTGCGCCTGCCGGTAGAGCTTGACCCTCGCCTCGTGGTCGGTGCTTCGCAGCGCGCTTACGAATATCGCATCGACCGTCGGGTTGCGATAGCGCACCGTGTCCGTGATCGGAATATTCGTGCTGCCGAACAGGGCATTGAGAAAATTGTCGGGATCGCCATTGTCGCCGGTCCAGCCGACGAGGAACATGCCCTTGTACTTGGCCGAGCGGATGGTGGTGAGATAGGCGCCGAACTCGATCTTGCGCACCGTGGCGGCGACGCCGAGCTTCTGCAGGTAGCCCTGCACCGCAACCGCGAGATCGGGCCCGATCGGATTATAACCGCGTCCCGAATCGTAGGCGAGCAGCTCGACTGCGAAGCCCGGCTTCACCCCGGCCGCCGAGAGCAGCGCCTTGGCCTTCTCCGGATCGTAGGGGTAGCCCTTGAGCGTCGGATCGAAGCTCCATTCGGAGGCGGGCAGCGGCGAGGTCATCGGCGCGGCCAGGCCCCGGTAGAGCGCCCGGTCGATCGCGTTCTTATCGACCGCATAGTTGAACGCCTGGCGCACCCGCACGTCGGTGAACGGCGGCGTGTCGCAGGGCATGCCGACCCCGCTCACCGCAAGGCCGGGCTGGGTGAGGACGCGGAGATCGCGGTCGGCACGGATGGCGGGCAGCAGCTCGGTGTTGGTGTCGGCCCAGATATGCATATCGCCGTTCTTGAGCGCGAGCAGCCCGGCCGAGGGATCGGGATATTCCTGGAAGACGAGCTTTTGCACCTTCGGCTTGCCGTTCCAGTACCCCGGGTTGGCATCGAGCAGTATCGCGTCGCGCGGACGCCATTCGCGGAAGACGAAGGGTCCGGTGCCGACCGGATGCTGGCGGAAATCCTTGCCGTATTTCGCCGCCGCCGCGGGGCTCACGACGCCGTTCCAGACCATCGCGAGGCTGGTAAGGAAGGGCGCGTTGGGCTCCTTCAGCACGAAGACGACCGTCATGGCGTCCTTGGCGGAATAAGAGGCGACCGAGCCGTACGTGAAGTCGATGTACCCTTCCACCGGGCCGGTGTTGTAGATGTAGGAGGGGTCGGCCTTGTTCAGCAGGCGGTCGATCCCGGCGATGTAGCTCTTCGCATCCAGCTTCGTTCCGTCATGGAAGCTAACGCCGGGGCGAAGCGTGAACGTGTAGGTGAGGCCGTCGGGCGAGACCGCGTAGGACTGCGCGAGCCCGGGCATCGGGTCGGTGGTGCCGGGCTTGTATTTCATCAGGCTGTCGAAGACCGTCGCCATGACGAAGCCCGAGGTGTTGTTGAGCACCGCCTCGGGATCGAAGCCGGTCGGATCGGCGGCGATTCCAATGACGAGCGTGCCGGGCGGCGCAGCGGCATCGGCCTCACGGCCGGCGAGCCCGATGCCCGAGAGCGCCACGCCCGAGCCCAGCAACACCGTTCGGCGGGTCAATCTGCAGTTCATGGGAGCCCCCCAAGCGCCTTGGCGCAAAAGTTATCTCTTGGCCCGATTATACCCGGGTCCCGGAGGCGCGAAAGGCTCGCGCGGCCGCCGGCATCAGGCAAGCGCCGGGGACGGCGTGATCTGGCTGCGCCGGCTCTGCCACAGCGCCACGAAGTCGATCGGCGCCAGCAGCACCGGCGGAAATCCGCCGTCGCGCGTAATGTCGGAGACGATGTTGCGCGCGAAGGGAAAAAGCAGCCGTGGGCACTCCACGAGGAGCACCGGCTCGACCGCATTGTCCGGAATAGCACCAAGGGTGAAGACGCCGGCATAGGTCAGTTCGGCAATGAATATCGGCTGCTTGGCGGCGGCCTCCTGGCCATTGCCTCCGGGCGGCAAATTGGCTTCCGCCCGAACGAGCAGCGCCACCTCGAACACTTGCTGGCCTTCCTGCAAACGCCGCGCCTGCACGTCCATGTTGATGTTGACCTGCGGGGAGGTACGCAACTGGGTGAAGATCTGCGGCCCGCCCGGGACCTCGAACGAGAGGTCCTTGATGTATTGAAGATTGACGGTGAGCGGCAGCGTGGTGACCGGCGCGCCGGTGGTTGTCGTCTCCGACATTGTTCCTTCTCCTGCCTGCCCTACGGATCTGCGGCGTTCCGCCGGCGGCCCGGGCTCGTCAAGGCTTCCAGATGATCTCGGCGGGCGGCGGCTCGGCCGGATCGTAGCGCAGCCATTCGCCGTTCGGCACGCTCCGCCCCGTGAGCGCCAGAATGAAACCCCAATGGCTTACCACCAGCCATTCCTCCGCGTCCTCTCCCGCCACCTCGGCGCGGAAGCGCGCCGCCCGCGCGATCACCTCCGCGTGAGACTCCGTCTCGGCGGGCCACCAGATCTCGGGAAGGTGAGAGAAGTCATGCTCCGGCCAGTTCCGCTCGAGCGCGCTCTTCGGGGAACCGATGTCGCAGGTGAAGGCGAAACGCTCGCGCACCAGCGTATGTACCGCAACCGGCACGCCGAGCGACGCCGCGAGCGGCGCCGCGGTCTCGAGCGCCCGCCGATAGGGCGAGACAACGATCCGCCCGATGGGCGCGCCCTCTTTGGATACCCCGGCGAGCGCCGCCGCGGCCGCCTTCGCCTGGGCGTGGCCGCGCCCGGTCAGCGCCGGGTCGCGGATGCCCGGATCGCGCCGGGTCGCCGAGAAATGCTGGTTGAACTCGCTTTCTCCGTGCCGGAGCAGGATCATCGGGCGGCTTTAGCGGGCCTCGCCCGCCCCGGCAACCGATGCTTTGTTGTCTGACGCGTCCGCTCCGCCTATCTCTGCCGCGACAGGAGTTTGATTTGATGGGCCAAGGTGGGTTTCCGGTCGATCTCGTTCTGTTCGGCCTGATCGCGGCATTCCTGATCCTGCGCCTGCGCAGCGTTCTCGGGCGGCGCACCGGCTTCGAACGCCCTCCGCTCGACCCCCAGGCGGCCCACACCCCCCTGCGCGCGGCCCCGGTGATCGAGGGCCGCGCCGAATCGGTGCAGCCCGCGCCCGCCAGGCCGCTGCCCGATCCCGCGAGCCCCACCGGCGCAACCCTCGCCCGCATGCAGGAGGCGGACCGCAGCTTCCAGCCCCAGCGCTTCCTCGAGGGGGCGGAGCAGGCGTTCCGGATCATCGTGACCGCATTCGCCGGCGGCGACCGCCAGGCGCTGCGCCCGCTTCTCTCCGAGGAAACCTATCGCACCTTCGACACGGCGATCGCCGAGCGCGAGAGCCGCAGCGAGACACAGAAGACCGAGATCCGTGGCATCCAAACCGTCGCCATCGAAAGCGCCGAGCTCACCGGCACCACGGCGCGCATCGCCGTCCGTTTCGTCTCCGACCAGGTCAACATGACCGTCGGCAGCGATGGCCAGCCGGCCGCCGGAGCGGATGCGGTTACCGAGATCACCGATCTCTGGACGTTCGAACGCGATCTGGCCTCCCAGGACCCCACCTGGCGGCTCGTCGGCGCCCGCAGCGCGTGAGCGGTCCGGCCAGGCCCCGCCGCGTCAAAGCGGCGGCGGTGCTCCTGTCTCTCGTCGTGGCCGGTTGCGCGATCCAGCCGCTTCCGGGCCAGGGGCCCGCCCTAGGCCTCGAGCCGGTGCCGATGACCTCCCTGCCCGGCTGGCAGACCGACCACGTGGACGCCGGGCTCCAGGCCTTCCGCGCCGCCTGCGAACGCATTCTCGCCCTGCCGGCGGACCAGCGCCTCGGCGGCGCCGGCGTCGCCGCCACGCTCGGCGGCACCGCCGGACTCTGGCAGCCGGCCTGCACCGCCGCGCGCGCCGTCCCGGCCGGCGACGAAGAAGCCGCCCGCGCCTTCCTCGCCCGCTCCCTCCAGGCCTACCGCGTCAGCGCCGGCGGCAACCCGGCGGTCCTCTTCACCGGCTATTTCGAGCCCGAGGTAGCCGGCTCGCTCCGGGAAACCGCGCACGACGACACGCCGCTCTACGGCCGCCCGCCCGACCTCGTGCAGGCCGACCTTGGGGATTTCGCCCCGGATCTCGCCGGGCGCATCATCGCCGGCCGGGTGCGGGAGGGCCGGCTCGAGCCCTATTTCACCCGCGCCGAGATCACCGCGGGCGCCCTCCAGGGCCAGCATCTCGCCATCGCCTGGCTCGCCGACCCCGTCTCGGCCTTCGTGCTGCAGATCCAGGGCTCGGGCCGCATCCGCCTGCCGGACGGCGAGATCGTGCGCGTCGGCTTCGCCGGCGAGAACGGCCGCCCCTACGTCCCGATCGGCCGCGTCCTCGCCGACCGCGGCGACATCCCGAAGAACGACATCACCCTCCAGACCATCGTCGCCTGGCTCGAAGCCCATCCCGCCGAGGCCCAGGAGGTCATGGACCAGAACCCGTCCTACGACTTCTTCCGCATCCTGCCGGGATTGCCGCCCGACGAAGGCCCGCCCGGCGCGCTCGGCGTGCCGCTCTCGCCCGGCCGCGCGCTCGCGGTGGACCGCCATTACCTCCCGCTCGGCGCCCCGGTCTGGATCGCCACCACCAACCCAGACACCGGCAAGCCCCTCCAGCGCCTGATGGTCGCCGAGGATATCGGCGGCGCGATCACCACGCCGCTCCGCGCGGACATATTCTTCGGCTGGGGCGATCAGGCCGAAGCCTCGGCCGGGCGGATGAACGCCGACGGCGCCGCATACGTGCTCCTCCCGCGCCCGCCCGCGCCACCGTCATAGGATCGCGCAATGCCGCGCGTCGCGCTCTTCGTCACCTGCCTCGTCGACCTGCACCGCCCGACGGTCGGCTTCGCCGCGATCCGGCTGCTCGAGCAGGCCGGTTGCCAGGTCGAGGTGCCCCGCGCGCAGACCTGCTGCGGCCAGCCCGCCTACAACTCGGGTGACCGCGCCACCACACGCGACATCGCCCGCGCCCTCCTCGACGCCTTCGGCGGCTACGACTACGTGGTCGTGCCCTCCGGCTCCTGCGGCGGCATGCTGAAGCACCACCTCCCCACCTTGTTCGACGACGACCCGAACCTCAGGCCGCGCGCCGAAGCGCTCGCCGACAAGACATTCGAGCTCGTGAGCTTCCTCACCGGCGTTCTCGGCCTCGAACGCGTCGAGGCCGCCTATCCGGGGATCGTCACCTATCACGACAGCTGCTCCGGCCTGCGCGAGCTCGGCGTCAAGGAACAGCCCCGCCGCCTTCTCTCCTCCGTCGCTGGCCTCACGCTCAAGGAAATGGCGGAGCCCGAGGTCTGCTGCGGCTTCGGCGGGACCTTCTGCGTCAAATATCCCGAAATCTCGGTGCGCATGGTCGCGGACAAGACGAAGGACATCGCCGCGACCGGCGCCGATACGCTGCTCGCGGGCGATCTCGGCTGCCTGCTCAACATGGCCGGCAGACTCTCTCGCGAAGGAAGCCAGATCCAAGTCCGGCACGTCGCGGAGGTCCTCGCCGGCATGACCGGCGACGTCCCGCCGATCGGCACCCCCCGCAAGTGAAGGCCAGGCCAGGGGCTCTGCCCCTGGACCCCGCCAAGGGCGAGCCCTTGGAACCCATTCGTTTGGATGTTGGCCGCCCCACCGGCGGTCTCGGCTCCCGAGATGACCGGGGGCGGGCCTGTTCGGCGTGGCATTTGCCCGGCCCATGCCTTTGGCGCGTACGCGCCAAGGGCATGGGCCGGGCAAATGCCACGCCGAGCCGCTAGGCATAGCGCTGGGACCCTGGGCGGGAGCCTCGCTGCCGGGTCGGGCAAAACGTCGGGGGCGTCCAGGGCCCCAGGCCCTGGCGGGGTCCAGGGGCGGAGCCCCTGGCCTTGCCTTGCCTACGCACGCCGGCGCCGCTCCGGCGGTGCTGCAACCGCGGGCTGCTCTTCGGTGGGCGCGATGGCGGCAAGCACCGCCTCGCGCAGTTGCCCGAGCTTCTGTTCGTTCGTGATCTTCAGCCCGAACATGTCCTTGACATAAAACACGTCCACCGCGCGCACGCCGTAGGTGCTGACGTGGGCGGACGAGATCGAGACCCCCTGCTCGGTGACCGCTGCCGTCACATCGTGGAGGAAGCCCGGGCGGTCGCGTCCGTTCACCTCGATCACCGTGTGGGTGTTGGAGGCGCGGTTGTCGATCACGACGCGGGCGGGTACATGGATTGCGCGCATGCGCCGCCCGAGGAGGGCGGTCGTCACCTTGCGAATCTCGCTCGCGAACTTGAGCCGGTCCGAGAGCGCCTGCTCGATCAGCACGGAGAGCCGCGCCAGCCGATGCGGCGCCTCGAAAGCGCCCCCCGCCGCGTCCTGGATCCAGAAGCTGTCGAGCGCCATGCCATTGGTCATCGTGTGGATGCGCGCATCGACGATCGAGGCGCCGGCCACCGCGAGCGCGCCGGCGATGCGGCTGAAGAGCCCCGGGTGGTCCGCGGTATAAACGGTGACCTCGGTCACCGCGCGCTGCGGCAGGATTTCGGTCTCGACCGTGAGCGGTGCGGCGCGCGCCTCGGCCTCGCGGATCATGCGCGCATGCCGCGCGTGCGTCGCCGGATCGAAGCCCAGCCAGTAGCCGGGATAGCCGAGGCCTAGGAATTTCTGCACATCCGCGGCCGGCCAGTCGACAAGCTGGCTGGCCGTCGCGCGTTTGGCTCGGGCGACCCGCACATCCCGCTCGGTGGTAGCGAGGCCGCCGGCGAGCACTTCGGCAACCCGCGTGTAAAGCTCGCGCAGCAGCGTCGCCTTCCACGCGTTCCACACCTTGGCCGAAACCGCGCGCATGTCGGCGACCGTCAGGATCAGCAGCAGACGCAGGCGTTCCGGCGACTGGATGGTGTCGGCGAGATCGAGGATGGTCTTCGCGTCGTCGATGTCGCGCTTGAACGCGGTCTGGCTGAGAAGAAGGTGGTGGAGAACGAGCCAGGAGACCATCTCGGTCTCCTCGGCCGAAAGCCCGAGCGTGGGGCCGACCGCGAGCGCGATCCCCGCGCCGATCTCGGAGTGATCGCCGCCGCGGCCCTTGGCGATGTCGTGCAGAAGGGTTGCGACATAGAGGGCGCGGCGGGATTGGAGATGGTCCATCAGCCCCGAGGCCACCGGTGCGATCTCGGCCAGCTCGTCGCGCTCGAGCATGTTGAGCACGCGGATCGCCTCGACGGTGTGCTCGTCGACGGTGAAGACGTGATAGCTGTCGAACTGCATCTGCCCGACGATGCGCGCCCAGTCCGGGAGCAAGCGGCCGAGAATGCCGCTTTCATTCATGATCGTGAGCCACCGCGCGCCGTCGGCGCGATCGTGCTCGGCGTCGCGGCCGCAGAGAAGGTCGAGGAAGATCGCCGCCGCCTCGCGGTTTCCGCGGAGCGCGATGGCATTGCGCTCGTGGCGGATGAGTGCGGCGAGCGCCAGCGGATGCAGCTCGAGATTCCGGTCTCGCGCGATCTCGAGCATGCGCAGCATGAGCAGCGGTTCTCGAGCGAAGCTCGCCGGCGCCTTCGGCATCAGCTTGCCTTCGTCGAGCACGAAACCGGCGGCGGCGAGCGTTGCATCGGTGGTTCCCGCCACCACCGCCGGCGGACCGAGCGCCGCACGGAGGATGGCCGGGTCGAGCACGCGGGTAAGGCGTGTGACTTCGCGCGCCGTGAGGAAGTAGTGGCGCATGAACCGCTCCACGCCGTCCTGGCGGAGGTGACGCGTGTAACCCATCCGGGCACCGATGACCGGTTGAAGATCGAAGGTCAGGCGCTCCTCCGCCCGGCCGGTGACGTAATGAAGATTGAAGCGCACGGCCCAGAGGAATTCGAGCGAACGCTGGAAGCGGCGCGCTTCGAAAGCGGAGAGGATGTGGTCTTCGCGTGGCGCCGCACCTGGTGCTGCGCCGAGGGCTGCGACGTTCGGCACCGCGAAGGCCGCCTTCGCCATCCAGTAGATCGTCTGCAGGTCGCGCAGGCCGCCGCGTCCCTCCTTCACGTTCGGCTCGACCAGGAAGGGGCTCTCGCCGTAGCGTTGATGGCGCGCCGAGCGCTCGGCCTCCTTGCCGGCAAGAAAGCTTGAAAGCGCGCCTTGGAGGCACTCGGTTCGGAAGCGGGCGACGAACCTCTCAAAGACGGCCGCATCGCCCTCGAGCAACCGCGCATCCAGGAGTGCGGTGCGCACGGAGAGATCGTTCTTCGCCACCGCAAGGCAATCGTCGATCGAGCGCGTGGCGTGGCCCACCTTCAGCCCGAGGTCCCAGAGCAGATAGAGCATGAACTCCACCACCTGGCGCATCGGGCCGGCAGGCTCGGCTTCGGTGAGGAAGAGAAGATCGAGATCGCTCATGGGCGCGAGCACGCCGCGTCCGAAACCACCCGTCGCGACCAGTGCCAGCGGCGTGTCCAGCTCCGCGCCCGAGCGGCCCAGCGAATAGACGAAAATGACCCGGATCAGCCCGTGGGTCAGCTCGGCGAGCAGGCGTGCGGCGGCAAGTCCGGAAAGGTCGCCGTGCTCGAAGCGTGTCCTCACCGTCGTCTGGATGCGGGCGAAGTGGCGGCGAAACACACCGAGCGCCTGGTCGCGCCTGACCTCGGCGAGTTCACCGCCAAGCTCGCCGAGCGCCTGAAGAAGGGCTTTCGTCGCGGCTTCGGGCGTGGCGGGAAGGGAGGAAGGTGTCAGCATCGCGGCGATGCTAGCGGGTCGTCGCCTGCGGGAACAGGAAGCAGCGCCTTCAGCCGGTAAAGAATCTGGAGAGCCTCCCGAGGCGTCAGCGCGTCCGGCGCCAATTCTGCAACCGCTGCATGCAACGGATCGGGCGGCGGCGCAGTCGGCGGTTGTTCCCGCACGCCTTCGTTCGCCGCTTCGCTCGCTGCCCGGGGCCCTGCGCCGGCCGCAGCGAACAGGGGCAGCTGCGCGGGCGCGGTCAGCGCAGCCCCGTGCTCCTCGAGCAGGGCGAGCAGCTTGGCCGCGCGGGAAACGACCGGCGCCGGCACGCCCGCGAGCTTCGCCACGGCGACGCCGAAGCTTCGTTCGGCCGCCCCTTCGCCGACCTCGTGAAGGAACACCACCCCACCCTGCCATTCCTTGACACGCATCCTGAGCGGCCTGAGCCGCGGCAATTCCGTCGAAAGCCGCGCCAGTTCATGGAAGTGGGTGGCGAAGATGGTGCGGCACCTGAGCCCCGAGTGCAGCGCCTCCAGCACGGCCCAGGCGATCGCCAACCCGTCGAGCGTCGCGGTCCCGCGGCCGATCTCGTCCACCACCACGAGGCTCTCGGGCCCGGCCTGACGAAGGATCGCGGCCGTCTCCGTCATCTCGACCATGAAGGTGCTGCGCCCGCGCGCGAGATCGTCCGCCGCGCCGACGCGGGAGAAGAGCCGGTCGATCACGCCGATCTCGGCCTCCTCGGCCGGCACCGGGAGGCCGGCCTGGGCGAGGATCGCGATCAGCGCGTTCTGGCGGAGGTAGGTCGATTTGCCCGCCATGTTCGGCCCGGTGAGCAGGGCGACGCGCCGGTCGGGCGCGAGATCGCAGTCGTTCGGCACGAAGGCGACGCCCGGCGGCAGCGCCGCCGCGACCACCGGGTGCCGACCGCCGCGGATGCGGAACTCGGTCCCCCGCGCAACCAGCGGCCGGCACCAGCGCCCGCCCTCGGCGAGCCGGACGGCCGAGAGGGCGACGTCGAGCTCGGCCAGCCGCCCGGCCGCCGCGCCGATCGCCTCGGCCTCGGCCACCGCCGCTTCCGTGAGCTCGGCCAGGATCGCCCGTTCGCGCGCAAGCGCCCGCTCCGCTGCAGCACTGATCCGCTGGTCGAGGTCCGCGAGGTCGGGGGTGGAGAAGCGGGCGCCACTCGCCATCCCCTGGCGCAGCACGAAGCCCGGCTCGGCCTTCACCCGCTCCACTGCGGCGGCCGGCACCTCGATGACGTAGCCGAGCTGGGCGTGGTAGCGGATCTTGAGGCCGGCAACGCCCAAGCGAGCGGCAAGGTCACGTTCAAGGCCCGCGACGACGCGGCGGCTCTCGTCGCGCAGCCGCCGCTCCTCGTCGAGCGCCGCATCGAACCCGGCCGCGATCGCGCCCCCCTCGTCGGCCCGCGCCGGCAGCCGCTCCGCGAGCGCGGCGGCAAGCCTCTCCGCCAGCGCCTTGCCCCCGTGCAAAACCCGGTCGGCCGGCCCGCTCAGCAGCGCGCCCGCCCGGTGTGCGGCCTTCAGCCCGTCGCGCAGGCTGGCGAGATCGCGCGCGCCACCTCGCCCGACCGAGAGCCGCCCGAGCGCCCGCGCCAAGTCCGGGCAGCCATGGAGCGCAGCGCCGAGCGCCGCGGCGAGGTCGGGTGTGGTGAGGAGCCCGGCCCACGCATCCTGCCGCGCGGCAATCGCGCCCGGGTCGGTGAGCGGCGCGGCCAGGCTCTCCGCGAGCGCCCGCGCCCCCGCCGCGGTCAGCGTCCGGTCCACCGAAGCCAGCAGCGTATGATCGCTCCCGCCGTCGCGGGCGCGCACCAGCTCGAGGCTCGCCCGCGTTGCCGCGTCCATCGCCATGGTTGCGGCACTTCGCCGTGGGCTCGGGGGCGAGAGACGGGGCAGCCGGCCGCCCTGCGTCGTCCGCGCATAGGCGATCGCCACCGCGCCCGCGACCGCCTCGGCATCGGTGAAGCTGCCGAACGCCTCGAGGCTGCCGACGCCGAAAACCTCCGCCAGTGCCTGCCGCGCCGCCTCCGCGCCCGGTGCCGGTGGGCTCGCCGGCGCCCGGCGCGACGCGAACTCGCCGAGCGGCATCTTCTCCGGGGAAAGAATCTCCGCCGGATCCAGCCGCCCCAGCAGGTCCGCAAGCCCGGCCGGGCCGAGCGCCTCGGTCTCGAAGAGCCCGGTCGAGATCTCAAGCCACGCGGCGCCCATCCTTCCCTCGGATGCCGCCAGCGCGAGCAAGAGGTTCGGCCGCGCCGGCTCCAGCAGCGCCTCGTCGGTGAGCGTGCCCGGCGTCACGAGGCGAACCACGTCGCGCCGGATCGGCGCGCCCGGCCGGCGCTCCGAGGCCTTCTCGAGCTGCTCGGCCACCGCCACGCGGAAGCCGCGGCGAATGAGCCGGGCGAGGTACAGCTCCGCCGCCACCGCCGGAACCCCGCACATCGGCACCTTCCGCCCTTCGTGCTCGCCGCGGTGGGTGAGTGCTATGTCGAGCGCGGCGGCCGCCGCCTCGGCGTCGGCGAAGAAGAGCTCGAAGAAGTCGCCCATCCGGAAGAAGACGAGCGCGTCCGGGTGCTGCGCCTTGACGGCGAACCACTGGCCCATGGCCGGCGTCGCGCTCCTCGGGGCGCTCTTCGGGATCTCCATGTGGCCGATGTAGGCCCCTCTTCCGCACGTGCGAAGCGCCCACTTTGCCTTGCCGATCTGCAATCGTCATGATGGCGGGCGAAAGTAGGGAGGATCGGCCATGGCGGACGGCATCGTCGACACGCGCACGGCGCACATCTCGGCGGAAGAGGCGCTGGCGCTGCATGCCGTCGGGCGGCCCGGCAAGCTCGAGACCCGGATCACCAAGCCGCTCACCACGGCGCGCGATCTCTCGCTCGCCTACTCGCCCGGCGTCGCCGAGCCGTGCCTCTGCATCCAGCGCGACCCGGCGCTCGCATACGACTACACCACGCGCGGCAACATGGTCGCGGTGATCTCCAACGGCACCGCCGTGCTCGGGCTCGGCAATCTCGGCGCGCTCGCCGCCAAGCCGGTGATGGAGGGCAAGGTCGCGCTCTTCAAGCGCTTCGCCGATATCGACGGGATCGACCTCGAAATCTCGACCGAGAACGTGGACGAGTTCGTCGGCTGCGTGCGCTTCCTCGGCGCGAGCTTCGGCGGGATCAACCTCGAGGACATCAAGGCACCCGAGTGCTTCGTCATCGAAAGCCGCCTGCGCGAGCTGATGGACATCCCGGTCTTCCACGACGACCAGCACGGCACGGCAATCGTCGCCATCGCGGGCCTGATCAACGCCTGCCATCTCACCGGCCGGGCGTTCCGCGATCTCCGCCTCGTCATCAACGGCGCCGGCGCCGCCGGCGTCGCCTGCGCGGAACTGCTGAAGGCGATGGGCGTGCGTCCCGACAACGTCATCCTCTGCGACACCTCGGGCGTCATCTACGAGGGGCGCGAGAAGGGCATGAACCAGTGGAAGTCGGCCCACGCGGTCGTCACCGAGGCGCGCACGCTCGCCGAGGCGCTGGACGGGGCGGACGTCTTCTTCGGCCTCTCCGCCAAGGGCGCGATGACGCAGGAGATGGTCCGCCGGATGGCGCCCAAGCCGATCATCTTCGCGATGGCCAATCCGGATCCCGAGATCACGCCGGAGGAGGCGCGCGCCGTGCGACCCGACGCAATCATCGCCACCGGCCGCTCGGACTATCCGAACCAGGTCAACAATGTTCTCGGCTTTCCCTACATCTTCCGCGGCGCGCTCGACGTGCGCGCGCGCACCATCAACGAGCCGATGAAGATCGCCGCCGCCGAGGCCCTCGCAATGCTCGCCCGCGAGGACGTGCCCGACGAGGTGAACACCGCGGCCGCCGGCAGCCGGATCAAGTTCGGCCCGGAGTACATCATCCCCAACGCCTTCGACCCGCGCCTGATCTCCCACGTCGCCCCCGCGGTCGCGAAGGCGGCGATGGAGAGCGGCGTCGCGGCGCGGCCGAACGCCGATCTCACGCGCTACGGCCGCGGCCTCTCCGGCCGGCTCAACCGCACGGCCAACGCGCTCGAGACGATCATGGAGCGCGTCCGCGGCGAGCCCAAGCGCGTCGTCTTCGCCGAGGGCGAGGAAGAGGCGGTGGTGCGCGCCGCCGTCGCCTTCCGCAACGCCGGCTTCGGCGCGCCGGTCCTGATCGGGCGCGAGGAGCGGGTGAGGGCAACGATGGCGAGCCTCGGCCTCGCGCATCCCGAAGGCATCGAGATCCACAACGCGCGGCTCTCGAGCGCCAACCGCGAATATGCCGAATATCTCTACGCCCGCCTCCAGCGCCACGGCTTCCTCGCCCGCGACTGCCAGCGCATGGTCAACCAGGACCGCAACGTCTTCGCCGCCTGCATGGTGGCGACCGGCGATGCCGACGCGATGCTGACCGGCGTCACCCGCTCGACTTCGGTCTGCCTCGAGGATATCCGCCGCGCGATCGACCCCGGGCCCGGGCTCACCCCGTTCGGCCTCACGCTTCTGCTCGGCGAGCACGGCGGAACCCTCTTCGTCGCCGACACGCTGATCCACGAACGGCCGACACCCGAACAGCTCGTCGGCATCGCCAAGGGTGCGGCCGCGGCGGCACGCCACCTCGGCGTCGAGCCCCGCGTCGCCCTTCTCTCGCATTCCACCTTCGGCAATCCGCGCCACCCGACGGTGGACAATCTTCGCGAGACCGTCGCCATCCTCCAGCGCCTCAAGGTGGATTTCGAGATCGACGGCGA
>Ga0335075_10003563_pt1 | contig 24598 bp, 17 predicted proteins | sample Lox_Sample_24_FD_206723 | JGI IMG/M metagenome (GOLD analysis project Ga0335075, IMG submission 206723) | Soil microbial communities from Loxahatchee National Wildlife Refuge, Florida, United States - Lox_Sample_2.4 | ecosystem: Environmental > Terrestrial > Soil > Wetlands | place: USA...
GCTCATAATCGTGCGGGGACCAGGATCCGAAGGTGGCGGGCGAGTCGAGGACCAGGCTTTGGGGATGGAGGCCGGACTCGAGCGCAGCGGTGTAGACATAGGGCTTGAACGAGGAGCCGACCTGACGATCGGCCTGTGTGGCGCGGTCGAACTGCGAGAGGTTGAAGTCGCGGCCGCCGACGAGGGCGAGAACATCTCCGGTGGAGTTGTCGATGGCCATGAGAGCTCCCTCTGCGCCGGTGTCCTCTTCAAGAGTGGCGTGGAGGATGCCGTTGTCCTCTCCTGTGATGTGGACGTAGATGATGTCGCCGACGTGGAGGAACTGATCGGCGGTCTTAAAACCGGTCCAGGCCCAGTCGGGAGGATTGAGCACGAGCTGCTGTGTGCCGATGCGCGCGGTGACCTGATAGGGCAGCACGGTGATGACCAGCGCGTGGATGTACATGCCGGGCGCGGCGGGCTGGATCCAATCAGGATGTTTGAAGTCCTCGAGGCTGAGGCCGCCTGCGATGACGTTGAGAATGGGTCCGCGCCAGCCGCGGCGGCGCTCGTAGGCAGCGAGGCCGTCCTGCACAGCCTTGTTGGCGGTCTGCTGAAGATCGAGGTCGAGAGTGGTGTAAACCTTGAGGCCGGCCTCGTGGACGCGGCTGAAGCCGTACTCGCGGTCGAGCTCGCGGCGAACCTCCTCGACAAACCAGGGGGCGACGCTGTTGGGCGGCGGCTCAATGTGCAGGCCGAGTGGCTCGGTGCGGGCGGCATCCGCCTGCTGCGCGGTGATGTCTCCGTCTTCGAGCATGGCGTCGATGACCAGATTGCGGCGTTGGAAGGCGCGCGATGGATTGTTGATAGGCGAAAACTCGTTGGGGCCCTTGGGGAGTGCAGCGAGCAGCGCGGCTTCCGGCAGGGTGAGGTTGTTGGCGTGCTTGGAGAAGTAATACTCAGCGCCAGCCTCAAAGCCGTAGACACCCTGGCCGAGATAGATCTGGTTGCCGTAGAGGGTGAATATCTGCTGCTTAGTGAAGGCGTGCTCGATCTGCAGTGAGAGGAAGATTTCCTGGATTTTGCGACTGAATGTGCGCTCGTCCGACAGGAAGAGGTTGCGGGCGAGCTGCATGGTGATAGTGGATGCTCCCTGCGAGCGGTTCTTATCGCGGAGGTCATGCCAAGCGGCCTCGGCAATGCGAATAAGGTTGACGCCCCAGTGGCTCTCGAAGTTTCTGTCTTCGATGGAGATGACAGCCTCGCGCAGGAGCGGGGAAAAGCCGCTGTAGGGAACGTCAATGCGGCGCTGCAGGGCGAAGGAGCCGATGATGCGCCCGCGCACGTCGTAAAGTTCAGTGGTGGTGATGGGGCGGTAGCTTTCGAGCTCCTGAATTTGCGGGAGGTTGACGGAGTAAACGAGCGTGAGCCCGCTGAGTGAACCGAAGGCGATGGCCAGCAAAGCAAGAAACGCAAGCGCCACGCTGCCCGCGACCTTTCTGCCACCGGTGCCCGGGCGGAATGAGGAAGGACGCGATTGGGTTCGGCGGGGTACGGGTTCCCCACCCCGCGGACGAAGACCTGTCTGTGGGGGTCCCGGTTCTTCAGGTCCAGGTGGAGCCCATGGTCCGCGCCTGTTCAATGGTGCGCCTCTAAGCGGTCTTCGACTTCAGAACGTCCAGGGCCTTGTTCAACTGATGATCGACGTGAGGCAGAGGCTGTGCGAGTTCGCCTTCCTCGGCAAGATACTGGTCGATGGTCGGGTTGACCACGATGTTCGGAGTCACGGCGTCGTCCTGAATCTTGGTGCCATTGGGCGACTCGTACTTGGCGACGGAGAGCAGCAGCGCTGCGCCGTCAGGCAGGGAGATGGTCCTTTGGACAACACCTTCACCAAAGGTACGGCTGCCGACGAGGTCTCCGCGTTTGTTATCGAGGATGGCAGCCGCGGTGATCTCCGCGGCCCCGGCTGTGCCGTCGTTTACGAGGACGACAAGCGGAGCCTTGGTGATAAAGAGCGAGGGATCGGCGGTGAAGACCTGCCGGGGAACCGTCTGACCCTGGAGGCTGGCAATGGTGCCGGACTGCAGAAACGCGTTGGCGAGGCGAATGCCCTGCGCCGGGTTGCCCTCGGCGACATCGCGCAGATCAAGCAGAACCTTGGTATTGCCGTTCTTGGTCATGGCCTTCAGGCGGGAGATAACTTGATCGACGCGGTCTTTGGTGAGGACGAAAGGCTTGAGATAGAGGATGGTGGAGTTGTCGTACTGCTCAACATCCATAGGTGGGGGCGTGACCTGGGTGCGGGTCAGAGTGATCTGATCGGGCTCAGGAGTGCCGCCGGGACGAATGAGGCCGAAGTGGACGTCGGTTCCAGGCTTGCCTTCGAGCAGAAGACGGACCATGGCGAGGGACATGAGGCGGGTAGTCTTGCCGCCGATGGACTCGATCATGTCGCCATCGTGGATGTGCGCCTGGGTATCGGCGGGGCTGCCGGGGATGACGGAGACGACGGTGGCGTAACCGTAGCGCTTGGAGACTTCAAGGCCGACCTGCGCGACGCCTTCGTTCTCATGCTCCTTATAAGTAGCGAACTCGGAGGGCGTGAGGTAGCTGGAGTTGGCGTCGAGGGACTCCAGCATGCCATGCAGAGCGCCGTTGGTGACCGTATGCAAGTCGGGCACCGTGACGTAGTCGGTCTGGATCTTGTGCAGCACTTCCTCATAGACGCCCATCTGCTTGTAAGCACCGTCGCCGGGGATGCCTGGGGTGATGCTGCCGGAGACGAATCCACCGAGGAAGACGACGGCGACGAGGGCGACTGAGATGCCGAAGACTGCGCGCTTGAAGCTTTTGGACATATATGTAAAAGACCACCCGGACGAAGCTGAGGTTAGCTAGATGATACTCCAGGAAGGGCAGCGGAGGGGGACGGTGGTCGGCATGAGGGGGTGCGGGGTACAGTCTGGTGGCGGCGGGCAGAATCGAACTGCCGACCTACGGGTTATGAGTCCGTCGCTCTAACCATCTGAGCTACGCCGCCTGATGTGCGAAGGGTCGATCTCTATGATACGGAGGGTCAAGGTGGGGGTCAAACCGTGCGTGCTTAGATGCAGTGTGAACTCACAAGCGACGTTTGAAATGTACCGGCCGGATTTATTTTTTTATGAAAATGGGCTGCGGAGAATCTCCACAAAAGAGTGATGTAAATGCTGTAACCTTATCCGCACCGGACTGTCATAGACAGTACGGGCAGGCCCCCACCGGCGGATTTCCGTCGAGTCTTGGCCTGACACCATGGAGGAATGACCCATATGAAGCACTCGATGAAATCCCTGATGGTCGCCGCGGCCGTCTCCGGACTGATGAGTGGCGCGACTGCGCTGCAGGCCGCCACAGTCAGCTCGACGAGCCCCGTTACGCAGGTGGGCAGCGCGTCGTTCGGAACGATGTCGCTGGCATCGCACATCCAGAAACATTCATGTAAGGGCAAAAACAACTGCAAGGGCCAGGGCGGCTGCAAGAGCGGCGACAATGGCTGCAAGGGAAAAAACAGCTGCAAGGGCAAAGGGGGCTGCGCAACAGACGGTTCAAAGATGCCTAGCTAACCGGAGTTCAGCCACTACCCTGTTTCTCATTCAGGGCCGGCAGCGATGCTGGCCCTTTCATACGTCATTTGTGGAGTGACCCCATGCCAGCGAACCGCTTTAACGGATACACCGATTACGGGGTGGGAATCGGCCTGCGCATTCCGCACTATGAACACATACTGACGCGCAAGCCGGTGGTTGACTGGTTCGAGATTATCTCAGAAAACTACATGATTGGCGGCGGGCGGCCGCTGGAAGTGCTGGACCGCATTCTGGAGCAGTACAACGTGGTACAGCATGGCGTTTCCATGTACTTCGGGTCGGCAAGCGATCCGGACCCGGAGCACCTGAAGCGCCTGAAGCAACTGGTGAAACGCACGAACACGCCGTGGCTGAGCGATCACCTGTGCTGGGGGTCGGTGGACGGGCGCTACACACATGATCTGCTACCCATGCCCTACACGTGGGAAGCGGTAAGGGTCACGGCGGAGCGCATCAAGCATACGCGGGACTTTCTTGAGGTCCCGGTAGTGGTGGAAAACGTGTCCAGCTATGCGGAGTTCCACATCTCAGAGATGACGGAGTGGGAGTTCCTGAACGAGGTTGTGGAGAAGGCAGACTGCGGGATTCTGCTGGACGTGAACAATATCTACGTTTCGTCGCGGAACCACGGCTTTGATCCCTTCACGTATGTAAATGAGGTGCCTGCTGAGCGGGTAGCGCAAATTCACATTGCCGGACACTCGAAATTTGAAAAATACCTTTTGGACACGCATGACCATCCCGTACTCGAGCCGGTATGGCAACTGTATGCGCGCGCGATCGAGCGCGTTGGACCGACGGCAACGCTGCTCGAATGGGACGACAATATCCCTAGCTTTGATGAGGTACACGCCGAGGCGCTGAAGGCGGAGAAGTTTTTGGCGGCGGCACGGAAGAAGCTGGGGCTGGAGGCGCCGAAGGTGGATGCAGCGAAGGCGATGCCGGAGATGGCGGAGGCCGGGCGATGAGCGAACTGCTGGACATCCAGAGGAAGATGGCGGCGGCGATCATGCATCCACTGACGAGCGGCGACAACATGACGCGGCGGAGGCGCGACGGTGCGCTGAACCGAAGTGAGGCGGATGCGATCATCAAACCGAATGACCGGTTGAGTTCGTTTGAGCGGCTGGAGATCTACAATCGGATGTACTGGTTCCGGCTGTACTCGTGCTTTGAAGAGGACTTTCCGGGGCTGAAGGCGATTCTGGGCAGCGCGAAGTTTGAGCAGCTGATGCGCGAGTATCTGACGGAGCGCCCCTCGCAGTCATTTACCTTGCGGAACCTGGGGTCGCGCGTGGTGGAGTGGCTGGAGGAGCATCCGGAGTATGTGGAGCCCCGGCGGCAACTGGCGATGGACATGGTTCGGCTGGAGTGGGCTCATATTGAGGCGTTCGACTCTGCCGCCGAGGAGCTGCTGGACCCGGATGATCTGATGGGAGTCGACGATGAGTCGCGGCTGAGGCTGCAGCCGTATCTGCGGGTGCTGGAATTGCGGTACCCGGTGGATGATCTGCTGATTGACATTCAGAGCGAGAACGGGAGCAGCGACTCTGCGAGCAACAACGCGAGCGTGGAGCGGAAAACGAAGCACGTGCGGCGCGTGGCCATGCTGAAGCCCGAGGAGATTCACCTCGCGGTGCACCGGCAGGAGAATTCGGTTTATTACAAGCGGCTGGGGCACGAAGAGTTCCGACTGCTAGGGGCGCTGCTGAACGGCGATACGATCAGCGAAGCAATTGATACAGCGCTCGAAGGCAGTAGGATGACGGAAGAGGAGCGCGGGGCATTTCTGCAGCAGACGTTCGCGTCCTGGGTGCAGTTGGGCTGGTTTCCACGGCAAGCTTCAACCTAAAACAAAAAGGAATTCGTGAACGATATGAGCTCGATTCGTAAGTCAGGAGTTGTGCGCCTGCATGGGCGGTTTACGGACGCTTGCAAATGGCTGGAATCTCCGCTGCTGCTTGTGGTCCGCCTTATATGGGGATGGCAGTTCACGCTAACCGGATGGGGCAAGCTGACGCACCTACAGCACGTGACCGGATTTTTTGCCAGCCTCGGCATCCCGCTGCCGGGCCTGATGGCTCCGGCGATCTCTTTCCTTGAGTTTGCCGGAGGCATTCTGCTGATTGCGGGATTTCTGACACGACTGACAGGATTCTTGCTGGCCGCCGATATGATCGTGGCGTATGTGGTTTCGGACCGCGATACGCTACACACCCTCTTTTCGAACGATCCGAGTAAGTTCTGGGGAGCCGACCCCTTTACCTTTCTTATGGCATCGCTGATTGTGCTGGCGTTCGGCGCGGGGTATTTCTCGGTGGACCGGCTAATTCATGGGAAAAGCTAAAAGCAATCGATTTCCCGCGCGAGGGTGTGGCAGACGTAGTCCTGCTGCTCGCTGGTGAGCCGGTTGAAGAACGGCAGCGCGAGGGTGCGCGCGGCGATGGATTGCGTAACGGGAAGGTCGAGGCTGCTCCAGTCTGCATAGGCAGGTTGCTCGTGGATAGGCGCGAAGTAGCGGGCGCACCCGATGCCGTGGCCGGTGAGCGCGTGCAGGAGTGCGTCGCGCTTAAGCCGGGTATAGCGGTTGTGCAGGCGGACGACGTAGACGAACCAGCTGACGGTTGCGTTGGGGAGTTCGAGCGGTGGAAGGGTGAGCGGAAGTTCCGCGAGGCGCTCATGATAGCGGCGGGCGACGGCAGCGCGGGCGGCGAGGATGGAGTCAATGCGCTGGAGTTGTGAGAGACCGAGCGCACAGGCAATCTCGGATAAGCGGTAGTTATAGCCAAGCTCAGAGTGCTGGAGCCAGTCGTCAGACGGGTATCGGCCCTGATTGCGCAGGGCGCGAATGCGTTCGGCGAGCGCGGGGTTGCTGGTGACGACCATTCCGCCTTCGCCGGTGGTGATCTGCTTGTTGGGGTAGAAGGCAAAGACGGCAACGTCTCCGAAGGAGCCGACGCGCTGGTTGCCGAGTGACGCGCCGATGGCCTCGCAGGCGTCCTCGATTACAAGAAGGTTGTGGCGACGGACGATGTCGAGGATTGCGTCTATGTCGGCTGGAACACCAAAGGTGTGAACGACAAGAATGGCGCGCGTGCGAGGCGTGATGGCGGCTTCAATGAGCGAGGGCGCGAGGTTGAGCGAGACGGGGTCAATGTCCACAAAAACAGGCGTGGCGCGCTCGTAACGGATAGCGTTGGCGGCGGCGATGAAGGTGAAGGATGGCACGATGACCTCATCGCCGGGGCCGATGTTGAGCGCGCGAATGCAAAGGTGGAGTCCTGCGGTTCCAGAGCTGACGGCGACGCCCTGCGATGTGCCGATGAAGTGTGCAAATGCGGATTCAAATTCAGATAGCTTAGGGCCGAGGCTGAGACGGTTGGTGCGCAGGACCTGGGTGACGGCGTCGATTTCTGCGTCGGTAATGTCGGGCGCGGAGAGCGGGATGTTCATGCAACAGGCTCTTCTGCTTCTTTAGAGATCGGCTGGGCCTGTTTGATGAGCAGAGACTCGTTGAGCGGGACGGTGGTGAGGACTTCGACGATTTTCTCTGCGGCGTGGCCGTCGCCGTAGGGGTTTTCCATTCCGGCGAGCGAGGCGCGGAACTGCGGGCTGCGGGCCTGGGCGAGCTTGGCGAGGATGTCGGCTGCGACGGGAGCGGCGTCGAGGATGTTGCGGGGGCGTTCTCGTCCTTTTTGACGGAGGCCGATGTTGACGGTGGGCAGCGCGAACGAAGCAGTCTCCATGATGCCGCTGCTGGAGTTTCCGGCGAGCGCGTCGACGTGGCGAAGGAGGCTCCAGTAGGTGATGGGGTCGAGGTTGGTGAAGGTGTGTCCGCTGCCGCGCGCTGTGACGAACGCGCGAGTGCACTGGATGATGTGGTGGCTGCCGGCGTCAGAGTTGGGATAGCAGAAGAGGATTTGGCCGGGTGCTTCAGCGAGAGCGGAGAACAGCGCGTCGACTTCTCCAGTGGTTTCACGGCGGATGGTGACAGGGTGGTATGAGACGAGAACGGTGGGCTGACTGAGATCAAGGCGAAGTCGCTGCTCGAGCTGGTCGCGGGTGAGGAGCGTGCTGCGGCGGAGATGGTCGAGCGAAGGCGCTCCAGCGCAGTTGACGCGCCAGGGCTCTTCGCCCATGGCAATGACACGGCGGCGCGCGAGATGCGTTGATGTGAAGTGGATGTGCGCCATTTTGGTGAGCGCGTTGCGAACGGCGTCGTCGATGGCGCCTTCGCTGATTTCTCCGCCCTCGATGTGTGCGATAGGAATGCGAAGGGCGAGCGCGACAGCGGCAGGCGCGAGCATCTCGTAGCGGTCGGCGATCAGGAGCAGAACCTGGGGGCGGATTTGACCAAGGGTGTCGGCAAGGCTGAGCGTGGCGACGCCGATGGTTTTGGCCATGCCGATGTCGGAGTCCGAGTTGAGAAGGCACTCAATGCGCGCGGCGATGGGTAGCTGGTCGCGGTCGATCTCCTGGACGGTATGGCCGAAAGTGGGCGCGAGGTGCGAGCCGAGCGCGATGAGGCGAAGATCAACGGCGGGGTGCGCGGCGAGATCTTTGAGCGGCCAGTAGAGATGGCTGTAGTCGGCGCGGGAGGTGGTGACGACGGCGATAGTGCGACGGGAGGTGGTCATGCGCGCGGCTCCGCGAGACTTTGCTGGGCGAGGACGGTGTTGCTGGGCTGGTAGGGCGGAATGAGCCGCGAGACGGCAAAGAGAAGCTGGTGCAGATTGCGGCCGGCGATGGCTCGTTCGAGAGCGGTGATTGCAGCTTCGGCGTGGGATACGGAGATCGTTGTGCTGCGGATAGAGCGAAGCGGCGCAGAGGCGGAATTGGTTGCGGGGTCGAGGAAGGATTCGTCGTTGGAGAGCAACTGCTCGTGGAGCTTCTCGCCCGGACGGAGACCGATGTAGGTGATGGGCGAATCAGAGTTGGCGGCGTGGATGAGGGCGCGGGCGAGGTCATCCACGCGAATGGGAGCGGCAAGTTCAGGAACGAGGATGCCGGACGGGAACTGCGGCGCGAGCGCGAAAAGCAGAAGAGCGGCGGTTTCCTCGACGGTAAGGAAATAGCGGGTAGCGCGAGGGTCAGTGACGGTGACCGGCCGGCGTTGGGCGAGCTGCTCTGTGAACAACTGCACGACGCTGCCCTGCGAAGCGTAGACGTTGCCGAGGCGCACGGCCTTGATTTGAGTCGCGGATGTTGCGAGTGCGAGAGTGGTGAGCTCAGCGATTCGCTTGGACGCGCCCATGATGCTGGCGGGGCTGACGGCTTTGTCGGTTGATACAAGGATGATTTGGTCCGCATTGTGGTTGATGGCCGTTTGGGCGAGGCGGAAGGTTGCGACGGCGTTGTTCTGCAAGGCCGCAAAGGGATGGAGCTCCATGAGCGGCACATGCTTAAATGCGGCGGCGTGAAAGACGATGTGTGGACGGTAAAGCGCGAAGAGTTCGTCGAGCGCGGCGGTGTCTCCAGCGGAGGCGAGGATGGGGGTGTGCGGCGCGGCGAGGTCGCGGTCGATGGCGTAAAGGGCCTGCTCAGAAGCTTCGAGAAGTAGGATTTGTGCAGGCTTTCGCGCTGCAACAGCGTGCGCGAGGGCTGAGCCGATGGAGCCTCCGGCTCCGGTGATGAGGATGCGTTTGTTGCGGACGAGGTCGCCGGAAACAGTGATGGAGCTGAGCGGCGAGTCAGGGGTGATGCTTTGCCCGGTAAGGATGACCCATGCTCTCCGCACCATCGAATCCATGGGGTGATTCATGGTTTCGATTGTAGCGGTTGGAGCCTCTATAATCAGACGCGGCGATGATATTGACACATACGAATAAGCAGACAGCGTGGCGACGGAGTGTGGCTTTCACCTATGTGACAAAAGCGGCTGTGACGTTGGTCCTTGGCGCCATGCTTTGCGCGCCGGGCGCGCGCGCGCAGACGTCGAAGGCAGAACCACATAGGGCGGCGCTGGAGGCGGGAAGTCTGAACAATGTGGGCGTAGCGCTGATGAACCAGCAGCTGACGGCCAAGGCGCTGGAGAAATTTGATGCGGCGCATGCGGCGGACCCGACGGCCGCGGTCCCGGTGGTGAATGAGGGCATCGCGTATCTCTATTTGCAGCAGCCGGAGAAGGCGGAAGAGGCGCTGAAGCGCGCGACGGCGATGGACCCGAACGATGCGCACGGCTGGTACGCGCTGGGGCTGACGTATCTGAACATGGGCGAGCCGAAGCCGGGGATTGTTGCAATGCAACATGTAGTGAAGATCGATCCGGATTCGGCGGATGCGCATTACTATATCGGGCTGTTGTGCCTGAACCTTCAAGATTATCCGCGCGCAAAGGAAGAGTATGAGGCAGCCCTGCGGCTCGATCCGCACCATGCGTCGGCGGAGTTTGGGCTGGCGCGGGCGATGCAGCGGATGGGCGACGTGAAGGGCGCGCGCGCGCAGCTGGTGGTGTTCCAGCATCTGGTGCAGTCGAAGATTGGGACTCCGCTGAGCGCGACCTACGGAGAGCAGGGAGATTACGCCAAGGCCGAGGCAATGATTGCTCCGCCGGCGGCAGTGGGACCGATGATTCCGGTGAAGTTTGTGGCGGAGCCGGTGCCGGGCGGCGCAGCGGGAGGCGGCGCATGCATTCTTGGCATTGAAAGCCCGGAGAGCAAAGACCTGGTGGTGATGGGCGAGGGCGCGTCGGCGATCCATGCATACAAGAACGTGGACGGGAAATATGAGGAGTTGAGCCCGGAGCAAACCGGACTGAAGGCGAGCGGCAAAGCGATTGCGTGCGCGGTTGGCGATTACGACGCGGACGGAAAGCCGGACCTAGCGGTCGCGATGAGTGACAGAGTGATCCTGTTCCATAACCTAGGCGGCGGGAGGTTTGCGGATGTGACGGCGAAGGTGGGTATCAAGCAGCTGAACAAGCCGTCGGGGCTGACATTTATCGATTTTGACCATGATGGCGACGTGGACCTCTTCGTTACGGGAACCTCTACCGGGCACGGCGCGAATGTGATGTGGCGCAACAACGGCGACTCGACGTTTACCGAGTGGACGGGGCCGACGGGACTGGCGGGAACGACGCCGACGAAGGCAGTGACGCTTTCAGACGTAAACAACGACCGCGCGGTGGACATGATCGTGACCGGCGAGGGAGCTCCGACGATCTATGAGAATCAGCGTGAGGGGCCGTTCAAGGCGGTTCCGCTGTATACGGATGCGGCGCTGGCGGCGACGCGAGGCGTGTCGGTCTTCGACTTCAACAAAGACGGATGGATGGATGTTGCGGTGACACACGCGGGCGCACCTGGACTTACGCTCTGGAGGAATGTGAAGGGCAAGCGCTTTGAGCGTGTGCCGCTACCACTGCAGGGCGTGAAGGCCGCGTGGGGGCTAACTCCGATTGATATTGATAATGATGGCTGGATTGACCTGGCGGTGCTGGTCGAGACGGACAAGGGCGCAGAACTGCGCGTGCTGCGCAATTGCGGCAAGGAAGGCTTCAAGGATGTAAGCGCGGAGGTTGGCGCGGACAAGCTGCACCTGAAGGACCCTCGCTCGCTGATTGCGGCTGACGTGGATGGTGATGGGGCGGCAGACCTGATTGTGACGCAGGCGGACGGGCCTCCGCTGGTGCTGTACAACGTTGGCGGGAATAAGAACCATTCGCTGCGGCTCGACCTGACAGGTTTGGCGGACAACAAAACGGCCATCGGCACGAAGGTTGAGGTGTTCGCCGGTGGGCTGTGGCAGAAGTTCGAGGTTGCGGGAGCGTCAGGCTACGAAGGCCAGGGATCGAACGAGGTGATTGCCGGGTTGGGCCAAGTGGACCATGTGGACATGGTCAGGTTACTGTGGCCGACGGGCGTGCCGCAGGACGAGATCCATCTGAATCCGAATAAGCCGGTGGCGCTGAAGGAGCTGGACCGGAGAGGCAGCTCGTGCCCGGTGCTGTTTGCGTGGAATGGCAAGAAGTACAAGTTCATTTCGGACGTGATTGGCGCGGCGGTGGTCGGGCACTGGGTTTCGCCGACGGCGACGAATGAAAACGATCCGGACGAGTGGATCAAGGTGGACGGCGACGACCTGAAACCGCACGACGGGCTGTATAGCCTGCGCTTTGGCGAGCCGATGGAGGAGATCAACTACATCGACCAGTTGCGGCTGGTGGCGGTGGACCATCCGGACGGGACGCAGGTGTTTCCGGACGAGCGGTTCCTGAGCGAGCGGCCGTTTGCCTCGGGCAGGACGGTGGTGGTGTCGCCCGAGGCGCACTTACCCGCCGGCGCGTGGGACGATGCGGGGCATAACGTGCTGCCGCTGCTCGCGAAGATCGATCACCATTACGTGCGCGACTTTACAAACCTGCAGTATGCGGGGTTTGCCAACATGCACTCGCTAACGCTGGACCTCGGCGCATGGACGCCGAAGCATCCGCTGCGGTTGCTGATGCATGGGTATGTCGAGTACTTCAGCGCGAGCTCGATGTATGCAGCGTGGCAGGCGGGGCTGAAGCCGGTTCCACCGTACGTGGAAGCGCAGATGCCGGACGGAAGCTGGAAGCGGATCATAAGTGATATGGGCTTTCCGGCAGGGCTGCCGCGCACGATTGTGGTGGACCTGACGGGCAAGCTGCCGCCGGGAGTGCGGAAGATTCGGCTGACGACGAATTTGCAGATCTACTGGGACCAGGTGCTGGTGGACAACGGGCCGAATGAGGCACGCGAGGCGCGCGTGACGGAGATGCCGCTGGCGCGTGCGCGTCTGGCGTGGCGCGGGTATCCGGAGCAGATTGAGGGCGCGAGCCCTGATGATCCTCCGGGCGATTTGACCTATGACTACAACCGCATCAGCCAGACGGGCCCTTTCCACTGGCAGAGCGGCGAGTACACGAACTACGGAGATGTGACTCCGCTGCTGAAGAGGGTGGATAACCATTATGTGATATTTGGAAGCGGCGAGGAGATTGACGCGGAGTTCAGCGGGGCGAAGCTGACGCCGCTCCCCCCACACTGGAAGCGCGACTACTTCTTCTACGCAAATGGGTTTGTGAAGGACATGGACTTCTATGAGGCGATGCCCTTTACAGTGGCGCAGATGCCGTTCCACGGGATGCGCTCGTATCCGTATCCGGCGAGCGAGCATTATCCGGAGGACCCGTCGTCGGTGGCCTACTGGCTGAACTGGGATGACCGGTTCGAGTCCGGGGCAAAGACACAGTTGTACCAGTTCGACTATAAACCGGCGCATCAGACTCCCGATACAGCACAACGATGAGCATTGCGCTGCAGCCCGCGGTGGAACAGCTTGCCCTGCTTCGGCGGGGCGAGATTTCCGCACTGGAGCTGGCGGAGGAGCACATCCGGCGGATCGAGCGGCTGAATCCTGTGCTTAATGCGCTGGTGGATTTTGACGCGGAGCGGGTGCGGGCACAGGCGCGCAAACGGCAGACGGGGCCGCTGGCCGGGCTGCCGGTCACGGTGAAGTCATCCATTGCGACGGCTGGCTATCGGTGCGAGATCGGAAGCGTGCTGAACCGGGGATCGGTGCCGAAAGATGACGCGGAGGTAGTGGCGCGACTGCGAGCGGCGGGCGTGACGCTTTTGGGGACGACGAACTGTCCCGAGTTCCTGATGTCGTATGAGACGGACAATCTACTGCATGGACGGACGGCGAATCCGTGGAGCGTGGAGCACTCGGCGGGCGGATCGAGCGGCGGCGAGGCGGCGGCGATTGCGGCTGGAATGTCCGCGGGTGGATTGGGCAGCGACAGCGGAGGGTCATTGCGCGAGCCGGCGCACTTCTGCGGGATTTCATCGTTGAAGCCGACGCTGGGGCGAGTGCCGGGGCGCGGGCATTTGCCGCCGTGCGTGGGGCCGTTTTCGATTCTGGGAGCGATTGGGCCGATGGCGCGCACCGTGGCAGACGTGGAGCTGCTGTTTCGCGTGCTGGCGGGGCCGGATGAGCTTGATCCGGCGAGCGCTCCGGTAGTGACACGCGAGGTTGGGCTGGATGACGTAAAGCGGATTCCGATTGGATGGTTTGAGGATGACGGGATTACTCCCGTGACGGAGGAGACGCGGCAGGCGGTGCGGGATGCGGCTGCGGTGCTGGTACGGCAGGGATTCACGGTGAAGCCGTTCAGACCAGCGGCGCTAGAGGCGGCGCGCAAGCTGTGGTGGAAGTTCTTTGTGCAATGCGGTGAGATGTTTTACAGGCCAACGATTCGCGGACAGGAGCAGAGGCTGAGTCCGGTGTTCCGGGAATTCCTTTCGATCGCGCGGGTGGAAGAGCCGATGGCCGCGGAACAACTACTGATGGCGTGGGCGGAGTGCGACGTGGTGCGCGGCAGACTGCTCGCGGAGATGCGGGAGTGCCCGCTGCTGTTGACGCCGGTGTGCTCGGTGCCTGCGTTCCGGCACGGCGAGCGGGTATGGGAGATTGACGGGCAGCGGGTTGAGTATCTGGATGCGATGCGCTACACGCAGTGGTTTAATCTGCTGGCGGCCCCGGCAGCGGTGGTGCCGGTGGGGCGGAGCGCGGAGGGTTTGCCGATCGGGGTGCAGGTGGCGGGGTGTCCGTTTTCGGACGAAGAGGTGCTGAAAGTGGCGGCTGCCGTGGAGAACGAATTCGGGTATTTGTCGCCCCCGATGGCATGTATCGGGTAATTCCTTACGAATAAATAGGTTGCACCGGTAACCTAAAAACGGGCACATGAGGGTATTTAGTAAGATTACTGTTTTTATGTTTCTAGGTGACACTTTTGGGCTAATCTGACATCTCACTTACGGCGGTCCTCCCGCTATTGCGCGCCGAATTCGATCCTTACAACGCTGGCAAGATTGTTCGCGCAAGGAAAGAAAGAGGGCTAAATCGATGAGTGTTATTAGTGCAGTTTTGAATTTTCTTTACGAAGTTTTCCTTGGTTGCAGCCACCAGCATCTGACGAGGCCATTTACTCTGCAGAATGAGACCTATATGGTCTGCCTGGACTGTGGGAAGCAGATTTACTACTCCGCTGAAGCCATGCGTACTTTGTCGGCGCGCGAGGTGCGCCGGATGCATGCGGCAAACGCCGGCGAGGTGCAAATCATGCCCTCGTTGGAAGGCGGCCCGAGACTGGTGCCAACAGGCGCCAGAAAATCGGACGCTGCATAAATCTAGCTCAGACAAGTTCTTACGCGGGGAGCAGAAGTTTGCTCCCCGTGTGTTTATGGCATAAATCCGCGAGCGGCGCGGCTCCGTATAATTGTAAGGAGCTACCTGATTCCCTTCTTCGATTGGTTCCGCGCTTTGATTGTAGAAATCTCCGATCTCAGAAAAATCTTCCGCGATAAGCAGCAGAGCGTGATCGCCCTGGACGGCATTGACCTGACGGTGAAGCAAGGCGAGTTGTTCGGGCTGCTGGGACCAAACGGCGCAGGCAAGACGACGACCATTGGGATATGCACGACGCGGACGCTGCCAACGGCCGGCGGCGTTCGCATTGCAGGCGTGGACGTTGTGGCGCGTCCGGCGACGGCACGCAGAAGCATTGGGGTGGTGCCGCAGTACAACACGCTGGACCGATCGCTGACGATCTTTGAGAATCTTTACTTCCATTGCAAATACTTCGGATTCAGCGGGGCTGCGGCGCGGGGGCGGGCGAATGAGTTGCTGAAACAGTTTCTGCTGCTGGAGCGGGCGAAGAGTTTCCCGTCGCAGCTTTCGGGCGGGTTGCAGCAGCGAGTGCAGATTGCGCGGGCGATTGCGCACCGGCCGGCGGTGCTGTTTCTGGACGAGCCGAGCGCGGGGCTGGATCCGCAGAGCCGCATTGCGATGTGGGAGGCGGTTCGGACGCTGCGCGACGAAGGCATTACAGTCGTCCTGACGACGCACTACATGGAAGAGGCGGACGAGCTTTGCGAGCGCGTGGCGATCATTGACCACGGCAAAGTGCTGGCGCTCGATTCTCCGGAGCGGTTGAAGACAACGCTGGGAGCGAACACAAGGATTGAGCTGGCGCTGCGCTCGGAGGATTCGTCGCATGCGCTGGCGGAGAAGCTACGGGCATTACCGCAGATCCACAGCGTGGAGTCGATTGCCGGAGGGCTGCGGCTGATGGTGCCGAAACTGGATGGCCTGCTGCCGGAACTGATACAGGCGACTCACAGCTACGGCGTGCGCGACATGTCGATTAACGAGCCGAGCCTGGAGACGGTGTTTATCCAACTAACGGGGAGGGACTTGCGTGAGTAGCGTAGCTGTGGCCGGGCGGCCGGTGCGGGTGTCCTACACGAGCGCGTTTGTTGGATTGATGTTGCGCGACCTGCGCGTTCTGCGGCGCGAAATCGGGCCGTTCATCGTGCGCATTGTGATGCAGCCACTGCTGTTCCTGTTTGTGTTCACTTTTCTGCTGCCGCGCATTGGACAGGCGCAGGACGTGGGCGGACCGAACTTTGCCACTGTGCTGCTGCCGGGGCTGATGGCCGTGGCGATCATGTTCAGCGGCATCGCAGCGGTGGCGCTGCCGCTCTCGCAGGAGTTCGGCATCACACGCGAGATCGACGACCGGGTGATGTGTCCGCTGCCGGTGGCGGCCGTGGCGGCGGAGAAAGTCTGCTTCAGCGCGATCCAGAGCATTCTGGCGGCGCTGCTGGTGTTTCCGCTGGCGGTGTGGGTTCCGGCTACGCCGGTATATGCGCATGTGGCGAGTTGGCCGATGCTGATTGTGACGCTGATTCTGGCGAGTCTGGTGGCGGGCGCGCTGGGGCTGGCGATTGGCGCGAATGTGAAACCGCAGCAGATCGGGCTGGTGTTCTCGATTGTGGTGGTGCCGATTACATTTCTGGGTTGCGTGTACTACCCGTGGGAGGCGCTGGCCCGTATTCGCTGGCTGCAAATCGGCGTGCTGCTCAATCCGATTGTGTACATGAGCGAGGGGCTGCGGGCGGCGCTGACGCCGGGCGTGCCTCACATGCCGTCGCTGCTGATTCTGCTGGCGCTGCTGATTTCGCTGGCGGTGCTGGGCTGGATTGGACTGCGAGGATTTCTGGGCAAGGTGATTTCATAAAAGTTTGTGAAATCATAGCTTTTCTTCTGTCTGCGCCCGAGCGAACAGGGCTAAGATTAGAGACCTCAGGGACGGATTCAATACCTCAGGGATGCGGCGGCGTGTTGGAGAGGCTGCTATTCCGGGATTTCGCATGAAGAGATCTTCCTATCGGCGAACCGCGCTGGCGATTCCCGCGCTCCTTGTTTTTGTGGCGGGATGCGGCGTGGGTCAGTACGGCACAACGAGCGCGAACGGCGCGTTCACGATTGCGGCTACGGTATCGTCAGTGAATTCGAACGGACAGATCAGACTTTCGGCGGAGTTGCCCTCGGGCGACCCGGCGGATGTGGTTTGGTCAGTGGCGGGCGGTGACAACGCGCCTTCGCTCGGCGAGGGACGCATTGACCAAACGGGCATTTATACGCCGCCACCGGCACTTTCGCAGGACCTGGCGCGGATTGAGATTGCGGCGCACCTAAAGAGCGATCTACTGGAAGTGGCGAGCACGGTGGTACGCGTGACGCCGGGGTTTGTGCAGTCGCTGTTGCCGGAGAATGCGGCGCTCACAGGGCGGTCAACGCTGGAAGCAACGGCGGAGATCGCGGAGGTGAATGCAGGTTCCGTGCACTGGTCGCTGAGCGGCGACATGGGATTGGGCGGCGACCTGGGCACACTGAGCAACGAGAACTGCCAGCGCAGCCTGGACCAATACACGACCTGCAAGGTGAGCTATACGGCTCCGGCGACGACGGCGCGCGGGACGATCTATCTGCATGCGACGGTGGATGGGAGCGCGAACGGATTGGGGGAGTCGGCCCCGCTGAAGATTGAGCTGAATAATGGCGTGAACAGTACTCCCGTGACGAACCAGACAGCGCAGACGGGAGAGATTGCGCTGGGAGCATCGGGCGGAAACGACAACGATTTTGATACCTACGCGGACGCAAATGGCGAGCAGTATGTGGCCGATTGCTGCGGCGGGACACTGGGCGCGCTGGTGAAGGACACGGGCGGCAATGAGTACATCCTGAGCAACAATCACGTGCTAGCCGAGTCGGATCAGGGGCAAGTGGGCGACACAATTGACGAGCCGGGGATGATTGATGATGGTTGCGTTCCGCTGAGCCATGCAGGATCGACGCTGCGGGCGGTGGGGACGCTGAAGTATGTGGTTCCGCTGGCGTCGAAGACGACGGATGTGGATGCGGCGCTGGCGGCGGTGGCTCAAGGCGCGGTAGACCCATCAGGGAGGATTCTGCAACTGGCGAGCCCGGTGCATCCTGCCGAGACGGATAGCCAACTGGGAGCGGCGGCTCCGGTGGCCGGGAACGGCGAAGTGCTGACGGCGGGCAACCTGAACGGTCTAAGGCTGGCAAAGAGCGGGCGGACGACAGGCCTGACCTGCTCAACGGTTGCGGCGGTGGACTTGAGCGTGAAGGTTGACTACTTCAAGGACTGCGCGGAGACGCAACCCTACTATACAAAGATTTACACGGGGCAGATCGGGATTGCGGGCGACCGCTTTTCTGACAGCGGGGATTCAGGCGCGCTCGTGGTGGATGCGTCGAATGCCGAGCCGGTGGGGCTGTTCTTTGCTGGAGGAACAGACGGCCGGGGCCATGGGCTGAGCATTGCGAATCCGATTGGTGAGGTTCTGCGCGAGCTGAGCTCGCAGGCCGGCAGCAACATGAGCATTGTCGGCACGACTACACCGCATACCGTGGCGTGTGTGCGGTACGACTCGAAGATCACGCCGATTGCCACGCCGATTTCCGCGGCGGCGCGGGAACGCGCAACCTTTGTGGCGGAGACTGCGGGAGCGGCGTTGGTGAATCCGGAGCGCGGGATTCTGGCTGTGCGGGGCGGAGGAAGCCTGGATGATGTCGACGCACCGGCCGTCGTGGTGTATGTGGACAAGACACGTAGTCATGTGATGGTTCCGGCCACATTGAACGGTATGCGGACGATGGTGATTGCTACTGACGCCACAGCGGTCGCGCGCGATGCCGCGCCGACGGTTCCGGTCCCGGCGGATGGGCTGAACCTGACAGCGGATGCGCTTGCGAACGCAGAGAGCGTAGTGAGCGAGTACGCGCCGCATCTGCTCGATGACGCGGCGATCTTTGGCGTGGGAGTGGCGCAGAGCCTGGATAATCCAGCGGACCCAGCGCTGCTGGTGCTGGTGGACCCGGATGCGACTCCACGGGCGATGCCGGCGACGATCGGCGGCCTGCGGGTGCGCTACATGCGGCTGCACCGTTTTCATGTGACGCGGTCGAAGTACGCGGGAGTGAATCCGGCGCCGAGCTGCGCGCTGGAAAAGATCGTAGCCGCCGGGTCAGACCGCGGGAGTGTCAATCCTTGAAGGGAAAAAGACGGAGAAGACAGTGCCGGAGAGCCTGCCGTCGACGCGTTCGCGGCTGCGCACCTTGATCACACCCTGATGCTTGCCGATGATTTCCGCGCTGACCCAGAGGCCGAGCCCGGTTCCGGTCGCTTCCTTGGTAGTGAAGAAGGGCTCGAAGATGCGCTGCTGCACGTCCCAGCTCATTCCAATGCCTGTGTCTGCGACGGTGACGCGCACGCCTTTCTGCTCAGGATTGGATGGGCAGGTCGCATAACGCACGCGGAGTAACAGACGCCCTCCACCGGGTGTCATCGCGTCGATAGCATTGCCGATGAGGTTGGCCATGAGCTGGCGGATCTCTCCCGCAAAACAGTAGACCTGGACCTCCTTCGCATAGCGCCGGCAGACCTCGACCTGCATGGCGGTGATGCGCCCCTGATGCAGCGCGAGGACGGACTCCACCAGTTCACTTACGTTGGACATGACGGGCAGCGTTGACTGCCGGTAGAAGCGGAGAGTCTGCTGTGTGATTTCAGAGACGCGCGCAAGCTCGTGTGTTGCGAGGTCAGCGTACCCGGAGGATTCGGAGTTGAGCGGCGCCTGCCGGATGAGATAGAGCAGATTTGTTACCGCTTCGAGCGGGTTGTTGATTTCATGCGCGATGGAGGCTGCGAGGCGTCCGGCGGCGGCCAGCTTTTCCGAGCGTCGGAGGGCGTCTTCGGCGCGGCGGCGCTCGGTCGTTTCAATCAGGACCATTCCGGCCCAGCGAACGGTCTGTGTGCCTGTGCGCACAGGATAGAGGTTGGTAAGCCAGCTGCGAGGCGCACCAGAGTCCGGGGCAGGGTCGCCGATCAGCTCGAGATTCTCCACCGTCTGCCCGTTTTCAAATATAGACTCGATGCTCTGCGTCAGCAGATTTGCCGGCTGGCCTGGGAAGACTTCATCGACGGTGCGACCGAGATGGCGGCTGACGGGCAGATTATTCACGCTGGCCATGAACTGGTTGACGCGCACGAAGCGAAGGCGGCGGTCAAAGAAGGCGAAGCCGATGGGCGCGTTGGCGAGCATGGAGTCGAGCAGGGCCAGCGTGTCATTAAGGCCGGCGCGCTGGTCCTGGATGGACGCGACCATCAGGTTGAAGGCGGTGGTGAGGTCGGCGGCCTCATTGGCGCTGGAGACAGTGAGAGGGAACGATGAGGTATCCTCGGGGTCGCGGATGAGCTGGCGCGTGGCGCGCATGAGCACGCCGATGGGCTTGGCAATGGATTTCGCCATCAGGCTGGCAAAGATGGTGCAGCCCGCGACGCCGAAGATGGCGGAGAGCAGCGTGACAGTGAGAAGACGCCGGAGCTGGATGCGATCGAGGGTATCGTCGGGATAAATCCAGACGAGAGCCTTCACGACTCCGCCGACGCGCACGGGCGCGACGGCCTCGCGCGTGGACGGAGTACTCGAGAAAATGACCGGCTTATTGAGGTCGCGCAGGTAGGTGCGCTCGCGTGGCGAGAGCGTGAGCTTGCCCTTCATGCGGGGGTCATTGCTGAAAAGCGTGCGGCCCTGAAGGTCTGTGATCTGAACGGCGTGAATGCTCGGCGAATCCTGGGCGGCCTTGAGAACCCGGTCAAGCGTAGAGTACTGGTTCTCTTCCAATGCGGCGCTGCCCTGTATAGCGAGCAGAGAGGCCTGGTACTCGAGGCGGCGGTCGGTGCGGATCTGCAGCTCGCGGCGCTGCTCGCGTATGAGGACTGCGGAGACGACGGCGAGCACCAGGACCTCAAAGATAATAAGGCCGGTCATGAGTTGGCCACGGATAGTGCGTGGTTTCAGAAGCGGCATACCAAACCATTCCGACGGAACCGCATGAGGCCTCCCCTCACCGGGCCACGACCTCCGGCTCCCGTTCCGTCGGCAGCTTACGCTTGAGGTCGTCGGCGATCTGGCGGCCATGAAAGCGACCATTCTCGATGAAAATCTCGTTGGTGCGCGAGCCGGCCACGATGACGCCGGCAAGGTATACGCCCGGGACATTGCTCTCAAGACTCTGCGGATTGCAGAACGGCAGGCGGTCCTTACCTTCGAAGCGTACGCCGAGCGCCGTGAGGAAGTCGAAGTCAGGGTGGTAGCCGGTGAGGGCGAAGACGGTGTCGTTGCGAATGGTTCGCGCGTCTTCAGGGGTTTCGATGGTGACGGTATCGAGGGCGATCTCCGTCACGCGGCTGTTGAAGTACGCCGCGATTTCGCCTCTTTTAATACGATTTTCGATGTCGGGGAGAATCCAGTACTTGACGTGCTTGTGGATGGCCGGACCGCGATGGACCAGTGTGACACGCGACCCGTGACGCCAGAGCTCAAGGGCGGCGATGGCGGCGGAATTCTTGCCACCGATAACGGCCACGTCCTGGTCGTAGTATGGATGCGGATCGTCGTAATAGTGGTGAACCTTGGGCAGTTCCTCGCCGGGAATGTCGAGGTAATTGGGAAGGTCATAGTATCCGGTGGCAACAATGACCTTTTTTGTGTGGAAGGTCTGGGAGCGGCTGAATTTGTCCCTGGTGAGGACTTCAAAATTGCCGTCGCTGCCGGTGACGGTCTTGACGAGGCGGTAGAGGCGGGCGTCGAGGGCATAGCGCTCGGCCACTTTGCGGTAGTACTCGAGAGCCTCGTTGCGGACGGGCTTCTGGTTCGGGCTGGGAAAGGGGATGTCGCCGATCTCGAGCAGCTCCGGCGTGGTAAAGAAGGTCATGTGCGACGGATAGTGGTAGATGGAGTTGCAGAGGCATCCCTTGTCGATCAGAACAGTGCGGAACCCGGCCCGCTGCGCTTCGATGGCACAGGCCATTCCGGTGGGACCGGCGCCGATGACGAGGACGTCAAAGTTGTCCAGGTCTATTTTTTCGGGGGCTGCCGCTCTATCCATCGTTTCGTCGTTCATTCTTTTCAGAGCTTCTCCGTTCGTCTTTTTAGATTAGACGATTTGACGGGATAACTGCTCGTGGCAGCGGTCACGCCTCGAGGATGCCGCGGCTCCTATAATTGAGATACATGGCGACCATTAAGCAGAACGATTTGATACAGAGCGTGGCGGATGCGCTGCAATATGTCAGCTACTACCATCCGGTGGACTACATCAGGAACCTGGCGCGGGCGTATGAAATGGAGGAGTCACCGGCGGCAAAGGACGCGATGGCGCAGATCCTTGTAAATTCGCGCATGTGCGCGGAGGGTCACCGGCCGATTTGCCAGGACACGGGCATTGTGACGGCCTTCCTCAAAATTGGCATGGACGTTCGCTGGGATGCCGATATGACCGTCGAACAGATGGTGAACGAGGGCGTACGTCGGGCGTATCTGGATCTGGACAACAAGCTACGGGCCTCGGTGCTGGCCGATCCAGCGGGAGCGCGGAAGAATACGCGCGACAATACTCCGGCGGTGGTGAACATTCAGACATCGAAGGGCGGCGAGGTCGAGGTGACGGTCGCGGCCAAGGGCGGCGGGAGCGAAGCGAAGTCGAAGTTTGTGATGCTGAACCCGTCGGACTCGATTGTAGAGTGGGTGCTGAAGACGGTTCCGACGATGGGCGCGGGCTGGTGTCCGCCGGGCATGCTGGGCATCGGCATTGGCGGCACGGCGGAGAAGGCAATGCTGATGGCCAAAGAAGCGCTGATGGAGCCGATTGATATCCAGGACGTGATTGCGCGCGGGCCGAAAAACAGGATCGAGGAAATGCGCATTGAGCTATACCGCAAGGTGAACGAGCTGGGCATTGGCGCGCAGGGCCTGGGCGGGCTGACGACCGTGCTGGATGTAAAGATTCTGGACTATCCGACGCATGCGGCGAACCTGCCTGTGGCGATGATCCCGAACTGCGCGGCAACGCGGCATGCGCACTTTGTGCTGGATGGGAGCGGGCCGGTAGCGCTGGAGCCCCCGTCTCTGGATGACTGGCCGTCGCTGACATATGACGTATCGACAGCGCGTCGCGTGAACCTGGACACGGTGACGCGCGAGGAAGTAGCGACGTGGAAGCCGGGTGAGGTATTGCTGCTGAACGGCAAACTGCTGACCGGGCGCGACGCGGCGCACAAGCGCATGACGGACATGCTGAAGAATGGTGAGAAGCTTCCGGTGGACTTTACGAACCGGTTCATCTATTACGTGGGACCGGTTGATCCGGTGCGCGAAGAGGTGGTGGGGCCGGCCGGGCCGACGACGGCGACGCGCATGGACAAGTTCACGCGGCAGATGCTGGAGCAGACCGGATTGCTGGGGATGGTGGGCAAGGCGGAACGCGGGCCTGCGGCGATTGAAGCGATTCGCGACAACAAGGCCGTGTATCTGATGGCGGTGGGCGGCGCGGCTTATCTGGTGTCGAAGGCGATCAAGCGCTCGCGGGTGATGGCGTTTGAGGACCTCGGTATGGAAGCAATCTACGAGTTTGAGGTCCAGGACATGCCGGTTACAGTAGCTGTGGACACGAAGGGAACGTCGGTGCACGAGACCGGGCCGAAGGAGTGGCAGGCAAGAATCGAGGGCCGGCTTGGGGGAGTTCCAATTCTGGCTTGAGGAATTGCAGGTCCTTCGACTTCGTTTGTCGCTCCGCGCCAAACTACGCTCAGGATGACAACCTTGATAAGGGTGGGGGTTGCGATGGCTGAAACACGCAAGGAGAAGGATTCGCTGGGGTTTGTGGAGGTTCCGGCGCGTGCCTACTACGGCGCGCAGACGGCGCGGGCGGTGGAGAACTATCCCATCTCGGGGATGCGGGCGTATCCGTCCCTGATTCGGGCTATCGGAATGGTGAAGCAGGCCGCAGCGGCGGCCAATAAGGCTCTGGAGCTGGTGAGCGCTGAACGCGCGGACGCAATCATTGCCGCCGCGAAGGAAGTGATCGACGGCAAGTGGGACGCCGAGTTTGTGGTGGACGTGTTTCAGGCTGGGGCGGGCGTGTCGTTCCACATGAACACGAACGAGGTGATCGCCAATCGGGCAAATGAGATTCTTGGCGTGCCGCTGGGCACATATGCGCGGGTGCATCCCAACGACCACGTAAATTACGGGCAGTCGACGAACGACGTCTACCCTACTGCAATGCGGCTGGCGACATTGCTGGCACTGGAAGGGCTGTATCCGGTGATGGATCGGCTTGCAGAGAGCTTTGCGGCGAAGGGGCGCGAGTTTGACGGCGTGCTGAAATCGGGCCGGACGCATATGCAGGATGCGGTGCCGATACGGCTCGGTCAGGAGTTTGCGGCCTACGGCGTAGCCATTGCGAAGGGCGAGGCTTCCATTGCGCGCGCAGCGGATGGGCTGCGCGAACTGGGGCTGGGCGGATCGGCGGTCGGGACGGGGATCAATACGCATCCGGAGTACCGCGAGTTGGCGGTCGAGAACCTGGCGCGGATCTCTGGCCAGCGGCTGGAGCCCGCAGAGGACATGCGCTGGGCGATGCAATCGAATGCGTGCATGGGCGATGTGAGCGTGGCGCTGCGAGGCGTTGCGCTGGAGGTGATTCGGATATCGAATGATCTGCGGCTATTGCAGTCCGGGCCGAACACGGGGTTGGGCGAGATTACGCTGCCGGCGTTGCAGCCTGGGTCGTCGATCATG
>Ga0335075_10003564_pt1 | contig 24596 bp, 18 predicted proteins | sample Lox_Sample_24_FD_206723 | JGI IMG/M metagenome (GOLD analysis project Ga0335075, IMG submission 206723) | Soil microbial communities from Loxahatchee National Wildlife Refuge, Florida, United States - Lox_Sample_2.4 | ecosystem: Environmental > Terrestrial > Soil > Wetlands | place: USA...
TCCGCGGTTCTGGTCCACGGTGATATCCACGAGATGAACGCCCTGCAGGCGAGTGACGGCAGCTATAAGCTCATCGATCCAGCCGGGCTGCGGGCCGAACCGGCGTGCGATCTCGGCACCATCGTGGATGCTGCCGCCATCTGGGAATGGGGAACTATCCACCGAGTCGTCAGCGGCGTCTACGCCTGCAGTATTGGCTTTCAGCCCTTTGGCGATCTGCTGCTGGCCGAAGCGGATCGCCTCACGGCGTAGTCACCGGATGGTGCAGCAGTCCGAACCTTCGGTCCCTGGATCATCGTCGGATTGGCATCCGAGCACCACCGCACCCGCCCACACCAGCCCCGCTGACCAGCCGATTCAGGCGGGAACGACCTCAAATGGTTCGTGTCCCGCGTCGCCGACCAGGCCACGGCTGGCGGCATGACAGCGAAAGGCATGGCAACATCGCAGATCTGCTGGTCTGCCGCTGCGAAGAGCGGCTCGGCACCGGCCGGTAGACCTCTCTGGGGGCTCCGGCCTGCCTGCGGCCGGGGGCAGATACCCACCAGCACGAGCACCATCCAACCGCCCCATACCAGCCAGTTCAGGTTGGAACGACCTCATTGGCACACCACGAGACTCAGGGACGCTTACCTCCACCCAGGTCCCCGCCCAGCCCCGGGGAGATGTTCGGTCGTGCGCGGGTGAGGACAAGCAGAACCGCCAGGCATAGCGCGGCGGCAACACCGGCGAAGTACTGCACGGCGGCAAGAAGCCCAGCCACAGTAGCGAGGAAGCCAACGCCGATGACGGGCAGCCCGACGCCGAGGTAGGCAATCGCCCGGCGGCTGCCTTGCCGGAATCGCCCGGATGGGACCGTGGCGTCTGTCACGATCTGGCTGGGTACTACGATCGGCCGTGCTGCCTAGCCCCTGGAGTCCTCGTGAGCACCATCCCCCCCTCAGCCGGGAAGCTTCACCTCATCGTCGGGTACGACGGGTCCGCACCCGCCGTCCGGGCGCTTGACGCCGCCGTCAGCCTGCTGCGTGACCGTGACGGCAGCATCGACGTGGTCTACGTCGCCCACCTGACCTCCCTGGAGATGATGTCAGCGGATGCCATCGGGGAAATGGAGGTGAGCTTCGGCGAAATCGCGCGGGATCTGCACGCCCAGGCCGATCAGCAACTCACCGGTCGCGAGGAACGCTGGCAGTTCGAGCAGCGGCAGGGAATGATCACCGAGGAGCTCGTCGCAGCGGCCAAGCAGGTCCTTGACGCCCATCCCGGTGAGACCGTCGCGATCGTCGTCGGCAGCTCATCGCAGGCCGCCCACCGGATGCTCGGCTCGGTCGCGGTCAGCTTGGCACGCCACTCACCAGTCCCCCTCGTGATCGTGCCCTAGCACGATCCGGCAGCCAGCGCCTTCCTAGGGCTGGACACGACCGAATATCACGGCAATCCTTGCGGATGTGAGCATCGGCGAGACGCTGGCCCAGGCACGGGATCGCGCTGGGCTGACCGTCGCGGAGGTCAGCGCGCAGACCCGGATCCGGGAGTCCCTGATCCGCTCCATCGAGCAGGATGAGTTCGGCGCGTGCGGTGGCGACTTCTACGCACGCGGCCACATCCGTGCGATCGCGACGGCCGTGGGCATCGACTCACAGGCGCTGATCACCGAATACGATGCGGTACACCCGTCAGCCGGGCCGGTCACGCTGGACGACCTGCTCAGCCGGCCGTCGCCGCGCAGAAAGCGCGGACCAAGCTGGATGTGGCTGGGTGTCGTCGTGCTGCTTGCCGTGATCGGCGTCGCCGCCTACTGGTTGGCTTCCGGCGCTCCCGGCTCGCCGCGGCTCGCCTCCGCGTCATCCGCGGCCACGACCCGGCGGGAATCCGGCACCGCACGGCCAACCCCGACGCCGTCACCGGCGCGCCCGCAGCCATCACCTACGGCGGTCCCGGTAACCGAGCTGACCCCGGCCAGCGCCGTGGCCTTCGGGCCCGCCGGGACCGCCGACGGCGACAACCCGCAGAACGCGTCGCTGGCGCTGTCCGGCGACCCCGCCACGCCATGGCGCACGAACTGGTACATGACGGCGCGGTTCGGGAACCTGCAGGATGGCACCGGCCTGCTGCTCGACCTGGGCCGGACGGTCACCATCACCGGCGCGGCGATCCGGCTGGGAAACACCCCAGGCGCTGATCTTCAGCTGCGCGCCGGGACCTCCGTCGCCAGCCTCGCGACGGTGGCCAGCTACACCGGCGCAGGAGGCCTGATACGACCGCGGCTGGCCTCGCCCGTGCCAGCCAGGTACCTGCTCATCTGGTTCACGCTGCTGCCGCCGGACGCGGCCGGCACCTACCAGGCAGACGTCTCCGGCGTCACCGTCACGGCAATCCCTTGACACAACAGACACGGCGCTGGCCGCCGACCCTTCACCCCCGCTCGTGATCACGCCGAGTAGCGTAGCGAGTGAGCTGAGGAGGTGCCGACGTGATTCTGGTGACCGGAGCGACCGGGCGGGTGGGGTACCGGCTGATGGAGGCGCTGGCCGACGCGCGCGCCGACGCGACCGCGATGGTGCGGGTAGAGGCCAAAGCCGCGGACCTGCCGGGGACGCCGCGGCACATGGTCGCGACGCTGGACGGGCCGCCGTCCGCGGAGGTACTGCGGGAGTTCGACCGGATCTTCCTGCTCAGCCCGGAGATCGAGGAACAGGCCGCGCTGGAGACCGTGTTCATCGACGCGGTGGCGGCCGCCGGGCACCGGCCGCACATCGTGAAGATCTGCCCGGACGGCTTCCAGGAGCCTGACTGCGACGTGCGGTTCATGCTGGCCCACCGGCAGGTGGCGCTGCACCTGGACGCGCTTGGCCTGCCGGTCACGTACCTGGCCGCGGCCACGTACCTGGAAAACCTCCTTGACGAGGCGGAGGATATCCGGCGCACCGGTGAGATCAGGGCGGCCGCCGGCGACGGGCGGGCCGGGTTCATCGCCGCCACGGACGTCGCCGCGGCCGCGGCCCGGGTCCTCACCACCGACGGGCACGAGAACGCCACGTACGTGCTGACCGGGCCTGAGGCGCTCGGCTACGCCGATGTCGCGGCCCGGTTCGCCGCCGTCTTCGCCTGGCAGGTGGAGTATTCGGACCTGCCACAGGAACGGGCGCGTGAACTCCTGCTTGCCAACGGGCTCACCCCGTGGGAGGCGGACGGCGCGATCGAGCGGTGCGACTGGATCCGGCAGGGCGGCGCGGACACCGTGACCGGCACGGTCCGTGAGCTGACCGGTGCCGATCCCCAGCCGCTGCACGAGTGGCTAACCGAGTCGCGCGCGACCTTCGCCGGCCCGTCCTAGCGGCGCCCAACCCGCTCGCGGGCTTAGCCGGAGCCAGGCAGATCGCCGCCGGGTGGCGCACAGCCGAACAAGCGGGCGCGCTGGGCGCCGTGCTCGGCCACCAGGCGCGTTGGCTCGCCGCGGACCCATCCCCGCTCCACCTGGATGGCATCCCAGCCCTGTGGCAGCACGACCGGGCGCTCAGACCACGATGCCGGAGGGCCGCCAGTCGGACGGATACCGGGCAGCCCGTACACGCAGGCGCCGAGGAACCCGCCCATGTTGGCGGCGAACGGGCCGGCGACGGGCTTGTCGGGGTAGACGGCCGGGCTGTACTCCGCGGTGATCGTGTAGGGCTCGACGACGAAGTCGGCGTAGCCGCGCTCGAACAACTCCAGGGACCGGTCCCGGTCACCGGTCCGCGCCGCGGCCACGCCAAGCAACGACGACAGCATGGGCGCCCCGGCGTACTCGTCGGCGCGGATGAGGTAGTAGTCGATCGTGCGGCGCTCGACCTCCGAATCGGCCTTGTAGCCAAGCGGGGTGAAGCCGGCCAGCGCCTCCGGCGTCTCGCCCTTCTCCTCACCGGGCTGGTAACCGTCGTGGTTGACGATGATCCCGAGCTGGGTGTCGTACGGGATCATGATGCGGTCGGCCACGCCTTCCCAGCGTTCCGCGTCGCCGTCCTGGCCGAGCTGACGCCCGAGCGCGGCCGCATACCGCAGGGCGAGGATCGCGCCCATGTTCACGAAGGCGTTGTTGTCCACGGCTGTCTTGGTCTCCGCGATGCCGTTGACCTGCCGGATCTCATAGCCACGCTCGCCCGGCTCGACCCGGCCCGCGATCCAGTCGGCCACCCCGGACATGACCGGCCATGCCTGCTCGCACGCGAACTTGCGGTCGCCGGTGACGTGGACGAAGTGGGCGAACGCGAGCGCCACGTCCATGCTCACGTGGTGCTCCACCGCGGGCGACGCGGCATTCAGCGGGGCGGCTTCCTCACCGCGGGTGGGACTTGCCTCCCACGGGTACTCCAGCCCGGGCAGGCCGGCCAGCTGGGCGTTGGCCCGGGCGGCATCCATGTGGTTATGGCGGAAGCTGAGCAGGCCGCGGACGATGTCGGGGTTGGTGAACATCAGCGGCGGCAGCACGAACGTGTCGATATCCCACATGATGTGGCCGCGATAGTAGGGGTAGTTGGGCCAGTTCGCCAGGCCGAATATCGACGTGCTGCTCGGCGAGGACTGGTGCGCCGAGGTGTGCAGGTAGAAGTAGGCGGCGTCGGCCATCCGCTGCCACCGCGACGGCGCCCCGGCCAGCACGACGCGCCCCTGCCACAGCCGTCCCCACTCGTCCCTGTTGTCTTGCCGTAGCAGATCGAAGCCGCGGATCTGCCCGGCCTCGACCAGCCGCACGGCCTGCAGGTCCGGTTGTACGTGCATCGTCCCGGGGACGAGGCTGACGATGCGGCGCAGCCGGTAGCCGCGGCCGGGCTCGGCAGGGAAGCTGTAGGTGGTGTTCATCGGCCCGGTGCGGACCCGGGTGGTTGTCCTCGTGACGTCCCTGGCGCCGGCGAACTCGGTCGCGTACGCCACGCCGCAGCTGGTCAGATCGCCGAACATGCCCCAGTGCAGCGCGCCGTCGACCGGGTCCTTCCCGGCCAGGGCGGGCATGCCCATCTGGAGGCTGAGCAGATGACCGTCGACCGACCGGTTGTCGACCACCGCCGCGATGCCAAGCTCGCAGGCCCGGTCCGCCCGCACGGTCAGCTCCTCGAGCACCAGCGTGGGCTTGGTACGGCTGCAGAAGACCACGCTGGTCACCTCGGCCTGGATGCCATTGACGCTGATGCCGAAGCGGGTCTCGACCTCGCCGCAGGAGAAGTCATAGCGCTGCTCGCGCAGGAAGCAGCACTGCGGCGCGGCTACCATCGAGACCCGGTTGATGATGATGTCCAGGGCGAGCGGATAAGGCGCCTGGGCGAACGTGGGGATCCCGTCCGCGGGGTCGACGGCCGTCAGGCCGCTGACCACGGCCACCCCGCTGGCTAGCGGGTACGGACCCAGCCGCAGGCCGATGAGCCCGTTGGACAGGTACGGCGGCAGGTCACCCGGGCGCCACGTGGTCACCGGCTCCGGGCTGATGATCTCGCTCACGTCGTCACCTTTCTATCGTCCGCGGACCAGCCGGTCCGTCAGCCGCCATAACGGACGTCCCGGCGTGCCAGGAAACCGGCGCCCGCGGGGATGACCGTTTCGCGACCGCAGCGCGCCGACAGCGTTCGTGCGGAGGGCTCCCGCTAGGTCACGAGCGTGGTCGGCGATCGAGTAGTCCGGCTGGATGTCGACGTCATGGAGCGCCTGGTCGAGGTCAAGGTCGTGCTGCCCGAGCACGATTGAGAAATCCCGCCGCATCGGGCCGAGCCGGTCGTATCCGAACGAGCGGTAGATGCGGGGGAACAGGGACCGGTACAGGCGGACGCGCTCGTGCAGGCCGGACGAATGTGACAAGGGGTTTTTCGGGCGCTGACGGACGTAACCGGGCAAGATGTCGGCGAAGGCGTGGCGCAAGATCCATTTGTCCTGGCCGTCACGAAGCTTCAGCCCGATGGGCAGGCGCATAGCCAGCCGGGCAACGGTCAGATCGAGGAACGGCACACGCGCTTCCACGCCCTGTCCCATGCTGGTGCGGTCAACACGCTGCAACTCGGTCCGGCCGAGGTTGTACAGCTTGTGCTGGAACAGGCGCTGTCGCGCAACAGGGTCGGGCTGCCGGTACATCTCATACCCGGCGAACAACTCATCAGAACCGTCCCCGCAAAGGACCACCTTGACGCCGCAACTGTGCACCCGGGCGAAGAGCAGCCGGGAAATGACAGCGTTGATGACGTCGCCGTACTCGGTAAGCTCAGAAAGCCGGATGGCCTCCCGGATATCCGGCAATCGGATGTCGCCCGGAGCCAGTTCGATGACCTCGTGGTCGACCCCGAGGTCGCGCGTCACGCGGCGGGCGTACGAGATGTCCTCGCTGCCGGGAGTCCCGATGGTGAACGCCACGCAGTCCGGATGCATCTCGCGCACGTGCAGGAGCGTCAGCGTGCTGTCGAGGCCGCCGGAGAGAATAACGCCGACGGTGAGATCCGTGTCGACACGAACTTGGATGCTGTCCTCCAGCGCGGCCCGCACTTGCCGTGCGGCCTCGCCGACGTCGGTGACGGGCTCGTCGCCGTCGCCGATGCTCAGCAAGTCGACATATGCGGTGACGGCTGGATCCTGGCCGGGGCTCCCCCATCCGTGGTGGCCAGGCGGGATTTCGCGGACTCGCCCTCCCGCGGGGACGAGCGCCTTCAGTTCCGATGCCACGTACAGATGACCGTCGTGGCGAGACCAGTAGAGCGGCTTCACGCCGAGCGGGTCACGAGCCAGATAGACCCGATCAGCGGCCTTGTCGACGATGGCGAATGCGAACTCGCCTCGCAGGCGGTGCACCGCGCGTTCCTTCCACTCGAGGAAGGCCTCCAGGATCACTTCGGTGTCGCTGTCACCCCGCAGCGCATGGCCGAGGGCGGCAAGCTCTGATCGCAGCGAGCGAAAGTTGTAAACCTCGCCGTTGTAGCAAACCGCCCAGCGGCCGTCAGGCGAGTTCCACGGCTGCACGGCCCGCTCGCGATCGACTATTTTCAGTCGCTGGGTGCCAAGCCGATGCCGGTCATCGCTGAGGGTCTCCCGCACTTCCCCGCGCGACGCGATCGCATCAAGCATCGAGTCGAAAACCATTGGGCTGGGGTCTGGCCCGATGATGAGGGCAATACCGCACATATCGAAAAGCTCTCCCGCCGGAGCTATCGGACGCGCAACTGGGCGTCATAAGCGGCCTGCAATTCGTCGCACGCGAGCGGATTGACGCACAAATGCCACGCCTGGCCCTCATCGATGACATTGAGCTGGCCTGACTCCTGACGTTCCAAAAGAAGCCGGGCTAGCAGGTTGTCCCGGTCGAACCGGCGGAACCAGCGCATTTCCAGATCGCATGCGTAACCCACACAGTGGGAACTCGGCAGTACGGCGGCGTAACCGAGAGAGCGGAGGTGATGCTGGTGCTGCACGCTACGTACCATGCTGGTTACCCAGAGGCGAGGAGTCCGCGGCGGCAGCGCGGCGGCCAGTTCGTGAGCGATCTGGTTAACGACGGCGACCACCGCGGGCCGCGAACGCGTGAAGCGCAACCCGGAGGTACGTGGACGGATTGCCGGGAGCGCCTGGCGTTGCGCCCAGTCAAGGGCGCGGCTGGCCAGCCCGGTCGGCTGAACGCGGTACCGGAACTGCAGCATCTTCGCTGACCTGAGCGGCCTGAGATCTACCAGTTCAGTCGAGCGCAGGACATCGGCGTCGGAGGCGAAAGGAGCCGTCCCCCTCCACCACACCGAATCGATCAGGGAAAGCAGGGAAATTCGGATATACGTCGGCAAGTCACTCGCCGAGCTGCGCGCACCGGGCTGGTAGTTGCGGATCTCACGGATCAGGCGGGGCGCGACGGCATCCACGCCGCCATCAAGGCGCGAGAGCACAGAGGTGAACTCCGGATGCCGGAGTCGCCTGGCGACAAGTCCCTCGGCGGTGAGCAGATCGGATGGCCGCGGGTGCCTGTCGGCCTCCTTTACCAGATCGTCAACAGCCATCCGGTAGCAGAGCAGCCGGGAATCGGGCAAAGCGGAAGACATCTCGGCAGTGCCCCCCGAGGCATCCAGTGGCCACTCCGGCCTCATGTGCTCTCCCACCGCCTTCTCCCTCCCTGACCATCAGCGAGGCAGCGAGATGAGGCAGCAAGATGAGGCAGCGAGATGATGTACCGTCCCCCCCGTGACACAAGCCTCGCCCTGATCCTTAACTTCTGGCCGATATTGGCGCTAATGTCCAATTCAATACTACTGTCAGTAAACAGATCTATAACACAACGTTACCATCCTGAAAGAGCGGCGAGATGCCAGGGAACCTGGGGCGCAGTTGTCGCAGCACCCGCGTGCGGCTGTCAGCCCGCGTCAGCGATCAGGCTGACGCTCTCCACTCCTGCCGAGGCGCAGGCCTCGTCATTCTCCGTCCGGTCCCCGCTGACTCCGATCGCCCCGAGCAGGTTGCCGTCCTTGTCACGGATAAGCGCTCCGCCGCGAGACGACGCGATCCGGCCTTCCGAGATGGCGGCCAGGGCGCAACGTTACCGACTCGCTCGCGGCATCTAGTAGACGCAGGGAATGCCGAAGGGGGCGTTGGCGGAGACCGCCTGGTTATCGCTGGCCGATGAGGTGCTGCTCGCCGACGGGGTGGCGGTCGGGGTTGTCGCCGGGTGGGCAGGCGCCTGGGGGCGCGCGCCAGAGAGCACGGAGCTCACGGACTGGGTGCCGGCCGTGGCGGAGGCCGGGGGCATCTCGCTGGCGGGCAGGCTGTCTTGCCGGGCGGCGGTGATGAAGTCCTGGGCGGTGACCGTGGTCCCGCCGTAGGTCTCCAGGCCGGCCGGCAGGGCGGTGACCGTCGAGCCGAGCAGCACCTCGACGTGCCCGGCCGGCAGCGACGACAGCGCGGTGGCGCCCAGGGCCCCGCCGGCGGTCATGGCCCCGACCTCGTCGGCGATGCTCTCCGCGTTCGCCTCGGCGCCCGCGCCGTAGAAGACCTGGGTGTCGTCCTGCACGGTCTGCGACTGCGCGGAGGAGTTGGCGGCATTGCCGACCGTGTAGCCCTGGCTCGCGAAGGCCTGCCCGGCGTCCCCGGCCAGCCCGGCGGTACCGCTGCCGTTGTAGACGTCCACGGTCACCGATTTGGCCGGCTTGACCGCCGCGGACCCGTAGAACGCCGTGTTGACCATCTGCCGGATGTCCGGCACGTAGATGTAGTTCGCGTCCTGCGGCGAGTTCCCGAACGCGGGAATGTAGATGTTCTGCACCGCCGCGTCGGGCAGCGTGGTGAGGCGCAGGTTCGAGCTGCTGAGCGACTTCATATCGGGCGCGAAGTCGAGCAGGCTGAGGCCGCTGTCGGTCTTGAGGTACGAGCTCGCGCCGGACAGCAGGCTGGAAATCACGGACGGGTCGGTCAGGATGTTCCGGTGCTTGAGGTCGTAGATGATGTAGTCGATGGCCGCCTGCTGCCGGTGGGTCCTGCCGATGTCGACCCCGGGCAGCGAGTCCCTGGCGCGGACAAACGCCAGCGCCTGCGGGGGCGACAGGTGCAGGTACTGCGCGCCGCCCTTCTTCGCGTTGTAGCCGTCATTGAACGCGTCGAAGCCCGAGTTGCTCTGGCCGAAGGGGGCACCCGGGTAGGGCAGGTCGACCAGGTTTCCCCCGGTCCCGAACCCGTCCGGCTCGGCGGACGCCGGGGCCGGCTTGAGGCATACTTCCATGCCGCCGAGCTCCTGGGCGATCAGCTCGAAGCCGTAGATGTTCGACACGACGAAGTGGTCGATGTGCACGCCGGTGACCGACTCCACCGTCTGGACCTCGAATACCTGACCCGCCTCGTTGGCCCCTTCGTACAGGGCGTCCCGGCTCATCTTCCCGTCGTTCTCGCTCACGTACTGGTTGTAAGCGTAGTTGTAGGCCCCGTCGATCTTCCCCTCGGTGATCCCGTCGAAGGTCGAATGCGGGTAGTTGACGACGTCGTCACGGGGAATGGAGTAGCCGACCGCCTTCTGGCCGCCGGCGTAAACGTGGATGAGGATCAGCGTGTCCGTGTCCTGCGCGCCCAGGTCGCCGCCGCTGTGATCGTTGCCCGAGTGCGTCTGCGCGAGCTGCGCCGCGCTGAGGGTGTTGCCCTCGAAGTCGGTGCGGCTCTCCAGGCCCATCAGCAGGATGTTCATCGCACCGACCGACGGGCTGTCGCCGATCGACGCGCCGCCTTCGATTTGTTTCGTCAGGCTGACCACGTTGTGCGCATACCCCGCCACACCGATCACGACCGCCGCGCCAAAGCAGGCCGCCGCGTAACCGGCCTTGGCGAGAACAGCAGGCACTACCCCAGAACCGCGCACCCATGCTCCTCTCAATCCGGCCCGAGCATATCGCCCCCCACCATAACGACTTTGCGCCGCGCACTTAGTCGAGGTGCGATTAATCCGTCCCTGAGAAGACCCCGGAATCGTAGAAGCCGCAAGCTTCGCCGTCTCACGGACACGCGAACAACCCCACGTACTGCGATCTAATATTGTCACGCAAAGTGCTGAAGAGGTAACCACATCCCGGCTAACCTCGAACAGTCCTATTACATTTCCGACGAGGAACGGCGGGAAGGGCAGGCGGTGTATGCGCAATCATCGGCGCCGGTCTTTCCCCGCTCTTATTCCGAGATAGCCACGTTCCTCGACGGAACCGTGACCCTGGAGCCGGGACTGGTCAGCCTGAGTGACCGTGGCGCGTTCCGCCTGGCCGCCCCTCGAACTCGTCGATGTCGAACGGTCGGCGAGATGCCGTCACCACGGGGCTGATGGCCGAACCCAGCTTTGACGGCACGGCGGCGGCCCACTCGCGCTCGCGGCTGTTATGGGCATGGAAGTCGCTGGTGATAGCCTGCAGGCCCTTGGCGGTCAGGCTGAGCTGCACCGCGCGGCCATCATCCAGCGACCGGTCCTTGGCCACCAGGCCGTCCCGTTCGAGGGTGGCCACCAGGGCGGAGACGGCGGCGCGGCTCATGCCGGTCAGCTCGGCCACCTTCTTCGCCTCTACCGGCGCGGTGAGCCACAGGCAAAACATGGCGCGGAGGCTATGGTTTTAATCAAAGCTTTGATTATTTCTGCCCACCGCTCCCCCGGGTCTTGCCCGGAGGCCGGAAGGGAGGCCCCAATGCCGGACGTCTCCGCCCCGCCCAGCCCCGGTGAGCTGAGAGCCTGCATGTCGCGATTCGCCACTGGCGTCGCGGTCGTCACGTATGCCACGGACGCGGGACCCCGCGGCGCCACCATGAACTCGTTCACATCGGTCTCGGCCAACCCGCCGCTGGTGCTGACCAGCGTGGCACGGAAGGCGCGCTGCCACGACTACCTGGCCGCCGGCCCCTTCTGCGTGAACATCCTCGGCGCGGAGCAGGAGCCGCTGGCCGCGCTCTTCGCCGGGGTGCCCGGCGTCGCCGGGGTGGCCGAGCCCCAGTGGGAACCCGGCACCCGGGCCCCTCGCCTCGCGAACCCGCTCGCCTGGGTGGAGTGCGAACCCTGGCGCAGCTACGACGGCGGAGACCACACGCTCATCCTCGGGCGGGTCACCGACCTCGGTCACCGTGACGGTGACGCGCTGACCTACGCCTGGAGCCGGTTCGGCCGGATCTCCCAGGGCGTGCGGGGGATCGAGTACCTCTTCTGAATCCCCGTCCGCGAAGGAGCACGCATATGGCCGCACGCAGCGGTAAAGAATTCCTTGAGCGCCTCGCCGCCTCCCGCCCCACGGTGTACGTGCAGGGCGAGGAGCTGACCGGAGGCATCGCGGACCACCCCGCGTTCCGTAACGTGGTGTGCTCCTACGCCGAGCTGTTCGACCTGCAGCACGACCCGGCCTGCAAGGACATCCTCACCTACCCCTCGCCTTCGTCCGGCCAGCCCGTCGGGACCTCGTTCCTGCAGCCGACGACCATGGATGACCTGGTGAAGCGCGGGAAGGCGTTTAAGGTCTGGGCCGATCACAGCAACGGCATGCTCGGCCGGACCGGCGACTACATGAACAGCTCGCTGATGTCGCTCGCCGCCGCGGCGGACTGGTTCGCGCAGGCCGACCCGGCGTTCGGCGAGAACATCCGGCGCTACTACGAGAAGGTCCGCGAGGAAGACCTGCTCTGCACGCACACGCTGATCCCGCCCCAGGCGAACCGGGCGGTCGCCGGAAGCCAGCAGGGCGGCGGCAGGCTGTCGGCGCGCATCGTCAGGGAAGACGACAACGGCGTGGTCATCCGCGGCGCCCGGATGCTGGCCACGATCGCCCCGTTCTCGGACGAGATGCTGGTCTTCCCGTCCACGGTGCTGCGCGGCACGCCCGAGGACAAGCCGTACTCCTACGCGTTCGCGGTGCCCTGCGATGCCAAGGGCCTGCGCTTCATCACCCGGGAGCCACTCGACTACGGGCGGCCGAGCCACGACCACCCGCTTGCCTCCCGGTTCGAGGAGCCCGACGCGGTGGCCGTCTTCGACGACGTGCACGTGCCGTACGAGCGCTGCTTCGTGCTCGGCGATCCCGAACTGTGCAACGGCTTCTACGCCAAGACCTCGGCAGTGGCGCACATGACCCACCAGGTGGTCACCCGGACCACCGCCAAGACCGAGTACATGCTCGGCCTGGTCTCGCTGCTGACCGAGGCGATCGGCATCGAGCAGTTCCAGCACGTGCAGGAGGACATCGCCGAGATCATCTCCACGCTGGAAACACTGCGCGCGTTCCTGCGCGCCGCCGAGGCCGACGCGGCGGTCAACTCCTACGGCGTGCTCACCCCGGCGTGGGCCCCGCTGAACACCGCGCGCAACCTGTACCCCAAGCTCTACCAGCGCTTCCCGCAGATCCTGCGCAAGCTCGGTGCCTCCGGGCTGATGGCCACCCCGACCGAGGCCGACGTCCACGGGCCCGCCGCCGCCGACATCGAGACCTACCTGCAGTCCGCGACGCTGAGCGGCCCGGAGCGGATAAGGCTCTTCCGGCTGGCATGGGACACCTGCATCTCCGCCTTCTCGGGCCGCCAGGCACTGTATGAGTACTACTTCTTCGGCGACCCGGTCCGGATGGCGGGCGCCTACGTCGCGTCCTACGACCGCGAGCCGTACAAGGCCAGGGTCCGGGCGTTCCTGGAGCGGTCCTGATGCCGCACCCCCTCGGCAGGACACCGTCCAAGGTCATCGCGGTCCACCTCAACTACCGCAGCCGGGCACGAGAGCGCGGACGGCTGCCGGCCTACCCGTCGTACTTCCTGAAGCCGCCGTCCTCACTGGCCGGGACGGGAGATCGGCTGGTCCGCCCGCAGGGCTGCGAACTGCTTGGCTTCGAGGGCGAGATCGCTCTCGTCATCGGCTCCCTGGCGCGCCACGTCAGCCCGGCGGACGGCTGGCGCCACGTCGAGTGGGTCACCGCCGCCAACGACGCGGGCGTGTACGACCTGCGCTACGCCGACCGCGGCTCCAACCTGCGGTCCAAGGGCGCCGACGGTTTCACCCCGATCGGGCCGCGGCTGCTGCCCGCGGCCGGCCTTGATCCGGACACGCTGCGCCTGCGGACGTGGGTGAACGGGCAACTCGTCCAGGACGACGGCACCGACGACCTCATCTTCCCCTTCGGGCAGCTGGTCGCCGACCTGTCCCGGCTGGTCACCCTGGAGCCGGGAGACGTCATCCTGACCGGCACGCCCGCGGGCGCGTCGGTCGCCGTGCCGGGCGACGTCGTCGAGGTCGAGGTCAGCGGTGGCGCGGCGAGCACCGGCCGGCTGCGCAACGAGGTGGCGGCCGCCGACCACGAACTGCCGGCCTGGGGCGCCATGCCCAAGGCCGACCCGGCCGAGCGGGCCGCCGCGTGGGGCTCGTCGTACGTCGCCGAGCCGGCGGGTGAGGCGGCCATCGCCGACGGCCTGCGCGGCGTGGCGGTGGCCACCCTCAGCTCCCAGCTGCGCAAGCGGGGCCTTCCGCACATGAGCATCGACGGTGTCCGCCCCACCCGCCCGAACGACATCATGGTCGGGGTCGCGCACACGCTGCGCTACCTGCCGCTGCGTGAGGACCTGTTCGAACGGTACGGCGGCGGCATGAACGCGCAGAAACGGGCGATCGAGGAACTGCGGCCCGGCCATGTGCTTGTGATGGATGCCCGGCAGGACACCACCGCGGGCACGCTTGGCGACATCCTTGCGCTGCGGGCGCTGCGGCGCGGCGCGGCGGGCATCGTCACCGACGGCGGACTGCGCGACAGCGCCACGGTCGCGGGCCTCACCCTGCCGGTCTACTACGCCACCGAGCATCCCTCGGTGCTTGGCCGCCGGCACGTCCCCTGGGACACCGGCGTGCCGGTCGCCTGCGGCGGCGCGCTGGTCCAGCCCGGCGACTACCTGGTCGGTGACGCCGACGGCGTGGTCATCGTGCCGCCGGACCTGGCCGCGGAGGTGACCGCGGACGCCGCCGAGCAGGAGCTGCAGGAACGCTTCATCACCGAGCAGGTCAGCGCCGGGCAGGGCCTGGACGGGCTGTACCCGCTCGGCCCGGGCTGGCGTGAGCGCTACGAGCAATGGCGCCGCGCCCAGCGCCCTTCCCCAGGAGGTCAGCCATGAAGTTCCGCAACGACCCGGCGGGGATCCGCGGGTCGATCGCCCCCGTCGTCACCCCGTTCACCGACGACGGCGCCGTCGACCACGACAGCCTGCGAGGCCTGATCCGGTTCCAGCTGCAGGCCGGCTCGCACGGCATCTCGCTCGGCGGCTCCACCGGTGAGCCGAGCGCTCAGTCGGTGACCGAGCGCATCGCCGCGATGCGGACCGCCGCGGCGGAGATCGCCGACCGGGTGCCCTTCCTGCCCGGCACCGGATCACACAAGCTGGACGAGACGCTGGAGCTCACCGCCGGCGCGGTCGAGGCCGGCGCCGACGCCGTCCTCGTCATCACCCCGTACTACGCCCGCCCCACCCAGGAGGCGCTGTACCGCTGGTACGCCACCGTGGCACGGGAGTTCCCCGGCCTGCCGGTGGTCATCTACAACGTGCCGTCCCGCACCGCCGTTGACGTGGCGCCGGAGACGGTGCGGCGGCTGTTCACCGACTTCGGCAACATCGTGGGGATCAAGGAGACCACCAAGGACTTCGAGCATTTCTCCCGGGTGCTTTACGCCTGCGGGCGGTCGCTGCTTGTTTGGTCGGGCATCGAGCTGCTGTGCCTGCCGCTGCTCGCCCTCGGCGGTGCCGGATTCGTCAGCGCGGTCGCCAACCTCGCCCCGGGAGCGGTGGCCCGCATGTACGAGCTGTGGACCTCCGGCGACCTGAACGCCGCACGGGACCTGCACTACCGGCTGCATCCCCTTGTCGACCTGCTGTTCGTCGAGACGAACCCGGCCCCGGCCAAATGGGTGCTCAAGCAGCAGGGCCGCATCGGCTCGGCCTTCGTGCGTCCCCCGCTTGTGCCGCCGTCCGAGGCGGCCATCGCCCGTATCCGCACGCTGCTCGCCGAGGGCGGCGACCTCACCACGCAGATCTGAAAGGCAGCGGAATGTCAGCTACCCGCCCGGCAGGGCTGCCGGATGCCATCAAGCACTGGATCGGCGGCGCCCCGGCCGACAGCGCCGATCACGCGACCTTCGACGTCACCGACCCCGTCTCCAACGCCGCGTACGCCTCGGCCGCCGCGGGCGGCCCCGCCGAGGTCGAGCGGGCCGTCGCCGCCGCCGAAGCCGCCTTCCCCACCTGGTCCAAGCTCGGCAACCGGGAGCGAGCCCGGGTCCTTGGCAAGATCGCCGACGCGGTGGAGCGGCGCGAGGACCGGCTCGCCGCCTTCGAATCGTTCGACACCGGGCTGCCCATCACGCAGGCGCGCGGTCAGGCCCGCCGGGCGGCGGAGAACTTCCGTTACTTCGCGGACGTGATCGTCGCGCTTGGCGAGGAGGCGTTCCGTGTCGGCGAGGCACAGCTGAACTACGTGGTCCGCACCCCGGCCGGAATAGCCGGGCTGATCACGCCCTGGAACACTCCGTTCATGCTGGAAAGCTGGAAACTCGCCCCGGCGCTCGCCGCAGGCTGCACCCTGGTGCTGAAGCCCGCGGAGTGGACGCCGCTGTCCGCGAGCCTGTGGCCGGAGATTTTCGCCGAGGCCGGGCTGCCCGCCGGAACCGTGAATATCGTGCACGGAATCGGCGAGGAAGCGGGGCAGGCGCTGGTGGACCACCCCCGGGTACCGCTGATCTCCTTCACCGGGTCCACCGACACCGGCCGCCACATCATGCGGTCGGCGGCACAGCACCTCAAGGGCCTGTCCATGGAACTCGGCGGCAAGTCGCCGGTTGTCGTGTTCGCCGACGCCGACCTCGAGGCGGCCCTTGATTCGGTCCTGTTCGGCGTGTTCTCACTCAACGGTGAACGCTGCACGGCCGGATCCCGGGTGCTTGTCGAGCGGCCGCTGTACGCGGAGTTCACCCGGCGGCTGGCGGAGCGGGCCCGGCGGGTACGGGTAGGGCCGCCCGCCGACCCGGCCACCGAGGTAGGCGCGCTCGTGCATATCGAGCACTACGACCGCGTCATGAACTACGTGGAGATCGGCGCCAAGGAGGCCAGGCTCGTGGCGGGCGGCGCGCGGCCGACCGGGCTGGCCGAGGGCAACTATCTCCAGCCGACCGTCTTCGCCGACGTCCCCCGCGACGCCCGGATCTTCACCGAGGAGATCTTCGGCCCGGTTGTCGCGGTCGCGCCCTTCGACAGCGAATCCGAGGCGGTCGAGCTGGCCAACGCCACCCGGTACGGCCTGGCGGCCTACGTCTGGACGAACGACCTGCGGCGCGGGCACCGCATCGCGCACGCCGTCGAATCCGGCATGGTGTGGGTGAACTCGCACAACATCCGCGACCTCCGCACCCCCTTCGGCGGAGTCAAGGACAGCGGCGTCGGCCGTGAGGGCGGCGCGCACAGCATCGACTTCTACACCGAGCCAAAGATCGTGCACGTCGCCCTTTGCGACGTGCACGTACCGCGTTTCGGAGGCACGTCATGAGCGCCGTACCCGATGTCGTCCGGGCCGCCTACGCCCAGCTGTCCGTCACCGACCTAGAGCGTGCCCGCTGGTTCTGGGCGGACATGCTCGGCCTGTACGTTCAGTACTCGGATGAGCGGACACTCTGCCTGCGCGGCACCGATGAGCTGACCCACCACTCGCTCGTGCTGCGCCAGGGCCCGGTGGCGGCCCTGGACCACATCGCCTACCGGGTCCGGACGACTGCCGATGTGACGGCCGCCGCGGAGTTCTTCACCGCCCTTGGCTGCCAGGTCCGGCAGGTACCGAAGGGCACTGGCGCGCCGGGCGTCGGAGACGCCGTCCGAGTGGTGGACCCGCTCGGGTTCCCTGTCGAGTTCTTCCACGACATCGAGCGGGGCGAGCGGCTGATCCAGCGGTATGACCTGCACCGCGGCGCGCACATCGCCCGCCTGGACCACTTCAACATCTGCACGCCCGACATCCCGGCCGCATACGCGCACTACCGGTCGCTCGGCTTCGGCTGCTCGGAGACCATCGAAGGCGACTCCCGCGAACTGTATGCCGCGTGGATGTACCGCAAGCAGACCGTGCACGACGTCGCCTTCACCAGTGGCGCCGGACCCCGTCTGCATCACCTCGGCATGGCAACCCACGAGTCACATCAGGTGCTGCGCGCCGCTGACCTGTTCGGCGCATTGCACATGGAGAGCCACATCGAGCGCGGTCCGGGACGCCACGGCGTGTCCAACGCCTTCTATGTCTACCTGCGCGACCCTGACGGTCACCGGGTCGAGATCTACACCTCCGACTACTACACCGGCGACCCCGACCACCAGACCTATCGCTGGAACGTCCACGACGACCGCCGGCGCGACTTCTGGGGCAACGCCGTGATCGAATCCTGGTACAAGGAAGCAGCCCCCGTCCTTGACCTGGACGGTGACCCGCGGCCCGTCAGCGAAATCCTGCTCGACGAGTCAGCCGTGCACGTCGGGGCTGACGGCCTCGGCTAAGCGGGCGTCCTACGGGGTGCCGAAGCAGCCGTCGAACGCGTAGACCGGGTTGATGAACGGCTTCCCCTGCTCGTTATTGATGAGGAGCGCGCCGAACGCCGCACCGGCCTCCGCGCTGTAGCAGCCGTTCGGCTTGAGCGTCACGTCGAACGTGACCGGCTGGTCGCCGTACGAGGGGTTGCTTTCCACGACGATGCAGGCCCAGTCGTCGCCGGGGCCGCTGCTCTGCTGCGTCCCGTCGCCGCGGTTGCAGGTCGCGGTCATGGGCACGCTCGCTTCGCCCGGCGTGCCGGTCTGCCACGCATAGCGCACCGCGCTCAGCCGGGCGAACGTGGGGCCGATCGACGCCTGCAGCCGCTGGGCGGTCAGGTTCGTCGGTCCCAGGCCCGCTGCCCCCAGGAGCACCACGCCCGCCACGACCGCGATGGCGGCGAGCCGGATCGTCGCGCGCCGCTGCAGGCGGGGAGTGGTGTCGCTGGAGGCAAAGGCCCGCCGCCGCAGCAGGATCAGCGCGGCGCCGCCGAAGATCACGGTCCAGACGATGCTGGTGACCGCGCCCTGGACAAGCGTGCCGGAACTCCCCGGCACGATGAACAAGCTGTGCCAGGCGTCGAACGGCGTGGCGGGCGAGATCGTGCGGACGACCGTGCCGGAGTCAATTGCCTCCAGGACCTGCAGGCCGCCGGCGATGACGAGCGGGCCGAGCACGCCGACGATGGTGCTGCGCGACGCGATCGACAGCAGCAGCCCGAGCGCGATGAAGGTCGTGGCCGGCAGCAGCGAGTACAGCCAGGACGCGGCCACCAGGCCCCAGACCTGCCCGTCCGCGACCAGTTGCCCCGACAGGCCGACGAGAGGGGACCCGCCGACGATCGCTACGCCGGCGATGAGGCTGACGATCCCGATCGCGATAAAGGCCGCCCACACGCACGTCGCGGCGGCGAGCGCCTTGCCGATGAAGATATTGGTGCGGGAAGACGAGCGGGTGAGGATCGTCTTCCAGGTGCCGTGCCGGTCCTCCCCGGCGAAGACGTCACCGGCGAACAGCCCGGCCAGCAGCGGCACCGCGTACACGCTGGCGTCGTTCAGCAAGGTCAGCGACGTCGCGAACCCCGTCGTGCTCGACCAGCGGCCGAACAGCGTGTCCGACGGGCCCGACGGCCACTGCGACTTCGCGTACAGCGCGAAGGCGATGGGCGCGATCACGCACAGGGCCAGCACGATCCGCAGCGGCCACTGGGCGGTGAGCTTCGCCAGCTCAACCCGGGTCGCCGCCCGCAAGCCGGGCCCGCGGCCCGCCGGCGGTGCCGCGGATTCCGGCCGCGGGAGCGTAACAGCGGTCATGATGCTTCCTCCCCTGTGGTCTTCGTGCCGCTGGTGAGCGAGATGAACAGCGCCTCAAGCGGCGGCACGTCCGGCTCCAGTTGCCGGACGGCGATGTTCTCGTGCGCGAGCTCGATCACGAACTTGTCGCGCAGCGCGTCCTCGGCCCGAATCATCAGCTCCGACGACGAGGAGCGGGAGATGTCGACCCCGTTCTCGCGACCCAGCGCCTCCGCGCGCTCGTCGTCGCTCGTCCACAGCCGGTACGTCGCGACCGGCGCCTCCTCGCGCAGCCGCTCCAGCGTCCCGTCCCACACCTTGTGCCCTTCGTGGATGATGACGACGCTGTCGCAGATGTCCGCGACCTCGGCCATGTTGTGGCTGGACAGGAAGACCGTGCCTCCGGAGGCGGCGATCTCCCGCACCATCGCCCGCACCGACACCGCGCCCGCCGGGTCGAGCCCGATCGTCGGCTCGTCAAGCACCAGCAGCCGAGGCGACCGCACCAGCGCCGCCGCGATGCCGAGCCGCTGCCGCATGCCGGTCGAGAACCCGCGCACCTTGTCCCGTTCCCGGCCGGCCAGGCCAACACGCTCCAGCGCCGCCTCCGGCGTCACCCTCGCGCCGTCACCGTCCAGCCGCGTGAGCAACTCCAGGTTCCGGCATGCCGACAGGTACGGGTAGAACCTCGGCTCTTCCACGAACCCCGCGACGGCCTCGCGCGCGCCGATGTCCCCGGCGGCGGCCTCCCGGCCGAACAGCCGCACGTCACCCTCGTCGGGCGGCAGCAGGCCCAGGATCATCCGCAGCAGGGTTGTCTTGCCGGCCCCGTTGCGCCCCAGCAGTCCGCAGACCGTCCCCTCCCCGACGCTGACGTCGACACCGGCGGCCGCGACCGTCTCACCGAATCGCTTGACCAGGCCCCGCGCCTCCAGCGCGAGGCCGCTGGACTCTTCCATATCTCTCCCTTGAACGGACGCTGGCCGTCGCCGGCCGGGACCTGGACGGGTCCCGGCCGGCGACGGGTGTTCACAAGCGTCAGCCGACAGCTGTCAGCCGTCGAGGTCGGCGGCGGGCAGGTTACGGCCGGGCACCTGGTCGGGCGCCAGGATCTTGCCGTCGCCCGGGTAGGGCTTGGTCCAGCCGGTCGCGGTGTACCAGTCGTACCGGTTCAGCTGCTCCGGGTTGGCCGAGTCCGCGAGCGCCTTGGTGCCGGTCAGCAGCGGCTCCGCGAACTCGCTGTACCAGGCGGCCCATTCCGCGGCCACGGCCTTCTCGGCCGCGGGGACATTCGCGGTCGACGGCACGGTGCCTGTGCTGTCGGTGTTCGTGGCGCTGTTGGCCCGGACGAGCGCGGCGGCCTGCTCGGCCGCCGTGGGCGTCGTCGATGCCGGGGGCGTGGGGTCGGGCGCCACCGAGGTCGTGGTGATGTCGTTGAACGAGCCGGTCGGCAGCTGCGAAGCCGACAGACCCTGGGTCAGCGGGGTCTGGTTCGGGACAGCATTGTACGGCGCGTCGTCCGGGGTGTTGGTGAACGCGTCGTACATCGGGACGGCGGCCTCGTCCATCTGGTTCATGGGCTTGGCGCCGAGGATCTGCTCGATCGTCTTCACGACGTTGATCTGGCTGTAGTAGGTGTCGTTGACGACGCCGCGCTTGGCGTACGGGCTGGCGATCCACAGCGGGGCGCGGTGGCCGTCGACGTGGTCGTCGCCGGCCTGCGAGTCGTCCTCGAGGGTGAAGACCGCCGAGGAGCCCCACACCTTGCTGTGGCTGATCGCGTCCACGATCCGGCCCAGGGCCAGGTCGTTGTCGGCGACGGAGGCGTCACCGGTGACGATGCCGCCGGTGTGGTCGTTCGGCAGCCACATGATCGTCAGGTTCGGGACGGTGTTGGTCGCCAGTTCCTGGTCGAAGGACTGCAGGAAGACGTCGGCCCGGTACTGGTCCGGGACGTCGAGGTCGAACAACGGGTACTGCTCGTCGGTGATCGCGGCCCCCGACGGGATGTCCGGCCAGTCCAGGTACTGGTTCTCCGCGACCGGAAGGCTGCTGTTGGACCCGTTCTCCAGGTCCTCGGCGTCCTCGTAGTACTGCTCCCAGGTGCCGAGCGAACCCGAGGAACGGGTGTCGAACTCACCGTAGTTCTCCACGGTCTTGCCCGCAGCCTCGACCGTGTTCCACAGGAAGCCGTCCTGCTGGTACGACAGCGAGTCGCCGCCGCCGGCCGGGTAGCTGCGCGCCCAGTCGCTGGCGGAGTCCTGCGCCAGGTAGTCGTTCGGGTCAGCCTGCATCAGCCAGTTGTGGCCGTCCGCGGACAGCATGCCGTCGTCGTAGAAGTTGTCGAAGTCCGTGAAGTCGTCCGCCAGGGCGTGCTCGTTCGGCGTCACGGTCTCGCCGTAGTCGGTGTCGGCGGGGTCGCCGTTGCCCTCGCCCAGGTCACCGAGGACCTGGTCGTAGGTCCGGTTCTCCTTGATGATCAGGAACACGTGCTTGATCGCCGACGGCGCGCCGAGCTCGGCCGGGATCGCCGGCAGCGGCCCCTTGGCGTCGGCGGCGGCCTTCTTCTGGGCCGCCGTCTCCTGTGCCGGGATGTTGTTCCAGGCGTTGTCGGTGAAGACGTCCCTGGTCAGCGCGGACAGCTGTAGGTTGGACGGCGGCGTGAACGAGGTCAGCGTGCCCAGGACCTTGTAGGTCTGCTCGTAGCCGTCGGTGCCGACGCCCTGCTGGTTGCTGACGATGACCTTGCCGACCGCGGGGTCGTAGGTCACCTGGTTCGGGAACCAGTCGGTCGGGATGAGGCCCTCGTACTGCACCGGGGTGTGCGGCCCGCTGTAGCCGAACTCGGCGACGGCGTTGTCGCTCTTCACGCTCACCAGGAACTGAGTCGGGCTGACGAACGTCACGTCGTTCGGGTACGCCCCGGTCTTGGTGCCGGGCAGCGGGTTGACGTTGAAGGTCTGCACGACCTTCTGCGACTTGATGTCGATGATCGACACCGTGTCGCTGTTCGTGTTCGCCACGAACAGGTAACCGCCGTGCACCGTGATGTTCGTCGGCTCGGTGCCGCCCGTGTTGATCGTGGACGTTTGGGTGTCCGTGTCCAGGTTGACCACCGAGATGGTGCCGGTGGTCGGGGCACCCGTCGACTTGTTCGCCACGATCGGCGTGCCGTCCGATTCGTCGGTGAAGTCGTTCGACGTCGCCGGGCGGCCGCCGCGGTTGGAGACGAACGCCTGGTCGCCGACGATCGCGATGGCCTGCGGGGCATTGCCGACCGCGATCTGGTCGGTCAGCGTGTCCGTGGACGTGTTGATGACGCCGAGCTTGTTGGTGCCGTTCAGCGCCGCGTACACCGTGGAGCCGTCGGAGGAGACCGCCAGTCCGTACGGGAACGACCCGCTGGGCAGTGAGATCACCGTCGGGTCGGTCGGGTCGGTGACCAGGCCGGTCGTCGGGTCGACCGTGTACTTCAGGACGCTGTCCAGCGTCGCCGCGTACAGGGCCGTGCCGTCTGGCGAGTACACCGGGGGAGCCACCCCCTGCCCGCCGAACGTCTGCAGCACCGCGTCGGTGGCGGCGTTGAGGATCTCCAGGTGCAGGGCGCCGGAGTCGTCGCCGCCCACCTGCACGGCGACGTCCGCGCCGTTCGGGGACAGCCCGGTACCGATCGACTGAGCCGTCAGCTCAGTCCGCGTGCCGTACGGGGTGAGCCACTGGTTGTCCGGCAGCAGCACCTTCCCGTCGGTCTGCGTCCCGACCACGGCAGTGCCGAACGCCGGATTCGACGTCGTGGCAGTCACGGCGGCCGCGGCCCCGCCACCGCCGGCAAGCACGGCGACGGCGGCCCCCACGGCCACCCAGCGCCTATGCGCTGTCAAGCGTACAGAGAACAAAAGCGTGCGCCTTTCGCATGAGTGCTCCATGCCGAACTTCCGCGCATGAGGCGACTGGATACGATCTGGCTAACTCCAACAGCTCTACATGAACTCGGTTTAAACAGGTCCCTACGTGCAGTGGTCGGAATAGCCACCAGATCGCACAGTTCTCAGCACGGCTGAGCCCGGGCTACGCTGGGTTCGCCGATCATCTGGCCCGACGGCACGCATCGCCGTCAGCGGCCCGGTTCCCTGGCTGCCCGGCGTCAGTCGGTCGAACGATAGCGACGCGGCCGGCCGATGTCGTGGCTCTGCCGGCGAGTTCCATCATCCGGCCGGGCACGGGTCGCTCCCCAGCGGTTCCAGTGCACCACCTCTTCGACCGGCCGGCGCTTGGGCTCGGCCCACCGGCCTTGGGCGGGGTAGCCCATCGGGATCAGCGCCATGGTCAGCGCGTCTTGCGGCAGGCCGAGCAGCTCACGAAGCTCGTCCTCGTGACCGCCGTAGAGCGTGGTCAGCGAGGTGCCGATGCCGTAGCCGCGCGCGGCGAGGCAAAGCTGCTGCACCGCGCCGTAGATGGACGAACCGACCCGGGGGTTCGTCGCGTCCGCCGCATTGCGCAGCACCGGGAAGACCCACACCGGGGCCTCATCGAGGTGGTGCGCGAGGTGTTCCGCGCCAAGGAACCCGCGTGGGCTCAGCCCTGACGGGTCCGGCGGGGCGGCCAGGATCCGGTCCCGGTGCCGGCCGTAAGCGGCTTCCCAGTTCTGCCTGTACCAGCCCGCAACGCGCTTCTTGATCTCCTGGTCGGTCACCACGACCCAGCCCCATTGCTGGGCGTTGCCCCCGGACGGGCCGCGGATCGCGGCGTCGAGGATCGCCCACAGCACGTCCTCGGGGATCGGGTCTGGCGCGAGGTAACGGCGCGAGGGGGTGGAGTGCAGCCCCTCCAGCAGGGTCAGCGACTGCTCGGTGGCAGATCGCCCGGCCGACGATGACGACATCACGGTCCTCCAGTGGTAATCCCGAGGCAATGACGTTCCTTTCCCGCGCCGTTGCAGGCTACTCGCAGCCGGGCTCGGGACTCGCCATCCGGGCGCCCGAGAGCGGTAAAGCTTGTCATGATCACGCCCTGGCCGGGTACTTGCAGGATCCCATCTTGGGAGGGCTAGCCACGCCTGGACCAGCTCATCGAGAAAGGACGGAATGTGGACCGAGGCCCCATGCACGCGAACCTCATGTCGGCCGATGCCGTGCAGGCCGTTATCACCTTGCGGTCGACGGCGAGACCCGCAAGCTGGCCGTTGACACCCGTACGACCCTGCTCGACGCGCTGCGCGAGCGGCTGGGCAATACCAGCCCGAAGAAGGGCTGCGATCACGGCCAGTGCGGTGCCTGCAC
>Ga0335075_10003565_pt1 | contig 24593 bp, 19 predicted proteins | sample Lox_Sample_24_FD_206723 | JGI IMG/M metagenome (GOLD analysis project Ga0335075, IMG submission 206723) | Soil microbial communities from Loxahatchee National Wildlife Refuge, Florida, United States - Lox_Sample_2.4 | ecosystem: Environmental > Terrestrial > Soil > Wetlands | place: USA...
GTTGAGACCGAGGGCGTCGAGGACCCCGCCATCGGGCTCGAAGTCGGCCAGGTAGTACTCCTCCTTCAGACCCGGATAGGCGCGGATCTTGCCCCGCGCGCCGTAGCGGTAGAGCCGTTCGGGCGGGATCGCATCGGGGACGACGACGTTCCGGGCCAGCCGGCAGTTGACGTTGTGCTGGACCGTCGCCCATTCGTAATCGAACGTCGTCGCCGACGGGATCCGCAACAGCTTCGCCGCGACCATCACGTCGTTGGAGCCGTGGCCGAGCGCGTAGTCGAAGCGCCGGCCGCGCGCCCACCGCGTCAGCGCCAGCGAGCGTTCGGCCAGGCCGCGCGCCTTGGCGGCCAGGCGGCCGCCGCGGTGGCGTCCGATCGCCGTGTGCGGGATCCCGAAGCGATCGCACAGCTCGAGCGTCTGCGCGAAGTCGCGCGCGGTGACCTGCACGTCGTGCCCGCGTTCGCGCAGCTTCGCGATCACCGGCCGCATCACCAGCACGTGGGGCGAGTTGGTCAGATCGACCCAGATCCGCATGGCCGTGAGTAAACGCTCATAGGGTCCCGATCGTCGTTCGATCAAAGTGGTCGGCGGCGCCTGACGGCGGCGCCTTGGCCCCCGGCCGCTACATTTGCCACGATGCTGCTCGGCCCGGGGTCCGTCACCGATTCGCTCGTCACGCTGGCGACGCACATCATCCGCGACCTGGGGCTGGCGGGGGTCTCGGCGATGACGCTGACCTCCGGCGTGGTGGGCGTTCCGGGCTCAGAACCGACGATGCTGTTCGCCGGCTTCAACGTCTTCCAGCGCCACCTGAGCATGTTCGGGATCGTGGTGTTCGGCGTGCTGGGCGACATGATCGGCGCCTCGATCGCCTACGGCATTGGCTACTTCGGCCGGCGCGAGCTCGTGGAGCGCCACGGCAATAAGCTCCACATCTCGATCCGAAAGCTCGACCGCGCGCACAGCTGGTTCGAGCGCTACGGCACTCCGGTGATCATCGTCTCGCGCTGGATCCCGTTTGCCCGTGCGGCGTTCCCGTACGCGGCGGGGGTGTCCCGGATGCCGTTCTGGCGCTTCCTGGTGTGCGCCACGATCGGATCGGTCGTCTGGATCACGGCACTCGGGGTGCTCGGCAACGCCGTGGGCAGCCAGTGGCAGAGTTGGCGCCACAACCTCGAGTACGTCGACTACGTGTTCGCCGCCCTGCTGCTCGTCGCGATCATCTACCTGATCGTGCGGGTGGCGCGGGCCCGGGGCAGCGACCCGGCCGCTGTGGCCTAGTGACCGGGGCGGTCGGTTCGAGCCAGGACCGGGGAGCGAAGGTGCCGGCACGGCCGCAGGACGTCCCGACGGCGGGCGAGTTTCCGGTGTGGCAGGCGGTGGCGCTCGGCACGCTGCATGGGCCGGCGGAGCTGCTCCCGATCTCCTCCTCGGGACACATCGCGGTGATCCCCTGGCTGGCTCGGTGGAACTACAGCCGGCTCGACGACGAGCTGCGCAAGTCGTTCGAGGTCGCGCTGCACACCGGCACCGCGCTCGCGCTGCTGATCAGCCTGCGCGGAGAGGTGGAGGAGGCCGCTCGCGGACTGAACCTCCGCCGGGCGCTGCTGATCGGGTGCTCGTTCGTGCCGCCGGCGGTGATCGGCTACCGGTTCGAGCGCCCGATCGAGCGCCATTTCGGCACTCCGCCGACGGTGGCGGCCGGGCTGTTCGCCGGCGCGGTGGCGATGGCGCTGGCCGACCGCTCCCCCCAGGAGCGCACGGCCGAGGAGGCCGGGGTGATCGACGCTCTGTGGCTCGGGGTGGCCCAGGCGTGCTCGCTGATCCCGGGGGTCTCGCGCAACGGCGCCACCCTGGCCGCGGCGCGGATGCGGCGCTTCGGCCGGGTCGACGCCAACCGGCTCTCGCGCCACGCCGCGCTCCCCGTGATCGCCGGCGCGACGCTGCTGAAGGGTGTGAGACTGTCGCGTCGCGGGCTGCCGGCGGGAGCCGCCGTGCCGTTCGCGGCCGGAGCGGGCGCGGCGTTCGCCTCGACCCTCGCCTCGACCCGGCTGATCCAGGCGCTCGAGCGCGACAGCTCGCTGCTGCCCTACGCGCTCTACCGGATCGCGCTGGCTGCTGCGATCACTCGCCGCCTGGCGCGCGAGGGTGGGTCATAACCCGGAAGTCGGCGGTCCGCCTCAGCCGAGATCCGGCTCGTGGGCCATATCCGCGACTGGATCGGAATTCACCGCCGGGGAGGAGTCGAGTTACGGGTTATGACCCCAGGGGCGGCGGGGAGACGGAGCTAGGCCAGGGACCAGAGGTAGCCCGTGCCGAGGCGCTCGGGTCGGACGCGCCACTCCAAAGCCAGCCGCCAGAGCTCGGCCGGCCCCCGCGGCCCGGGCAAATCGCAGATGCCAGCCACCTCGGCGGTGGCCATCGTCCCGAACCGGCGCAGCGCGTCGTCCACCGACAGGGGACCGGATCCAGTGCCGGGTGACGCACCGGCCGCCACGGCCGCGGCCCGCAAGGCGGAATAGTCGGCCGGGCCATAGACCCCGTGCGCCGCCCCGTCCGCGCCGACGAACTCCAGCGAAGGCAGCCTGACGCGCTCGCCGCCCGGCGCACGCTGTTCGGGCGAGACCGCGCCGCACCGGTCCAGATCCGCGCCAAAAGCCTCCAGGGTGGCGTGCGAGGCGAGCGCGATCCGGAGCCGCTCCACGTCGAGCCCGGGCACCGCCCGCGCCTCCTCGATCAGGGCGTCGCCGGTGTCGAGCTTGCGCCGGCGGCACATCAGACCCTCGCGCAGCCTGCGCAGGTACGGCCCCGGATCGCCCTGCTCGGCCGCGGCCCTCACGGCGAGGCATGCCGGGTACGAGCTACGTGGCGGCGCGGCCAGCCACAGCCGAGCGTCGACCGGCATCCCGCTCTGATCGGCCGCCTGGAGCATCTCGTAGACGACATGACTCGCGTCCCGAATCTCCCGCGCCATCCCGCACATCACGTAGCTCATCGAGAGCTCCCCGGCGAACTCGAGGCCCAGCTTGCGCAGCGCGGGTTCGATCGCCCAGGACCACGGACACATAGGATCGGTGTAGTAGTAGGTGTGGACCACGGCGATGTAGCGCAAAATAGAGAGCACTCGATGAGCACGCTGCTCGGCACCACGCTCAATGGCCGCTACCGGCTGGAGGCTCGGATCGGATCGGGGGGAATGTCGACGGTCTACCGGGCGACCGACGAGACCCTCCAGCGTCAGGTGGCGATCAAGCTGATGAACCGCGAGATCGCCTCGGATTCGGACCAGCTCGAGCGGTTCCGGCGCGAGGCGCGGGCCGTCGCGCAGCTCTCGCACCCGCACATCGTCGGGGTGATCGACTACGGAGAGGACCTGGATCCCGCCCACCCCCGGCCGTACATCGTGTTCGAGTACGTGGAGGGGGAGACGCTCAAGGAGCGCATCCGGCGCACCGGCCGGCTGCCGATCACCGAGGCGGTGGCCTACGCGATCGAGATCGCCCGGGCGCTCGGCACCGCCCACGCCCACCACATCGTCCACCGCGACGTCAAGCCGCAGAACGTGCTGATCGACGAGGAGGGGCAGGCCAAGGTCACCGACTTCGGGATCGCCCGCACGCTCGACGAGGACGGGCTGACCGTCGACGGCCGGGTGCTGGGTACGACCGACTACGTCTCCCCCGAGCAGGCCCTGGGGCGGCCCGTGAGCGGCCAGTCGGACCTCTACTCGCTGGGCATCGTGCTCTACGAGATGCTCACCGGCGAAGTCCCGTTCAAAGGCGAGAACCAGGTGGCCGTGGCGATGAAGCACGTGCGCGAGGAGCTGCCCGACGTGCAGTACAAGCGCCCGGAGATCTCTGCTGCCCTGGCCTCGGTGATCGACGCCGCGACCGCCAAGCGCCTGGAGGATCGCTACGCCGACGACGCGGAGCTGATCGCCGACCTCGAGGACGCGCTGGCGATCGAGACGGCCCGTGCCGGGAGCGTCACCGGCGAGGTCACCAGCGTGTTGCGCACCCTGCCCTCCCAGACGCAGAGCCGCGTCCCGTTCCGGGTCCGGCACCGCGCCGCCGCGCTGGCCCTGATGCTGCTCCTGGTGGCGATCGTCGTCGGCGTGGCCATCTGGCTCGGCACCCGGACCCACCACTCGGCCCCCAAGCTCGCGGTGTCGCCGCCGGCGGCCCACCTGACCGCCGTCCAGCCGTGCCAGAACTGCGCCTACGACTACAACCCGGACGCGCTCACCGGTCCCAAGACCCAGAACCCGCAGGACGACGAGCTCGCGATCGACGGCAACACGAGCACCGCGTGGGTGACCGAGCACTACTACAGCGGCTCGCTCCAGAAGCCGGGCGTCGGCCTGTACGTCGACATGGGCCACGCGTTGCCGGTGCTCGACATGTGGGTCTACACGCAGACCCCCGGATGGCGCGGACAGATCTGGGGCTCGGACTCACCACCCGATCGCGATGTGTTCACGACCGGACCGGCCGGCTGGACCGAGTTGGCGGAGATGCCCTCGATGCTGAAAAAGCAGAAGATCGCGCTCAACACCGGCGGCAAGAGCTACCGCTACTACCTGGTGTGGATCACGGCGCTACCGCCCGGCTACAACTACGCGGCGATCAACGAGATCGCCCTCTACCAGCTCACGCACTAGCTCGCGCTAACGGTGTCCGGTGACCCGGCTCCGGCCGCGGACCCTACCCGTAGTCGTAAAAACCTCGCCCTGACTTCCGTCCCAGCCGGCCACTCGCGACCATTCGCTTCATCAGCGGCGGCGGAGCGTACTCGTCGCGCTTGAACTCCTCATAGAGCGAGTCGCACACCGCGTAGAGGACGTCGAGGCCGATGAAGTCGCAGAGGGTTAGCGGCCCCATCGGGTGCCCGCAGCCGAGCTTCATGCCGTTGTCGATGTCCTCGCGCGAGGCAAAGCCCTCCTCGTACATGCGGACCGCCGCCATCAGATACGGGACGAGCAGCATGTTCACGATGAACCCCGAGCGGTCCTTGGTCTCGATCGGGCGCTTGCCCAGCCGCTCGATGAACCGGCGCGCGCCCGCCACCGTCTGGTCGCTCGTGTCGAGGGCGACCACCACCTCGACGAGATTCATCACCGGCACCGGGGAGAAGAAATGCAGCCCGAGCACGCGTGTCGGGTCGCTGATGGCCTGCGCGAGCTCGGCGATCGGGATCGAGGAGGTGTTCGAGGCGACGATCGCGTGATCGGAGACGACGCCGTCGATCGCGCCCATCACGTCGAGCTTGAGGCGCTCGTCCTCGGGGACCGCTTCGACCACCAGGTCCGCACCGCCGACGGTCTCGAGCTCGGTGGTCAGCTCGATCCGGTCGCGCGCCGCGCGCGCCCCGTCCTCATCGAGCTTGCCGCCCCGCACCGCCCGGGCCAGCGAAGCTTCGATCCGCTCCCCCGCACGTCCCACCGACCTCTGGTCGACGTCTCGCACGATCACCGGCATCCCCGCGACCGCCACCGCCTCGGCGATGCCCGTGCCCATGAAACCGCCGCCCACCACTGCCACCGATTCGATTTCGCTCATGGCGGGGCAGGTTAATGACGAACGCTTTGCTCGGCCTCGTGCCGCTCGAAGGCGAGCTCCACGAGCCGATCGAGCAGCTCGGCGTACGGGACCCCACTGGCCTCGAACAGCGCCGCGAACACGCTCGTGGTCGTGAAGCCGGGCAGCGTGTTGAGCTCGTTGAGCAGCACGCGCTCGCCCTCGATGAAGAAGTCCACTCGGGCCAAACCGCTGCACCGTGCGAGCAGAAAGGCCTCGACCGCCACCTCGCGGACACGCTCGCGCACCCGATCAGGGACGCGCGCCGGAACCACCAGGCGCATCCCGCCCGGGCTGTACTTGGCCTCGTAGTCGTACCAGCCGGCCTCACCGGCGGCGAGCACGATCTCGCCCGGATCCGACGCGATCGGGTCGCCGTTGCCGATCACCGAGCACTCGACCTCGATTCCCCGGGCGGCCGCCTCGACGATCGCCAGGGAGTCGTGTTGCAGCGCGGTCTGCAGAGCCGACGGCAGCTCATCCGCGGATGCGGCCCGGACGATCCCGACCGAGGACCCCAGCCGCGCGGGCTTGACGAACACCGGCAGGCCGAGTGCGCCTAGATCGGCAAGCACGCGCTCGCGATCGGCTCCGAACGCCGAGGCCCGGACGGCGCGGTAGTCGACCTGTGGCATTCCCGCGTGCGCCATCAGCTCCTTGAACATCAGCTTGTCCATGCACAGCGCCGAGGCGAGCACTCCGGCGCCCACGTACGGGACGTCGAGGCATTCGAGCAGGCCCTGCACGGTGCCGTCCTCGCCGAAAGGTCCGTGCAGCACCGGGAAGACCACGTCGACGCCCTCGAGGCCACAACCGGGCTTGAGCTCCACCACTTCGCCGTCGCGCCGCCACACGCCGTCGCGGCCGATTTCAATCGCGATCGGCTCGTGACCGGCCTCTGAGAGCCCCACGCGGACCGACGCCGCGGAAGCGAGCGATACCTCGTGCTCGGAGGAGCGGCCGCCTCCGAGCACCGCGACACGAGCCGGCTTCATGGCGTCTTCGCCGTGGTGGTGGTGCCGGTCGTCGTGCTTGTCCCGGTGCTCGGCGCGCTCGTCGTCGTTGTCGGCGTGGACGTGGTCGTGTAGTGCCCGACCACGATCGTCACCGTGCTCCCCTTCTTGGCCTGGGTGCCGGCGCCCGGGCTCTCAGAGAGGACGATGTCCTTCTGGCTCGGATTGGTGACGTCCTGGAGCTGGACCGTGGCCGGGAAGCCCTGGGAGCCGAGCATCGCCTCGGCGGTTCCTCGCTTCTGTCCCACGACGTTCGGCACGGTCGGCGTCGGCGCCGCCTTGGCGACCACGAGCGTGATCGTCGACCCAGGTGGCTCCATGCTGCCGCCGATCGGCGTCTGACTGATCACGGTCCCGGGGGGTGCTGTGCTCGAAACCTGGTCGGTCGTGCTCACGTTGAACTGACCCGGCGGTGCATAGAGGTCCGCCTTGGCCTGGTTGACGGTCTCGCTGGTCACGTCGGGGACCTTGACCGCGGCCGGCCCGGTCGAGACGAAGAACGTCACCTTGGTACCGACCGGCGGAGTGGCGCCAGCCGGGGGAATCGTGTTGATCACCTGGCCGGTGGAGTACTGACTGCTCGACTGATGGACCACATGGCCCGGCTGAAGGTGCTCGATCTGGATCGCGGCCTTGGCCTGGGCAAGCGTCTCGCCAAGCACGGTGGGCACGGTCGTGTTGCCCGGCCCGGAGGACACTGTGAGCGAGACGTTCGTGTTTTCCTTCACCTTCGTCCCCGCCAGCGGGTCCTGGCGGATCACCGTACCCGCCGGCGTCGAACTCGTGATCTGAAGCGGACTGACCGTGAGACCCTCGTTCTGGAGCTCGGTCTGGGCGGTCGCGATCGGCTGGCCGACCACCGCGGGCACGGCGACCTTGGCGGGACGCGTCAGCAGGTAGGCGGCCACGCCGCCGCCGATCAGCAGCACGCCGAGCAACGCCAGCAGCCACGGCCACCAGCGCCGGCCGTGGTCGGGCTGCTGTCCACCAGGTACCGCGTCGAGCACCTCGTAGGTCCCGTCGTAGTACGTCGGTGAGTGGGGCGGTGCGGCCGCGGGCGGATTGCTGATCGCACCCGCCGCAGCGGCATAGCGGCCGGCGGCCACGCCGGCGAGCGCCGGCAGACTCGCCGTCCGCTCGCCCCGCTCACCGCTCACCAGGGCGGTCCTCGCCTGCTCGAGCGCGGTGATGAACTGGTCGGCGTTGGCCGGGCGATCGACCGGGTTCTTGTTCAGCGCCCACATCACGACCTGCTCGAGCTCGGGCGGGACGCTCGGATTGATCACGGTCATCGGCGGGGGCGCCTCGGAGACGTGCTTGAGCGCAATCGTGACCGCTGACTCGGCGTCGAACGGGACCCGCCCGGTGACCATCTCGTACAGGACCACGCCGATCGAATACAGGTCCGACCCGGCGCTCACCGCATGCCCCTGGGCCTGCTCGGGCGAGAGGTACTGGGCGGTGCCCATGATCGAGCCGGTCTCGGTCATGTCCGAGGCCCCGGCCCGGGCGATCCCGAAGTCCGTCACCTTGGCGTTGTCCTGGTCGTCAACGATCACGTTGTGGGGCTTCAAATCGCGGTGGATCACGCCGCGCCGGTGCGCGAACCGGGCTGCCTTGAGGATCTGGAGGGTGATGTCGATCGCGCGGACCGGGTCCAGCGGCGCCTCGGCGCGGATCAGCTGCTTGAGCGAGCGGCCGGGCAGGTACTCCATCGCGATGTAGTAGGTCCCGTCGTAGGAGCCCCGGTCGTACACGCTGACCACGTTGGGGTGCTGAAGGCCGGCGGCGGCCTGCGCCTCGCGACGGAACCGCTCGACGAACCCGGGATCCTCCGCGAAGCGCTGGTAGAGGAGCTTCAGCGCCACCTTGCGGCCGAGTTGCTCGTCCTCTGCCAGGAACACGTCGGCCATCCCGCCGGCGCCCAGGCGCGAGACGATCCTGTAGCGATCGTCGACGAGCGTCCCGGGGGCGAGACCCGCCATCACTGTCCCTCCGAGAGCAGGACGCGCAACACCGCTTTGGCCACCGGCGCCGCGACCGTCGCACCGTAGCCCCCGTCCGACTGATCGATCATCACCGCGATCGCCACCTTCGGGTGATCAGCCGGCGCGAACGCAACGAATGCCGGCTGCGTGCGCTGAGGCTCGGCCGGGGTAGGGATCTGCGGCGTTCCGGTCTTGCCGGCGATCGTCACCCCGGGGATCTGGACGGTGATGCCGGTGCCTTCCTCGACCACTTTCTCCATCATCCTCGTCACGGCCTGCGCGGTGGAAGGCTTCATCACCTGACTCTCGACGCTGGGATTGGTCGTGCTGACCGTTTGGCCATCCTGATTGACGACATGGGAGATCAGGTGCGGGGTCATGAGCGTGCCGTTGTCGGCCACCGCGGAGGCGACCATCGCCATCTGCAGGGGCGTGACCAGCAGCCCCCCTTCGCCGATTCCGATCCGGCCGATGTCCTCGTCGGGGCTCCCCGGCGGGAACGGCTTGCCCGTGACACTCGACCACGGCTGGCTGACGGCGATCTGGTCGGAGGGGTAGTCGAGCGGAGGCTTGGAGTAGAAGCCGAACCGCTTCATGTACTCGGTCATCGTGGCACGCCCGACGTGCTCCGCCACCTGGGCGAAGATGGTGTTGATCGAGTACGTCATCGCCGTGGTCAGCGTCTGCGGACCCCAGCTCTGGTCGCCGTCGTTGTTGAGCGGGACACCGGAGACGGTGATCGGCGAGTTCCCGTTGATGACCGAGTTCTCGGTGTAAAGGCCGCTGTCGATCCCGGCGACGGCGGTGACGATCTTGAAGGTCGACCCGGGGGCGTATTGGCCCTGGGTCACGCGGTTGACCAGGCAGTCCTTCGCGCCGCAGTTCTGTCCCGGATCGGGACCGTTGTTATCGAAGGTGGGGTTGGCGTACATGACCTTGATGGCTCCGGTGCTCGGGTCCATCGCGACCACGGATCCCGCCTCGCCCCCCAGCGCCAGCTGCGCCGCTCGCTGGGCCTTGGTGTCGAGTGTCGTGTAGACGTCATCGCCCACCGGTCGCGGACTGAGCTGGCCGAAGATCGAGGACAAACCGGTCTGCACGCCCCGCAATTGGGGGGCGGCGGACTGCTCCAGGCCCGAGGCCTCTCCCTTGGCGGCGATCGAGTAACCGACCGCGTGCGCGAACAGCGGCCCGTTCGGGTAAGTGCGGCTCCAGGTGTTCTCGGAAGCCGGGACCGACTTTGCGAGCACGGTGCCGTCGGCGGCCAGGATCTGGCCCCGTTTGATCTGGAGCTCGTCGAGCAGCGTGCGGACGTTGAGCGGGTTGTCGTTCAGTGATGAGGCTTCGAACACCGTCCAGCGCGACGTGAAGAACACGAGCAGCGCGAACAGCAGCACGATCACGCCGAACAATCGGACGATCGGTCCGCTCATGCCGGCCTCCGGGCACGGTCGGAGACGAGCAGCAGCAGCGCCACCAGCACCAGGTTGGCCACGATCGACGATCCGCCGTAGGAGATGAACGGGAGCGTCACCCCGGTCAGCGGGATCACGCGCGTGACCCCGCCCACGATCACGAACACCTGGAGGGCGAACATCGCGCTCAGCCCGACCGCGAGCAGCTTCGAGAACGAGTCACGAGCGAGCATCGCGGTCTTGAAGCCGCGGGCCACGAACAGCAGGTAGGTGAGGAGCACGGCCACCGCTCCGAACAGCCCGAGCTCGTCCGTGATGACGGCGTAGATCATGTCGGTCTGGGGTGCCGGCAGCAGCGACCCGCCGCTTGGGAGGGTGAGCGCCGCCCGGCCGAAGCCCTGGCCGAACAGCCCGCCGGCGGCCTGGGCGAACATCGCGTTGGCCACCTGGTAGCTCCCGAGCGGAGCGTGATACAGCGTCGGGTTCAGCGGGTGCAGCCATGTCTCCACACGGGCGTGAATGTGGGGTATGTGCGTGCCCAGGTAATAGAACCCAATGCCGGCGGCGATGAGCCCTATGACCACGAACGAGACCCGGTTGGTCGCGACGTAGAGCATCGCGAGCAGACCGCCGTAGAACATGATCGAGGTGCCGGTGTCGCTCAGCACGACGAGGATCGCCATGGCCAGTCCCCAGATGATCACCACCGGCCCGAACTGCTTCAGCGGCGGTAGCGTGATGCCGAGGAACCGCCGCCCACCCTGGACCAGCACCTGCCGCGTATCGCGCAGATAGCTGGCCAGGAAGATCACGAGGCCGATCTTCGAAACCTCGGCCGGCTGGAAGACGAACACTCCGGGAATCCGCACGCCCAGGTAGGCGCCGTTGGCGGCGTAGCCGATGCCGGGCAGCCGCGGGAGGATCAGGATCCCCAGCGAGACGATCACGATGATGTACCGGTACTGCTCGAGCTTGCGGTAGTCCCGGAACAGCAGGATCGTCCCGGCGAACAGGATCAGCCCGAGCACGAACCACTGGGCCTGCTGGCGCGCGAGCGTCGGATTGATCCGGTAGATCATCACCAGGCCGAAGCTCGCCAGCACGGCCACCAGCGGGAACATGTAAGGGTCGGCCCGCGGGAGCGTGATCCGGATGAAGACGTGGGCCGCGATGCACAGCCCGAGGAACAGGGCCCCGTAGGTCAGCGAGATGTTCGAGAGCGCGTTCTGGCGCTGGATGAACACGCCGGCGAACCCGGCGGTGACCAGCAGCGACGCCGGGACGAGCCCGACCAGCTCACGGTTTCGCGCCCTCATGTGGGTGAGCCCGGGGTGGGTGGGAAAGTGAGTCGGCGGGTGGGTGGGCCCCCAATTTTCCTCACGGTGAGATCTTGCCCTGCTCGAGATCCATCACGAGGTTGGTCGCGTTCGTCTGTGAACGCAGGTCGTTGTTGAGCAACTCGCCCCGCCGCGCCGCTGGGATCAGCGAAGCGGGGACGCCCGAGACGTAGTACGTCTCGTACAGGGGAACCCCGAACGGCAGGTCGTAAGGAAAGCCGCGATAGATCGTGACGATCCCCTGGGCGTCGGTCCCGACGAAGTAGAGCTGCCGGCTGGCCAGGTAACCGGCGCTGCCGATGAGCGCGACGACGATTGCCGTGGCCGCAAGCGCGGCCAGTGGCTTGATGAAGCGCGGCGGGCGACCCTGGACGACCGGAGCGCGCGGGATCAGCCGGCGCGGCGCGCCGGGCGGGCTCGGCGCGAGCCGGCGCTGGGTCGGACGTGTCGGGGGTGGAGCGACGGCAACCGCGGTCGAGCCTCGAGACTCCTGCGCCCGGTCGGTGCTCTCCGAATCACCTGATCCGTCCGAACCACCGTCCCCGGCCGGTTGGCCGGGCATCCCGACCATGCCCACCATCGTTTCCTGGTCGGCGACCCCTTCGCCGTCGGCAACCTCCTCCAGGCGGAACAGGACAACCGTGATGTTGTCCCGGCCTCCCGCCTCGTTGGCCTCGTTGATGAGGGCGTCGCCAGCGGCGTCCAGGTCGCTGTGCGCGACCAGAATCTCGCGCACGCGTTCCTCGGAGATCATCGAGGTGAGGCCGTCGCTGCACAAGAGGACCACGTCGCCGGCGCGCGCCGGGTAGGTCCAGGTGTCGACCTCGACGTCCGGTTCGGGTCCCAGCGCCCGCGTGATGATCGACCGCTGCGGATGCTCGGCGGCCTGCTCCTCGGTCAGCTTGCCGCGCCGGACGAGCTCGTCGACGAGCGAGTGGTCCTGGGTCAGGCGCTGGAGCGTCCCGTCCCGGAACAGGTAGGCCCGGCTGTCGCCGACGTGGGCGATCGCCACATGGGCGTCGTCGACGTAGGCAGCGGTCAGCGTGGTACCCATCCCGGCTCGCTGGCGGTCGGCGCGCGCGCGTTCGTAGATCTCGTGGTTGGCCTCGCGCACCCGCGCGCGCAGGCGCTCCTCGGGGCTGCCGGCGTCGGGCAGGCCGGACTCGAACGCCTCGATCGCGATTCGCGAAGCGACCTCACCGGCCTGGGCGCCGCCCATTCCGTCCGCCACGACGAACACGGGCGGCCGGGCATACGCGTTGTCCTCGTTGTCGCGCCGCTGCCGGCCGGTGTCGGTCTTGCAGGTGGTGTCGGCCGCGCGGAGCATGCTCACGACTCGCCCTTCATCACGCTTTGAGCCCGGTTTCTCATTGTTCGTAGGAGAACTCGCTGTCGCCGATTCTGATCCGATCGCCCGGATGGAGCGGCTGCGGACCGTCGAGCTGCTCCTCGTTCAGGTAGGTGCCGTTGGTGGATCCGAGGTCCTCGATTACGACGACGTGGCCCTCCCGCGAGACGCGGGCATGGTGCGCGGAGGCGAACGGATCGTCGAGCCGGATCTCGACGTCTCCGCGGCCGAGAGTAGCGCCATGGCTGGGAATTTCATACGAGCTCCCGGTCTCGTGGCCCGGCGCGCGCTCCACCATCAGCCGCGGCTCGAACCCGTCGCCGTCAAGCTCGCCGAAGTCGCCCGAGGCCGGGTAGACGCCGGTGGCGTCGTATGGAACCGCGTCATCCGAGCGCACGACGCCCTCCCGTCCACGGCGCAAATCGCGCAGTGCGCTCCACGCCACCCACATCAGGAACAGGTAGAGGACGATAAGGAAGCCGAACTTCAGTCCTACGGAGACGGGCGCGAGCATGATGGATGGGCTCCTACTCGAGCGTGAACGTCATCACGGACGCACCGAGCTCGATCTCGTCCCCGGCGCGGAGCACCTCAGGGCCGTCGATCCGGCGTCCGTTCAACTGCGACCCGTTGGTCGACTCGAGATCCTTCAGGACCCAGGAGCCGCCGCGCGGCCTGATCTCGGCGTGCTTGCGTGACACATTGGGATCGTTCAAGACGACGTCTGCCTGGCGGCCGCGCCCGATCGTGGCTCCCTCCGAGCCGATCACCACACGGCGGCCGTCGATCACGAGCAGCGCGGTCTGAGCTCTGGCCCGGGCTTGCTCCTCCAGAGGTTCGGATACCCGCTCGGCGTTGCTGTAGACCATGGTCCGGCCCGACTGGGCGGGGGCCGGTTCGCGGTCCGCGGCACTCACCGGCTCCTCGTCGAGTTGGGCGACCCGCGTCTGGATACCGAACTCGCCGAGCCCGAGCCGCTCGTCGGTCTCGAACTCGATCACCGGGCGCGAGAGCAGCGTGAGTCGCTCGCGGCGGGCATGCTCGAGCAGATATCCCGCGAGCTCCGCGGTCAAGGCCGACTCATAGCCCGCAAACCGCTCACGATCGCGCGGCGAGAGGAACACGCGGTACTCGTTCGGTGCGTACGTGCGCGACACCGAGAACGACTTGTGCTCCTCCATCTCGCGCGCCAGCTTGCGCGCGATCTCAACCGGGCGCACCTCCGACCGAAAGGCGCGGCTGAACGTACCTTCGACGAGGCCGGCGATCTTGTTCTCGAGACTCTTCAAAACGCTCATGGGACAGCCGCGACGTCCGGTCGCAAGCCCGATTCATGCTACGCGGTCAGATCGCAATCGTTCGCCATTCCAATCCCCGCTCACACGTGCCGTTAACCGTCTCGTGACAATTGCCACGAGCCCTCCAAGGCAGGCGCCGAAGAGCGCATCGCCCAACGACAGCCTGGGCGCGGCGCTCCCCAGGCTCATCGTGGCAACCGTGGCCAGGGCCAGCCCCGTCGCCCAGGCCGCGGTCCGGATGTACTCGAGCTCCGGCGAGCGCCGGCTGCGCGTCAGCGGCAGGATCAGCGCGGCCACGGCCCAGACCGCGCAAGTGGCGGGGGTCCCGATCGTGAGCAGGGGCCGGAGCACGTCCTGGGCGGCATCGTGCAGCGTCGTCACCGTGGCCAACCCGTGGCTTTGGCGATACAGGGCGACCCACAACCACCCCGTGGCGCCCAGGACGACACGCCGCCGGGCCGTGAGCGCGAAGCCGGCCAGCGCCGGCCACGCGGTGGCGAGCCCTGGTGCGACGATCGCCAGAGCGGGTGCCAGGGTGGGGATTGACCAGCTTGGCCCGTCGCGCAGCGAGAGGAGCGCGGGGATGAGCGCGCCGATAAGGAGTAGCACACCCGCGCCGGGGTTCGAATGCAGCGCCAATGACCCGCTGAGGGTCGCGATCACCAAAAGCCACCCCAGCCGAGGAAGCGCCGCGACGAGGGCACCGGCAACGCAAGCGATCAGCGGCGCCGGCAGCGGAGACGCCCCCGGTACGTGCGAGACCAGCCAGGCGGTCAGGGCAGCCGTAGCCGCCCCAGAAAGCGCCCGCCGAGACCAGGGGATGGGGGTGGCGCCGCGTTGCGTCCGGCGTCCCTCGCGATACGACTCCCCCGCCTGCTCACCCGGCACGCGAGCGAGGGACGCCGGACGTACGTGCCGCCACCCCTCAGACTCCGCCTCGTCAGCAATATCGACCCGCGTGCGAGGCTGTTCCCTCCCCGAGCGAGTCAGGGTTTTCTCCGTCCACGGCCCCTCAACCACCCCTGGCTCGTCGGCCACGCGTGGGTCGGCGGCGACCAGGGCAGAGCGGAGCTCTCCGAGCGTTCCCCGCTCGCTCGCCCGCGGCCTGAGCGCGAGGTCGACCGCGCTGCCGAGTTGCCGGGGAAGATCCCGCCGCTGACGTCGCAGCGGCGGCAGATAGACGCCGGCGCGGGTGTGCCTGCGGGCGCCGGCAGCCGCGCGGAGAGGGTTCGTGCCGCTGAGCGCCTCGTACAGGACGAGCGCGAGCGAGAACAGATCGGCCGCGGCGCCGGCTGGAAGCCCCTGCGCCTGCTCGGGCGCCATGTAGGCGGCGGTCCCAATCACGTCGCCCGTCCGGGTCAGCGAGTCGCCCGGTGGGGAGCCGAGTATCCGGGCCACGCCGAAGTCGGTCAGGCGAGCCAGCTGTGCCGGCGTGGTGGGGCGCTCGGGAATCAGCACGTTCGGGGGCTTGACATCGCGGTGGATGACGCCCTGGGCGTGAGCGTGCGAGAGCGCGTCGCACAGCGCGATCCCGATACGGACGATGTCCCGATCCGACAGCCGGCCGTCGGTTAGGAGTTCATTGAGCGGGGCCCCGTGGACGAGCTCGGAGACGAGGTAGGCCCCCTCGTCGTCCACCGCCGCCTCATATAGCGTGACGATCCCGGGATGGGCGAGCCGGGCAGCCGCTCGGGCCTCACGCTCGAAGCGGCCGCCCGCGATCCGCTCGCGGGGGAGGATCTTGATCGCCACCTCGCGGTCGAGCCGCTCGTCGCGGGCCAGCCACACAGTGGCGAAGCCGCCGGAGCCGAGCCGCCGGCGCAGGCGGTAGCGGCCCAGGACGACCGGAGCGTCGGAGCGCGGGCGGCGATCCTCGATGCGAGGCTCCGGACCTTCGGTCCCGGACCACGGCACCTTCGTACGCGGCCGCGGGTCACCGCTGCGGGGCGGGCGGGGCTCCAGGTCCCGCGCGCCGGCCCCCGCGTCCGTGGCCCCGGCTCTCCGCCGGCGAACCGTCGGTGCCTCTGAACCATGCCGAATCCGCGGGCGCACGGGCATTGTTTCGAGAAAACCGTGGCCTTCCCCTTGCGGCCGGGGCGTTCGGAACTGTCTTACCGCCGCTTGGCGGTTCATACTTGACGGTTCCAAGAGATTCGATGCTGCCGTTCGAGGCTGATGCCTCGATTGGTTTGTCGCTAAGGAGCAGCGTGTCGTTCTTCGACGAGCCGGAGGAGACTCGTACAGCGCCACGGACGGCCCCGCGTAGGCGCCGCCCCACTGGCGGCGGGGGTGGACGGCGGCCGCGCTCGACAACGAGCCAGGCAATCCTGATCCGCCGGATCGTGCTGGCGGTCGTGATCGTTGTGGCGATCGTGCTCATCGCCGTGCTCGTCAACAGTTGCGAGGTCAGCGCCCGCAACAGCGCGCTCAAGGACTACAACAACAACGTCGCCGCGATCAACGCCCAGTCGATCAGTACGGGCCAGTCGTTCTTCGGGCTGCTGTCTGGATCCAAGAGCAACCCGACCTCGCTTCAGAACAGTCTCAGCGAGGTCGCCACCCAGGCCAGCAATCAACTCAGCCGGGCCAAGGGGATAAACGTTCCCGACGAGGTCAAGGGCGCCCAGGAGAACTTCGTGACGGCCCTCCAGATGCGGGCCGATGGAATCAAGAACATCTCCGGGTTCGTGCCACCGGCGCTCCAGTCGCAGACCAGCCAGGGCGCCGTCAACTCGATCGCGTCGGAGATGGCCCGCTTCTACGCCTCCGACGTCCTCTACAAGGACTACACGGTGCCCCAGATCATAGGAGCGCTGCGCGCCGCGGGCATCACGGTCGGTGGACTCGGCGGGCAGCAGGTCAACGCGGGCCAGTTCCTGCCCTCGATCGCCTGGCTCCAGCCCAGTTCCATCGCCTCGGCGTTGAACGTGACGTTGCCCGCGTCCTCCCAGCCGATCGCGCCCGGCCTCCACGGCCATGCGCTGAACTCGGTCAGCGTCGGGGGCACCACCCTCACCACCGGCGCGACGAACGCGATTCCGGCCAGTCCGGCACCCACCTTCACGCTGAGCTTCGCCAACACTGGCCAGAACACCGAGACCAACGTCGTGTGCAAGGTCACGATCAAGGGATCAAAGGTGAGCGGCCAGGCGGTGGTCCCGCAGACCAAGGCCGGCCAGTCCTACACCTGCCAGGTGACGCTCAACGGCGCTCCGCCCGCAGGGTCTCAGAGCGTCGTCGCGGAGATCGTGCCGGTGCCCGGCGAGAAGAACACCGCGAACAACTTCCTGACCTTCCCGGTCGACTTCCAGTAACCGTTCGCACGCGGGTGGGCGTGCGGGCGGCGTGGGCGTGCGGGCGGCGCGGGCGGGTGGCGGGCCCCCCATCTACGCGGACCGTATCCTGTCGGCAGTGCACAACCTGACCAGCACCGCTGGGATCGTCGCGCTGGCCGCTGGCGCGTGCGCCCTGCTGGCCCTTCTCTTCTGCGCCGTCCTCGGACTCAAGCTCCGGCGGGTCCGGGCCGCGCAGCGGATGGTCCTCGGCGACGGCGAGCAGGATCTGGTCGCCCACGCCGCGTCGATTCAGCAGCAGTTCGAGGCCCTCTACGGCTACGTACAGGACGCGGCCGAGCGACTCGACAATCGCATGGAACTGGCGGAGCGCAGACTGGACCGGGCCGTGGCCTACCGGGCGCTGATCCGTTACGACGCCTACGGCGAGATGTCGGGCCGGCAGTCGACCTCGATCGCGTTGCTCGACGCGAATCGCTCCGGGCTCATCCTCTCCTCGATCCATCACCGCGACCAGGCCCGGCTGTACGCCAAAGAGGTCCTAGAGGGCAAGCCGGAGCTCGAGCTCTCGCCCGAGGAGGACGAGGCAATCCGCCGCGCGTTCGAGGCCGACGGGCGCCAGCAGTCGAGCTAGCAGGATCGGGTTTGCTTGGAGAGCCCGCCCACCCGATGCGCGTCGCCTACTTCGGCCCCGAGGGTACGTTCACCCAGGAGGCACTGATCACCGCCACCGCCGGTCAGGACGGCCTCGATCTCGTGTCGCAGCCGACGATCTACGACACGGTCATGGCAGTCCATTTCGGCTCGGCTCAGCGAGCACTGGTCCCGATCGAGAACTCGCTCGAAGGCTCGGTCAACGCGACGCTCGACGCGCTCGCCATGGAGACCGAGGACGTGGCGATTCTCGGCGAGGTCGTCCACCCGATCCGACACTGCCTGATCGCGCGCACCGCGCTCGAGCTGTCGGACATCGAGACGGTCGTCTCTCACCCGCAGGCCACCGCGCAATGTGCTCGCTTCATCCGTACCCGGCTGCCCCAGGCACGCGTTCTGGCGGGGAGCTCGACGGCCGAGGCGGTACGCACCGTGGCCGAGCACGAGGGGGCGTGGGCGGCGCTCGGCAACCGCCTGGCCGCCGAGCGCTACCGCTGTCAGGTCCTGCGCGCCGGCGTGGAGGACGTGCCGGACAACGAGACCCGGTTCGTGTGGCTCGGGCCGGTGGGCGCGGCGCCCGGCGGGATCGGCCGGCTTGGCAGCGGCGGAGCGGCGATCGGCGGGCATTCGGGCGGGGCGGATTCGGGGGGCGCGCATTCGGGGGGCGCGCATTCGGGGGGCGCGGATCCGATCGGCCCGGATCCGATCGGTCCGTGGAAGACGGCCGTGGTCTTCTGGGGCGTCGGCTCGGAGTCCCCGGGGTGGCTCGTGCGCTGCCTGTCCGAGTTCGCCTCGCGGGACGTGAACCTGACCCGCATCGAGTCGCGGCCGCGCAAGCAGGGACTAGGCCGCTACATGTTCTTCCTCGACCTCGAGGGCCGCGACATCGAGCCCCACGTAGCGGACGCCCTAGCCGGGCTGCGCGGTCACGTCCAGGTGCTCCGCGTGCTCGGGTCTTTTCCGGCCGCGGTGGTGTGACGGAGTCGTAACCAACCCTTATCAGATCTGCCAGGGGCCTCGGTAGACTCCGCGCCTAGATATGGCCACATCAGTACCTGCGCCAGCGTGGTCCGCGTCGCTTCCAGAGCACCAGCGACGCGGACGTGAGGTTGGGCGGGTGCTTGTGTTGAACGCGACGTTCGAGCCGATCAACGTGTGTACGGTGAGGCGCGCGGTGGTCTTGCTCCTCAAGGACAAGGCCGAGGTGATCGAGCGCGCCGAATGGGAGCTGCATTCGGCCAGCTCCACAATGGTCCGTCCGGTGGTCATCCGCCTGGTCTCCTACGTACGCATCCCCCGCGATACCCACCGGCGCAAGATCACGCGGCGCGCGGTGTTCGCGCGCGACAACTGGACCTGCCAGTACTGCGGCGCGCGGTCGAACCTGACCGTCGATCACGTGATCCCGCGCTCCAAGGGCGGCGGGTCCAGCTGGGACAACATCGTCGCCTCGTGCGCGCCGTGCAACCGGCGCAAGGGCGACGCGCTTCCCCGCCAGGTTGGCATGCGTCTCGCCAAGCAGCCCCGGACGCCGAGCGCCACCGTGTTCATCCACGTGGCGAGCCCGACGATCCCGGTCGCCTGGCAGCAGTACCTCGCCGCCTAAGCGGCAGCTCCGCGGGTTAGACCCCACTTACGACGGGTCGCACCGGGGGCGCCGGAGGTAGTCTGAAGTCGCCAATGGCCGCCGGCACGACCGATGTCGATCGTGAGGTCCGCGAACGCCTCCTCCGGGCATGGCGGGGCGAGATCGTCGCCGGCCGCATGTACGAGGAGATCGCCGCGCGCATGCCCGCGCGCGAGGCGGACATCCTGCGGCGCATGGCCGCCGCGGAGAGCAGCCACCGCGAGCGGCTGGAGGCACGCATGACCGAGTTGGGGATCGAGATCCCCCCGCGCGAGAGCGTCCGCCTGTCGCCGTGGATGCGCCTCCAGGCGCGTCTGGCACCGGTCGACCGGCTGCTTGCCGCCCGCGAGGCGGCCGAGGACGACGAGGTCGACGACCTCTACAAGCGCTCAACGGGCGATCCGGTCACCGACGAGCTGTTGCGCGGGATTCGCCGCGAGGAACGCGCCCACTCCCGCACCGTCAACGACATGCGCGCCGGCTCGACCGACGGCGCCGCCGAGGCGAGCCCGCCGGCGCCGCCGCACCCGGCTCAGGCGCGGCTGGACAAGATCATCGGTCGCGAGAAATGGCACCAGCGGGGCGGGGGCTGGATCAGCGGCGCAATCTACGGCGCCAACGACGGGCTGGCGGCGGTGTTCGGGATAGTCGCCGGTGTGTCGGGCGCCACCGGCGGTTCGAGTTTCGTGCTGACCGCCGGCGCGGCGGCGGCGGTCGCGTCGGCGCTGTCGATGGCGACGGGCGCGTTCCTGGCCGAGCGCTCCGAGGCCGAGGTGGCCGCGGCCAACCTCGAGCGCGAGCGCCAGGAGATCGCCGAGCACCCCGAAGAGGAGCAGGAGGAACTCTCGCTCTTCTACCAGCTCAAGGGGATCGACGAGGCGACCGCGGACGCCATGGCCTCGCAACTCGCCAAGCAGCCCGACGCGATGCTCCGAGCGCTCGCAGCCGAGGAGTTCGGCATCACCGGTGATCGTGGCGATCCCAAGGAGGCCGCCATCGCCGCCGGGATCTCGACCGGGCTTGGAGCCATGGTCCCGGTCATCCCGTTCATCTTCACCACCGGCACCGTGGCAATCGTGACCGCGGCCATCGTCTCGCTGATCGCCCACTTCCTGGTGGGCGCGGCCAAGTCGCTCTTCACCCTACGGACCTGGTGGTCGGCCGGACTCGAGATGACCCTGGCCGGCGTAATCGTCGGCGGCGCGACCTACCTGGTCGGCCTCGCCCTCCCAACCTGAGCCGGCGGACCTGCATAACTCGACGCGATCCTTGGGCGCCGCCCCACTCCAGAAACGCGAAGGGCGCCGTCGACCACGGCGCCCTTCACGAAATTGGCCAACTAACACCGGAACGAGCTGGTGCACTGCCGGTGGGACGAACTCCGGCGCTCGTCACGGCGGTGTCTCGGGGGGACTCCGCTACGCGGGGTCGGCCTCCGACTTAGCGGCGAGACACCTCCAGGGTCCCGCAAGAACTTTCAGACAGTCGGACCACCTCCTTTCTCTGGTGATGATCAGATTAGCGAATGGCGCGGGCGTGATTCCAGCCGCGCGGCCGTTTAAGCGACCGCCGGACGATCGCGAGACACGTGCACCGTGTCGCGGCCCGCGCCCTTGCCGAGATAGAGCGCGGAGTCGGCCCGGCTGATCAGCTCGCCGATCGACTCATTGCCCCACTCGGCGAGGCCGATCGTGATCGTCACGGGCAGCTGGTGCGCCCGCGCGGACTCGGGCTGATCGTCGGCCAGCGCGGCCCTCAAACGTTCGGTCAGATGCAGGGCGCCCTCTTCGTCGGTGCCGGGCAGCACCACGAGGAACTCCTCGCCGCCCCAGCGGCCGATCGCGTCCTCGGCCCGCAGCGCAGCGTCGAGCACGCGGGCGGCGTGGGCCAGGATGGCATCGCCCTGCTGGTGGCCGAGGGTGTCGTTGAAGGTCTTGAAGCGATCGACGTCGATGATGAGCAGCGAGAGATCCAGGCCGTGTCGGCGCGCAGCGCTCAGCGAGTCGGACAGGTGTTGCTCGATTGCGCGGCGGTTGCGCAGGCCGGTCAGCGGGTCGACCGCGGCGAGCCGGGCCAGCTCGTCGTTGAGCCCGCTGAGCTGCGCGCGGTGTCGCTGCAGCCGGGCGAACAGGAAGATCACCGCGAGGCCCGCCACCGCCAGCCCGGCGAGCGCCAGCCAGGGGATCCAGCGCCCGGTGCCGTCGAGGAAGCCGTACAGATCACCCGCGGGGTCGGTCACGACGATCCGCCAGTCTGTCCCGGCAACGGCCGCGCTGAAGCGAACCGGGTGCCCTTGCCGGCTGCCCGGTCCGGCCGTCAGGCGGCCTCCCTTGAAGTCGATCAGGTAGGAGCGCCACCCCGGCATGGCGAAGATGTGCCCGAGGACGGTCGGCAGCACGGTGCTGCGCACCGGGTACTCGCCGGTGAACACGCGCTCGCCCGTCGGCGTGCGGTAGCCGACCGTGAACTCGATCACTGGCACCCCGCCGGCCTCGGTCAGCCGGATGCTCGAGGGCGCGGCTTCGCTATGCCGAGCCGCGTTGGACACCGCCGCGGTTCGCAGCCCGAGCGCAGCTGAGGTCTTCTCAAGCGCGGCGGGGCCGACCTTGGGGCTCGAAAGCCAGGCCTGGGCCGCGGCCCGGTCGCGGGCCAGCAGATCCCGGGCGTAGATCGAGATGAACGACGCCGAGTACTCGGTCCGGCTCTGAACCCGCGCCGCCACGGCGTGCCGGCTGCTGCTCTGGGATGTCGCGAGCGCCCAACCGCCAGCCGCGATGATTAGCAGCCACGCGACCGCCAGCGCCATCGCCGCACGCCGCGATCGGTGTCCCTGCTGTGGCCGCCCGCGTCCCATTTAGCTGCCTATCGGGCATTCCGAGGGCAGCCTTTAGGGACTCGGGGGAACCTCTTATGTTGCTTCGTCGTCTTCGGCGACGGCGGCCGCGGTCTGCGCGTCGGACTCGACCACCAGAGCCACCGCGCTGACCTGATCGTCGTCGCGGATGTTCATCACCTTCACGCCCTGGGAGGCGCGGCCGTAGCGGTTGATCCCGCGCACCGAGGTGCGCTGGACCATGCCGTTCTGGGAGATGAACACGAGCTCCTGGTGCTCGCGCACGACCAGGGCACCGGCCAGCGCGCCCTTGTTCTCGGTCAGGGTGATCGTCTTGACGCCCATCGTGCCGCGGCCCTTGACCGGATAGTCGGGGATTGGGGTGCGCTTGCCGTAGCCGTTTTCAGTCACCACCAACAGCTCCTGGTCATCCCGCGCCACGTCCATCGCCAGCACCGCGTTGTCCTTTTGCGAGACGTTCATGCCGCGCACACCGCTCGTGTCGCGCCCCATCGGGCGGACCTGGGTCTCGTTGAACCGGGCCGCCTGCCCCGAGCGCGAGACCATGATGATGTCGTCGTGGCCGCTGGTGCGGCGCACCGCCACGAGCTCGTCGTCGTCGCGGATATTGATCGCGATGATCCCGTCGGCCTTGATCGGAGTGTTGTAGGCGCCGAACTCGGTCTTCTTGACCATCCCGTTGCGGGTCGCGAATACCAGGTACTTGCCCTCGCTGAAGTCGCGCGTGGAGAGCACTGACTGGACGCGCTCGCCCTCGCGCAGCGGTAGAAGGTTGACCAGCGCCCGGCCGCGCGAGGTGCGCGAGGCCTCAGGCAGCTCGTACACCTTGAGCCGGTACACCTTCCCGCGGTTGGTGAAGAACAGCAGGTAGTCGTGCGTGGAGGAGACGAAGAGGTGCTCGATGTAGTCGTCCTCCTTCATCTCCATCCCGGTCACGCCGACGCCGCCTCGCCGCTGCTGGCGGTAGGTCGAGAGCGGGAGCGATTTGATGTATCCCGAGTGGGTGATCGAGATAACCATCTGCTGATCGGCGATCAGGTCCTCGATGTCGATCTCGCCCTCGGCGTGGACGATCTCGGTGCGTCGCTCATCGCCGTAGGTCTCGGCGATCTCCGACAGCTCCTCCTTGATCAGGGCCATGACCTTGCCCTCGTCGCCGAGGATCTCGCGCAGTTCCTTGATCCGCTCGATCAGGTCTTTGTGCTCCTGCTTGATCTTGTCGGCCTCGAGCGCGGTCAGCCGGCTCAGGGTCAGCTGCAGGATGGCCTGGGCTTGCACAATGGTCAGCTCGAAGCGCTCGACCAGGCCGTTGCGTGCGACCTCGGGAGTCTGCGACCCCCGGATCAGCGCGATCACCTCGTCGAGGTTGGCGAGCGCGATCAGCAGGCCCTCGAGGACGTGCGCGCGCTCCTCGGCGCGCCGCAGCTCGTACTTGGTGCGGCGGACTATGACCTCGCGCTGGTGGTCGACGTAGTGGCCGATCACCTCGCGCAGCGACAGCGTGCGCGGAACGTTGTCGACCAGCGCGACCATGTTCACGCCAAAGGTCTGCTGCATCGGCGTGTGCTTGAACAGCTTGTTGAGCACGACCTTGGGGATCGCGTCGCGCTTGAGCTCGATCACGATCCGCATGCCGTTGCGGTCGGACTCGTCGCGGATGTCTGAGATCTCGGAGAGCTTCTTGTCGTGGACGAGCGTGGCGATCTTCTCGATGACCCCGCCATCGCCGCCCCGGCGCACCAGGAACGGCAGCTCGGTAACGATGATCGCCTCCTTGCCCTGGCCAATCGGCTCGATGTGCGCCTTGGCCTGCACCCGGATGCGCCCGCGGCCGGTGGCGTAAGCGTCACGGATCCCCTCGCGGCCGAGGATCGTGCCCGAGGTCGGGAAGTCCGGCCCCTTGACGTACTTCATCAGTCCCTCGACGTCGATCCCGGGGTCATCGATGTAGGCGATCGTCGCCGCGACGACCTCGCGCAGGTTGTGGGGCGGGATATTCGTGGCCATGCCGACCGCGATCCCCGAGCCGCCGTTGACGAGCAGGTTCGGGAAGCGCGCGGGCAGGACGAGCGGCTCCTGCTTCCCGCCGTCGAAGTTCGGACCGAAATCGACCGTGTCCTGGTCGATGTCGCGCAGCATTTCCGTGGCCAGCGGGTCGAGCCGCGCCTCGGTGTAGCGCATGGCTGCCGC
>Ga0335075_10003566_pt1 | contig 24592 bp, 16 predicted proteins | sample Lox_Sample_24_FD_206723 | JGI IMG/M metagenome (GOLD analysis project Ga0335075, IMG submission 206723) | Soil microbial communities from Loxahatchee National Wildlife Refuge, Florida, United States - Lox_Sample_2.4 | ecosystem: Environmental > Terrestrial > Soil > Wetlands | place: USA...
CTGCGGACACAAGAAGGCTAGCGGCAACAACGAGTGCAAGAAGGAGCGCAGCAACAAGTCAGCAGCGATAACGCCGCCGTAGCAGCCGCTTCGCACCACGAACGGACGGCATGCAGTTGTACTCGCCGGCGCAAACGCCGGGCCGCCGGGTCGGATATTGGCGGAAATTTGCCGCGCATCGGGGCTCGGCGGCACTGGACAATAGGTGACAGACAACTTGGTATTACGCCATGCTAGGCAATGTCTGGCCGACGGTCCGGTCGGCGGCAATAGGGTTAAGCGGGAAATGGCACGCCACCAACTGCCCCGGCGCGGCGTGCGGGCGCAACGGCGGCTCCTGCTCAGCGCAGATCGCCTGGGCAAACGGACATCTGGTCCGGAACCTGCAGCCGGACGGTGGCTGCGTCGGAGCCGACTCGACCTCGGGTGGGCGAGGTGGGAGATGCGGGAAAGCCCCGCCGCCAGGCCCGGAGGGCTGAGGCGTGCCTGTCGTCGCGGTGCCGTTCACTGCCGGGCCAGTCACTGCCGGTACCGCCGCGACCAGCCCCGCGGTATACGGATGGGCCGGCGCGGCGCAAACGTCCTCAGCCGGCCCGGTCTCGACTAGCTTGCCGAAGTACATCACGCCGATGGTGTGGGCCATGTACCTGATAACCGACAGATCATGCGAGATGAACAGGTAGCTCAGTCCGTACTGACGCTGCAGCTTGCGCATCAGGTTGAGTATCTGCGCCTGCACCGACACATCTAGTGCGGATACCGGTTCGTCAGCCACAATCAGGGCCGGGCGCAGGATCAGCGCCCTGGCCAGCGCCAGCCGTTGCCGCTGACCACCGGAGAACTCGCGCGGGTAGCGGTTCGCGGCATCAGGCGGCAGGCCCACCTCGTCCAGGATGCGCAGTACCTGGCGACGGTAACCGCGACGGCGCACTGTCTTCTGGATGGCTAGCGGCTCGCTGAGGATCGAGCGGACCCGCATCCGCGGATCCAGAGAGGCAAACGAGTCCTGGAACATCAGCTGGATGCCTGACCGGTTCTGCCGCAACTCCCTGGCGGACATCGCGGCTAGGTCCGCGCCGCCGAAGGCGATGGAACCAGCATCTGCTCGTTCCAGGCCGACCAGCAGCCTGGCAACACTCGTTTTGCCACTGCCAGACTCGCCGACCAGCCCGAACGTCTGGCCGGCCAGCAACTCAAAGCTCACGTCGGCCACCGCGCTCACCGCCCCCGAGCGGCTGCCCAGTACTCCGCTAGCGACCGGGTAGTTCTTTACCAGCCCGGATACCCGGAGCAGCGGCTCTGCTGAGGCAGCGGATGCCTCCGGCGACACCGGACGACTAACTGCCTGCCGGCCCTGACCGTTAGCCCAGGCGCTGACCGGGCCGTATGCATTGCCCACCCCGCCCGCCGCGCCCACCCCGCCAGCCGCGCCCACCCCGCCCGCCGCCCTGCCAGCACCGCCGGAGTTCCCGACGGGGAAGAAGCAGGCGTACGTATGGCCTGGGTGGTCCCCGTCCAGAGCCGGCTCGTGGCTGGTGCACCAGTCCCTCGCGTGGCGGCAGCGCGGCGCGAAGCTGCAGCCTGGCACTTTGGCTACCAGATCCGGCGGGCGGCCAGGAATGCTGTACAGGCCCCGGCTGCCGCTGCCCGGCATCGCCGGGCCGGCCATCTCCGGTAGCGCCTCGAGCAAGGCCTCGGTGTAGGGATGCCGGGGGCCGGTAAAGACCTCGCCAGTAGCCGACTGCTCGATGATCCGCCCGCCGTACATCACCGCGACCTGATCGGTGCGTCCGGCGATCACTCCGAGATCATGGGTGACAAGGATGACTGCCATGCCGAGCTGCGCGCGCAAGTCGCCGATGAGATCGAGGATGTCGCGCTGGGTCGTCACGTCCAGCGCAGTCGTCGGCTCGTCTGCGATCAGCAGCTGCGGTTCGCAGGCGAGTGCGGCAGCGATCATGGCCCGTTGCCGCATGCCGCCGGACAGCTGGTGCGGGTACTCGGCGGCCACCCGCTCCGGTTCGGCTATCCGGACCAGGCTCAGCATCTCCACGGCGAGCGCGGCGGCCGCGCGGCGGCCGGCGCCCTGGTGCACGACTACCGACTCGGCGATCTGCCGGCCGACCGGCATCGTGGGGTCCAGGCAGCTTGACGGGTCCTGGAACACCATCCCGACGTGGTTGCCCCTGATGGTCTGCATATCCCGCTCAGAGAGCCCGGTGAGCTCTGTCCCGGCTAGCACGACCGAGCCTGCTGTGATGGCACCGCCGGGCGGCAGCAAGCGCATGACAGACCGAGCCGTCATGGTCTTCCCGCAGCCCGATTCCCCCACCAGGCCGAGGCATTCCCCCGCGGCGACCGTCAGGCTGACGCCGTCGACAGCCCTCACAGTTGTCCCGTTGCGGCGGATCTCGGTATGCAGGCCGCTGATCTGCAGCACCGGGCTCAGCTGCTCGCTCACAGCTCTCCCTGGTCGGTGACGGGCCTGACGGAGTCGCTGGCAGCCTGCGTGACGTCGTAGCCGTCTGCGGCAAACGCGTCCCGCAGCCCGTCACCGAGCATTGCGAAGGCGGCCACGACGAGGGTGATCGCGACGCCCGGCGCGAGGATCTCCCACCAGTACCCGTCGGAGATGGTCTGGGCAGCGCCGGCGATCATGTCACCCCAGTCGAGGCTCGGGAACTGCACGCCCAGCCCCAGGAAGCTCAGCGTGGCCAGGATGAGAATCGCGTTGGCGATCTGGAATGTCACGTTGACCACGATCGTGCCGACAGCATTCGGGGCGATGTGCCGAAGGATGATACGCAGGCTGCCGCCGCCCATTACGACGGCCGCCTGCACGTACTCCCGGATCCGAAGCGTCACCGCCTCCGCGCGGACCAGGCGTGCCGTGCTCAGCCACGAGGTCGCAGCAATCACCACCACCAGCAGCGCCGTCGACGGCTGGTAGATGGACATCAGCAGCAACAGCAGGACGACCGCCGGGATGGCGATTGCCGCATCCACGACGCGCATCATGACCGCGTCCGCGACGCCGCCGAGGTACCCAGCCACCGCTCCCCATAGCGACCCAAGCAGGGCAGCCAGGATGCCGGCGATCGCCGCGAGTTCGAGCGAGACCTGCCCGCCCTTCATCAGGCGGCCGAGCTCATCCTGACCGTCGCCGTCGGTGCCGAACAAGTGACCCGATCGCGGCCCCAGGTTGGCCTGCGAAAGGAAGACGTGAGTTTGGTCGGTGTGGTACACCAGCGGGCCGAGGAAGCAGAACGCCGCCATCGCCACGATGATGACGCCACCGGCAGTGGCCGTCGGATACGCCCGGCAAGCAGCGAGGCCGCGCCGCACCCGGCCGGCCATGGCCGCCCGGTGCGCGGCTGCACCTGGCGGGCTGACTGCCGGGCCCGCGTGCCTGCCGCGGCTACCGCGGACGGGCGCGGCGGCTGGCTCCGCCGAGCCCGCGCCGGCGAGCGACACACCAAGGGCGCCGCGTACCCCCCGTAGCGGCGGGCGATCGTCAGGGGCTGCCTGGTGCGCTGTCACGGCTGCCAGGTCCTGACCCGCGGGTCGAGCACCGCGTAGCCGATGTCGGCCAGCATCGAGCCGAGAGCGGCGGCTACTCCGATGACCAGCGTGAAGCCAAGCGTCACCGGGAAGTCGTGATTGACGGCCGCCTGCCAGATCTGCCAGCCCATGCCCTGGATGTTGAAGAGGATCTCTACGACCAGCGCACCGCCGACGATCTGCGGCAAGCTGAGGCCCAGCAGAGTGACGACCGGCACGAGGGAATTGCGCAGCACATGGCTAACCACGACCCGGCCCTCCCGGCCGCCGCGTGCCCGCGCTGCCTCTACGTATTCCTGACCAAGGCTGTCTAGTGCCGATGACCGCATGTACCTGGCGAAGATTGCGATGGTGACTAGCGTCAGGGTAGCCACCGGGAGCGTCAGGTCACGCGGATCGGTGATGAACCCGCCGATGCCAGGCGCCTGCGGGCCCTCCGCCCCGAAGATGTGCGCGTCAACCGCAAGGTAGAGGATCAGCAGCAAGCCGAGCACGAACGGCGGCGCGCCATACAGCAGGTAGGTCAGGCCGCGCAGCACATGGTCGATGGCAGAGTTCCGGCGCACCGCCTGGATCAGCCCGACAGGGACCGCGATCAGCAGGGCGATCAGCGTCGACAGACCGGCCAGAACCAGCGTTCGCGGCAAGCTCGCCGCTAGCAGCGCGCCCACGCTCTCGTTCAGCCTGAGCGAGCGACCCAGGTTGCCGGTGAGCACGTGGCCAAGCCACGTCAGGTACTCGACCAGGAACTGCTGGTGCGCGGATCCGCTGCCGAGCACCCCGACAGCCGCGCCGCCAGGGGCGAGCCGGATCAGGCCGAACACGATCAGCGTCACCAGCAGCACCACGGCGACAGCCTGCAGGACGCGGCGGGCCAGGTACGCCGTCACGAGTCGGGCCCGCGAGGCCGGCAGCGGTTCACTTCAGGTAGTGCCAGTCTTCCGGAGTGATCGTGTCAGCGCTGTTCAGCACGCCGATGTCCAGACCCTTGACCGTCTCGATCAAGTTCGCCTCGTCCGGCTCGTATACCACCGGCAGCTGATTCGTCGCGTAAGAGTCCCAGGTGTGCATGGCGGCATCGAACTCAGCCGGGGTCCTGGCTTGCAGGGTGTCGGTAATTAGCTGATTGTCCGTGGTGCTGTTGTAGTCGCCCGCGTTGTTGAAAACGCCGCCCTCGAACAGCGTGTCCCCGGTCGGCAGGTAGTCGGGCGAGTAGGTCCAGGACCCCCACAGAGCCAGCTGCCAGGTGCACGGCTTGGTCGGCGTGCAACCAAATGCTGTGCCGACGACGTTGCTGAACGGCTCTTCAGTCAAGCTGAGTGTAATGCCCGCCAGCGACGCGTTCGAGGATAGTTCGCGCGCTGCGGATTCCATCCAGTCGACGCCGGAGGCGTAAATCATCGAGAACTTCAGCTGCTTGTTGGCCGGGATACCCGCACCGCAATCGTGGGGCCCGGTGCCAGGGCTGGTGCAGGTGAAGGTGCCGTGTTCCACTGTCCAGCCGTGGCCACTGATCACCGACTTCGCCTTCTGGATGTTCAGCGCCCACGGGTCCCCCTCTTTCACCACCTTCTGTGACAGGTACTTGGTCGACGGGTACAGGGCGACCGGACCGACGGTCGGCTTCCCGTAGCCGTGCAACGGCCCGTTGATCACGCCCTCCTGGTCCACCAGCAGCTGGAACGCCTGCCGGAAGTACAGCTGGTCGAAGATCGGCGCCTCGCCGGTGGTGTTCCTGAAGTTGTAAGGCATATAGCTGAGCTGCCAGAGGTACTGGGCGCTGAGGTGGTAATCCGGCAGAGTTGACGGGTTGGCGCCGACCAGCGCGCCGGCTGGCGGTGTTGGCGCATCCACCGTCGGCAGGTAGCCGACATCAATGGTCTGGCCGGCGGTCGGGTCCTGCAGCACGTTGTACTCGGCCTGCTCTGAGGTGAACGGCAGTTCGATGAACGTCGTGATGTGGTGGGGCGCCACCGGGCCGCCGTACTTGCTGTTGAAGGTCAGCTTCAGGTTGCCGGCGGTAGTGAGGCTGACCAGCTTCCAGGGGCCGTCGACGACGCTCCAGAGCGGCGAGTTTGCGTATGTGGTCGGCGTCGGGTTGGCTGGTGATGCCTGTGCGGTCAGGTAGTTGAAGACGGCAGCGCAGGCCTTTGCCGAAGCCGAAACCGGCGCGGGCTCTTCGGTCGCCGAGTTGAGGTTGTTCGGGTTTACCGTGATCGACGAGTAGCTAGCCCCTGCGCAGCCGCCCGAGCCGGGTTTGGCGGTTCCGGAGGTAACGTCCCATGCCAGCGGCATCGGCGTGATCTCGCTCAGCTCGTTGCTGCTGAACCAGGATTGCGAGAACGGCGTCTTGATCCTCATCGTTACCTCGTACTGGCCGACCGCGCGGACGCTCGTCACGTCGCTGGGCAGGCCAGTCGTGCTGAAGTAGGCGTCGTTCGCGCCCTCCGCCTTCATCATGTTCATCCAGAACACGACATCCTGGGCGTCCACGGCCTCGCCGTTCGACCACTTGTAGTTCCGCTTCAGCTTGATCTTGACCTCGTCGCCCTGATAGACGGGCGGGTAGGCGAGGCTGACCTGCGGGTTCATATAGGGCTTCGTTCCGTTGCCGAACCAGTACAGCGGCCGGTACAGCAGGTACTGGAATTCGTCAACGTTGAAGACGCTGTCGAATGTGGACGCCTGTACCGAGCCCATGAACGGGAACGGGTATTGCGCTATGCCACCCGGCTGCATTGCAAAAGTCGCGCTGGTACCGCCGCTGCTCGCGGCCGGGGCCCCGCCGGATGCCGAACCCGCGGCGGGCCCGCAGGCAGCCAGCAGCAAGACCAGGCCCACCGCGGCGCAGCACGCCCCCACGGTGCCGCCGCGGGGGTGTCCGCCGCTTCGCATCCGGGCTCGCCGCGTGGCCGGAAGACCTGCTCGCATCTGGAATCCGCCGTCCTTCTCGCACCTGGAAGCGGGCCGCCGCGCGAGTCCCGCATTTCCGTCTTAAGTATTCAAGTCACTAATTATTACTTATGCACTAGACGCTGCCACGCCAAGCCGCGGCGCGCACCGGGCCAGCCCGCCGTCCGCCTGATCGTCCACCGCGGGACGATCAGCCCGGGCAGGCCGACCGCGAATGCAAGCCGACCAGAGGCTGGCTGGGGCAGAAGCCAGCGCCCAGGCGTGGTCAGAGTGGCGGCAGGCATGCGTCGGTAGGACGCTACCGGACTAATGCGCCTTTCGCCCGAAAGACTGCCGGAACGATCCCAGTTCTTGACCGGCGATTCCGGCGAACCACCTCGGAGGCCAAGAATCGGGCACCGAGGATGGCGAGGCAGGGCGTACCTGCTCTCGAAATCTGACAAGCTAGAAGAGTGACCCCCCAGAGCCGACGCCGAGAACCAGCGGGCGACAGGGGGCATCAGGGCGCGACCGGCGGCCGCCAGGCTCGCATTGCCGGGCTGGCCGGCCCGCCGCCGAATGCCCTCTTCGCCGAGATGCTGCGCGCCGCCCGCGAACTGCTGGCCGTGCGCAGCCCCCTTGACGCGGAGCTGATGGTCAGCGAACTGCTCGGGACCTGGTGGGGCCAGCAGGGCCGCGGGGCGCGCAACGCGCGCCGCCGGGCGGAGATCGAGGAACTTGTCGGCGAGGGCCTGGTCGGCTATGCCGCTGAGCAAGGCAGCCCGGCCGCGCTGGCGCTGCTATCCGGGATCGCCTGCCTCGGCACTTCCCGCCAGGCAATTCAAGCAGAGCGCGCCGCGCTCAGGCTGATGGACCAGGGAGTGGCCCGCCCTGCCTGGGCTGAGCACGTCGGCGCAGTCGAGGCCGCAGAGTGCTACGTCAACTCCGACGCCTTCGGCGACCGCGACGAGGTGGTGTGCGTCTTCAGCTACGCCGGCCAGGAGCAACATGCGCTGGTGGTCGTCGTCGACTACAACAACGGCGGCCTCGCCCGGGACGGCTGGGTGACATCGCAGGTCGGCAAGCTGCTTGACTACTGCCGGGACGCCGAAGCCACTGGCCAGTCCTTCAGTCAGGTCGACGCGCCGCTGGCCCGCAGGATCCTCGCGGCTGCTCTCGCCGCGACGGAGAATGCGACCGATCCCGCGGTCAGTGCCTCGTTCCCCTCCTACCACGCGTTCATCAGGGCCAGGGTCCGTACGCTCCCCCCGGTCTTGCCGGCCGGAACGGCCAGCCTCGACTCTGCGCCAGCGGCCCCCGCCATCACCGCCGCAGCCCGGCGGGCGGTCTGGCGCAAAGACCGGCAAGCCATGCTGGTCGCCGAGTTCCTGGCGTCTGACGAGGCAGAAGACCTGTCCGACCGGCAGGCAGCCAGCAGGTGCGCTGACCACATCGTGGAATACGGCTGCGAACGCGACTTCGGCCGGCCGCTGCGGGTCAGCCCGGCCAAGGCCGAGACCTTCCTGCTTGACTGGCTGCCCCGCAAGGTGGTGCTGTCGCGTGCCGACCAGGAGGCGATGCCGCACGTGCTGCTGGCGTGGGCACGCTGGGCCGGCCCGAAGTCCGGCCTGGACGCCAGCGCCGTAGCAGCCACCCTGGAAGCGGTGTTCGACGCTATGCGCACGTTCCCGACGGCATATCGCGATCCTGCTTCGTTCGGTCTCGATGCGGACATGATCGGCCGGCTGCTGCCCGACGGGGACCTGGAAGCGCTGGCCCGCCGCCTTTTCGCCTTCCCGCTCCTGCGTGGCACCTACCGCGGCATCAACCTGAGGACACTAAGCCCGGCTACCCACGCGGACCGGCGGACCCTGCTCGCGGCCGATCATGACGACGCGAAAGGCCAGCACGCCGATGCCGCCTACCAGGTCAGCGCGGAGCACCTGGACCGGCATATCGCGCTGGCCGACCGGCTGTGGCGAGGCGAGCCGCCCGAGTTGTGGGAAGCAGCTCAGCGCCTGCTCGACCTGGGCGAGGACCGGCACGAGGTGCTGCACCTGCTGATCGACACGATCAGGACAGCCGGCCCGCGCGAAGCCGATATCGCGGCGGCGCTGGCCAACCTGCCGCCCGAGGAGCCCGGTAACGGTGGCAGCTGCGGCTGACGGTAGCGTTCGCGCGGGCAGCCCGCCCCCGGTCGTCGACCTCAACGCAGATCTCGCCGAGAGCTTCGGCGCCTGGCGGCTCGGCGACGACGATGCGCTGCTGGCGATAGTGACCAGCGCGAACGTTGCCTGCGGATTCCACGCCGGCGACCCGCTCACAATCAGGCGCGCGTGCGCGACCGCGGTTGCCCGCGGGGTGGCGATCGGCGCTCAGGTCTCCTACCGTGACCTGGCCGGCTTCGGCCGGCGGGAAATGATTGTGCCGCCGGAGGAGCTTGCCGCCGAAGTCCTCTACCAGCTGGCTGCGGTGGACGGGATCGCCAGGGCGGAAGGCGGCCGGGTCGGCTACGTCAAGCCGCATGGCGCCCTGTACAACCGGGCTGCCCGCGACCCTGAGCAGGCCGCTGTCATCGCGAAAGCGGTCTGCGCCTTCAACCCGCGGCTGCCGGTGCTCACACTGCCCGGCTCGGCGCTGGAGACAGCAGTGACCGACCTGATGGTGCCGGCGGTGACGGAGGCGTTCGCTGACCGCGCCTACCGCGACGACGGCTCGCTGGTGCCCCGCAGCGAGCCCGGTGCGGTGCTCACCGATCCGGACACCGTCGCCGCCAGGGCGGTTGCCATGGCTGTGCACGGCACAGTGATGACCCGATCCGGCGCCGCACTGGAAATCAGCCCGCGCTCCATCTGCCTGCACGGCGATACGCCCGGCGCGGTCGCCCTGGCTAGCGCGGTTCGCAGTGCGCTGGAGCAGGCGGGCGTGACGCTCGCGCCGTTTGCGTGAGCACGATCAGCGACTAGCCTGCCAGCTCACGGTAGGCGGCGAGCAGGTCAGCCGCGAGCACCGTGGTCAGGTCGGCAGCGGTGGCCTGGTCCCCTTGGAGCGAGACGCGTACGTCCCGTGAGGCACACGCGCGCTCGAAGAGCGATCGGGCGAACCTCCCGTTGCCCAGCACGTCAATCCGGCCGTTCTCGACAGCCTGGGTGAAGATCGAATGCAGCACCGGCCGCGCGTCGGCGTCGAAAGCGTCGCCTGCCTTCGTGGCGATGACCTGGGCGATCTCGCTGAGCTCAGCGGCGGTGTAGCTGGGGAACGTGATCCTCGTGCTGAACCTGGACGCCAGGCCAGGATTGCTGCGCAGCAGCCTGTCCATGTCGTCGGTGTAGCCTGCCAGCACGATGACGAGGCGCTCCCGGTCGTCCTCGGCGCGCTTGAGCAGGGTCGCGACCGCCTCGGACCCGAACGCGTCGCCTCCCGAGTAAGCCTCGTTGTGCAGGGCGTAGGCCTCGTCGATGAACAGCACGCCCCCCATGGCGGAGTCGATCAGCTTCGACGTCTTGATGGCAGTCGAGCCGAGATGCTCACCAACCAGGTCGCCGCGGTGGGCCTCGATCACCTCCGGCCGCACGAGCAGGCCGAGCGCGGCGAAGATCCGGCCGATGATGCGAGCCACGGTGGTCTTCCCGGTCCCGGGCGGGCCAGTGAAGACAAAGTGCCGCGACGGCGGCTGGCTGGCCAGCCCTTGCCGGTCCCTGAGCCTGGCCACTTGCAGCTGCGCGACGATCTCGTGCACCTGGCGCTTGACCGGTTCCAGGCCAACGAGCGCGTCCAGTTCGGCTAGCGCGCCGTCCACCGTTGGCGTGTCGGTGTAGCCGCGGAACCTCGTCGTCAGCTCCGCGTAGGCCAGCTGCACGTCCTCACCCCGCAGCGTCATCAGCTCGGTCGGGGTCGGCTCGCCCGGCCCGGCCATCACCCGCACGTCCCGCTGCTGGCCGGCCCTGGCTAGCAGGCTGCGGACGAACCGGCCGTTCCCGAGCTCGTCGGCGAGGCGGCGGCGGCCGACTTCGTCGAAGATCTCGCGCAGCACGGGACGGGCGTCGGGGTCGAGCAGCTCGCTCTTGGCCGCCAGCGCGTGCTCGGTCAGTGCCATAAGTTCGGCCGGTGAGTACGTCGGGAACTTGACCCGGATTCCGAACCGCGAATTGAGCCCGGGATTGCCGGACAGGAACGCATCCATCTGCCGCTCATAGCCGGCCAGGATGATGATGAGGTTCTCCCGGTCGTCCTCGGCCCGCTTAAGCAGCGCCTGGACGGCCTCGTTGCCGAACCGGTCGCCCTGCCCGTCGGTCTCGTTCACCAGGCTGTAGGCCTCGTCGATGAACAGCACGCCACCGAGCGCCGAGTCGATCAGCTGGTTGGTCTTGATCGCCGTTGCGCCCAGGTACTCCCCGACCAGGTCGGCGCGCTGGGCTTCGACGACGGCGGGCGAATCCAGCAGGCCGAATGCGTAGAAGATCTTGGCGACGATGCGCGCGACCGCTGTCTTGCCAGTGCCGGGCGGACCGAGGAACACGAAGTGCTGCATCGGCTTCTCGGCGCCATGACCTGCGATGGCGCGGCGGCGGGCAGCCTCCACCGAAGCTGTCATCGAGCGGATCTGGTCCTTAACCGCCGTCAGGCCGACCATCGCTGTGAGCTCAGCCATTGCGTCATCGACTGTGATGTGCGGCCACTGCGTCGCCTGCTGTGCCGCGCGTGCCTGCTGGCCGCGATCGAAGTTACGCACTCCGCCGATGGTTTGAGCAGCCTGGACCGCCCCTGGCCGGACAGGCTGCAGTGCGCCAGCCGTAGGCGGCGGACCTGCAGGTGTAGCTGCCCCCGCTCCGGGCGGGCTCACCACCCCCGTGCCAGCCCCAAGGTCAGGCCCAGCCGCGAGGCCGGCTCCGCTTGGGCCGGCTGGTCCTGGCCTGGCGGAGGCCGCAGTATGCGGCGCCGGCAAGGTACTGAACCCCGTCATGCGGCCGTATTCCCGGCCGTCTTGCATCGCCTTGGCGACCCGCCAGCCCAGCACTACCAGCGCGATCAGCCATGCGGTAGCAGGGCCAAGGAGCGCCTGGCTGTGCCAGATCCTGAGTGTGGTGATGATGACGCCGACCGGCAACGACCAGAGCAGAGCCCAGCCGGTCGTGCGGCACGGCACCGACCAGCGCCCGAGTACCCCGATGTGCGCCAGGATCGCAACCACCGGCGGCAGCAGCAGGAGCAGGTAACGAGGACCATCCAGCCCGTGCGTCCTTGCGGCCACCAGGGCGACCCCCCAGAGGGCCACTGAGGCTGTGGCCAGCGGGGATCGCTCGCCCGTCCACAGCGCATATGGCGCGTAGATCAGCCCGGCGAATAGCCCGATAGTGACAAGCGGAACGGCAAGGAGGCAGAGTGCAACGATCAGCAGAACCTTCACCGGCAATGGCGCGGCGCCGAAGAACTGGCGAAGGCGGGTTAGCCAGCCCTGCACGGCCGCACGACCGGGCAGAGCGGGGTGCTGCTCTGGTGACCGCATCTCGCTCCCTCGCGCCAAGACTTGTATAGCGTATTTAGTACTGAGATTCCTACTGAACGCACCGTGCGTGACCTGCATAAACGCATGTCAATCTGGCTTAGCGCCGAAAACGACCAGCTAATGGCGGGTTATGCCATCCGGGCCGCCGGGCGTGTTCGTCTGGCGTTTCGCCCGTCTTATGAGATCTAGCGCCACTTGTTAAGGGCGGCGGGTGCCTGACCGTCTGTCAGTGGCGCGTGCTAGAACGCTCGCATGGAGAAACTGAGCTTCCCGGCCATGCTTGAGCTGATCGAGGACCGCTCCAAGGCGCTGCGAACCGCTGCCGCCGAGGCGGGGTTCGATACGCAGGTTCCCGGCTGCCCGGACTGGAAGGTCGCAGACCTGATCGCTCATGTCGGCGAGGTGCAGTTGTTCTGGACTGCTGTCGTCGGTGCCGGCGAGGCCGGGGGCCCGCCCACGCCCGACGTCGTCGGCGACACCGCTCCTCAGGGTGACCTGCTCGCCTGGTCAGCGGACGCCACCGATCGCCTGGTGCTTGAGCTGCGGAACGCCGGCCCCGGCCGTATGTGCTGGACGTGGTGGGAGGCATCCGGCGCACCCATGACCTCCGGTGCCGTCGCCAGGCATCAGATCCAGGAGGCTGCCGTGCACGCATTCGACGCGCAGCAGGCGGCCGGCAAGGCTCAGCCTCTTCCTGCCGCTGTCGCGGCTGACGGCGTCGGCGAGTACCTCACCGTTGAGCTGCTCACGAACGGCCCTTGGCCTTACGATCCCGGCACCGTCGTGCTGGAGACGGGTGCGGGCGGAAGCTGGGTGCTGGACCTTGAGACGCCTGCGGTCACGGTGCTGCTCGGAGACGAGCACGGCAGCGCGAAGCCCACGGCGACGGTCACCGCTGACCCGAGCGACATGGTTCTCGCCTTCTACCGGCGCGAGCTCATCGGAGAACTGCGTATCGAGGGCGCCAACGAGCTCATCCCGCAGCTGCTGAACTGGCCGAATCTCGACTGACGACGTGAGCGGCGCCAGGGCGAACGACGGGCAGCGTGGTTCACCGCTCAGCTAGATAGCATCTCGATCGCATCGCCGACTTGAACCATGCCCGCCTGGATGACCGCGGCATAGATGCCAAGCGAAAGGCCGGGCATCTTGCCGCTCCCTAGCTTGCCCTCGCCGTCCCGAACCGCCCACAGCCTGTCGCCCAGGACGCCACGACTATCAAGCTCCACCTTCTCGCAGCGCTCACCGAGCATCGACTTGACCGGGTAGCGCCACAGTTCGGCGACGACACCAAGAACCCGGCCGGCTGGCAACCCGCCGTGCAGCTGTTCGGAGGCGCGCTGTATGCGTTGATTGCGGGCTGCCCGCCCAGATGGGCGTACAGCACGGTGGCGTCGGGAGGTATCTCGCGGCGGCTTACGAGGTCGATGAGGGCTGCCATGGACTTGCCCTCGTAGACCGGATCGGTGACCATGCCCTCGGTACGCGCAGCGATCCGCATCGCGTCGAGGGTAGCGTCGTCAGGGATGCCGTAAGTGCCGGCATGGTAACGCTCGTCGAGGTGGCCGGCCCCAGTCTCTCCGCAGCAGCACACATACTGCGAACGGCGCGTCGTCCTGCTCGCCGTCAGCCCCTTCAGCTATGCCGCGACTGCGGATCTCACCCGCGTACCGCATGCCGATGCGCTCCATGACGGCGCGTGAGCGCACGTTGTGGCGGACCGTGCACGACACCACGGCGTGCACCCCGAGGACGTCGAATGCAAACTCCAGCCCGGCGCGGCCGATCTCGGAGGCGTAGCCGCGCCCCCAGAACTGGCGCCGTAGCGCCCATCCGATCTCGAGCCAGTTCGCGTGCGCAACGAATGGCCGGTGACTCTGATGCGCGACGCGCACCCACGGCTCTGCCGGAAGCAGTGCGTAGATCTGGCCCCAGTCGTCGTCGACCGGCGTCCGCGACAATCCGCCGCGACCGACAACCTCCCCGCTCGCGCGGTCGTAAGCAATCCACTTATGGACGCCGTGCAAGCGCCACGAGTCGCCCATGAGCCTCGCCCGCTCCTCCGCCTGCTCGAGGCTCGGGTTCTCGTCGCCGTACCAATACGACACCTGGTCGTCTTTATGCACAAGCCACAGGTCAGCAGCGTTGGCGGGGCTGATCGGCTCAAGGCGCAGGCGCCTGGTGACCCGAGACTCACCGGCGCCGTCAGGCGGCAGCGCTACCACGCGGTCAGCCTGGGGAGATTGCGGCCACGGCCTCGACTTCGACCAGTTGACCGCTGTAGCCCAGGGCGGCGACCCCAAGGAGGGTGCTTGGCGCATCGTGCTCGCCGAACGCGGCGTGCACGACGTTCCAGACTGCGACCAGATCGCTCTGCTCCGCAGACGCCACGTACACGGTGGTCTTGACCACGTCGCTGAAGTCGGCCCCGCCTGCGAGCAGCGCGGTTCTCAGGTTGGCCACTGCGAGTTCGGCCTGCTTCACGTAATCGCCCGGCGCGGTAACCCGGCCCTGCCGGTCGATCGGGCAGGCGCCCGCAGTGAAGATGAGGGCACCCGGCGGCGCGGCCGCCGCATAGGCGTAGGGCGCACCGGCATACAGCTGCGCCGGCCGGATCAGGTGAGCAGGCAATCTGTGTTCCTCTCGCCAACGCTGACGCCAGGCAGTGTGCTCGGCGCGTCGTGCGCTGCAATGTCCCAGGCCAATGGCGTGATCACGCCATCTGAGACAGGATTCGCAACATTGACAACGGCATGGCCGTCAGGCTGCAGCAGGCTAGCGACTGCGGCGAACACGCGCTCGATCTCGCACAGGTACGTCTGGTAGTCGCCGTCCATTGTCGAGTAGCCGCTGAGAGGATTCTCAGGGTGACCTGTGGCCGTCATGTACGGGGGCGATGTGAAGCACAAGTCCACTGGCGTCGTGATATGCGAGGCAAGCTCGCGGGCATCGGCAGTTATGACCTGAGCGGCATCAGAAAGCCGGCGCCGAATATAAGCTGCACGCTCGGACAACAGTTCGAGCGCAACAGCCCGGCGATCCAGCTGACATGCGACATAAGGTGTCGTGCCAAAGCCCGCGAAGGGATCCAGAACCAGATCGCCCGGGATCGAGAACTCCGTGATGATGGCCCTGGCAAGTGACTCGGTGAAGTGGACGTCCCCAGTTTCGCCTGGCGGCCGCTGATCGCGTAGCTCCGTGTGGGAAGCCGTGATCCACGGTTTCATAACCCCTGGTCTCGCTTTGTGGCCGACGCCTGCCACACCTGGGCGTCCGGTGCGTGCATGCTCCGGTCTGGTCGTCGCGGCCGAGACGTCCAGAACAGAGCGTGGCCGCCGTCATCCTCCGGGACGAAATCTTCGCGGTCTATCGACAAGCCAGCCTGGTCGATCCAGGACCGATACGTGGTGACGTCGGCCTGGCTCCACCACATGGGCGCACCGCCGTCCAGCCAGTTCTCTTCGTAGCCTGTCCAGGCGGAGTATCCGGTCGTGGCGACGAACAATCCGCCCGGCCGCAGCCAGTCAGCGATTCTCCGCAACAGCGGCAGCTGATCCTCGAGCGGAAGGTGGATCAGCGCGAAGAACGAGACCACGGCATCAAAGGACTGAGAGTCGAAGTCGACATTGCTGATATCTGCTTGCAGAAATGCGGCTGCCGGGACGAGCTCCCTGGCCCTGCGAATCTGCACCTCGCTGATGTCGACGCCCGTCAATTGGAAGCCTGCAGCCGTCAGATCGCGTGCCACCGGGAGCCCGCTACCGCAGCCAAGATCGAGAACCGCGCCGCCAGCCGGGATTCGCTGACCAAGCTCACTGAGCCATGCGGAGTACTTCGTCTCCCCGCCTGACCACTTGTCGTAGCGAATCGAGACGGCGTCGTATCCGCGGCGTACGACTTCCTTAGGATGCTCAGCTTCCACGGAGCCGCACGATATCGAAGACGCTGAGACGGGCCAAGCAAATTTCCGGCCAGCCTGGCCGTATGCAACGCTCGTGCACCACGTCAGTATGACCAGCGGTCAGTATGACTGCGTGTCAGGGCTCAACGAGATGCGGTGCGGGAAGCGGTGCACCTCCTGCGGCCAGCCCACCGCCACCGCGATCCGGCCGGCCCAGTATCGTGCCGCGGCGTCGTCGGCCACATCGACGACCGCGAAACCGCCGAGGTGCTCCTTGGTCTCGACGAACGGCCCGTCGGTGAATACCGGCGAGCCGGTGCTCGGGTCGACACTGCACACGACGGTCGACGCGTCCAGTCCGCCGTCGCTGAAGACGAAGACACCGGCGGCTGTCATCTCCTGGATCAGGGCCCTAGCGGACGTGCCTTTCTCGCGCAGCTCCTCCAGCGTGAGTTCGGGCACCCACTCGTCGTTGAAGGCGATCAGGTACAGCGCCATCTCAGGCTCCTCTGCTCACTCGGCAGCCCGGACGGCTGCCACTCATCTTCTCCACGAACGCACTTGCGTCGATCGACACCCCGGCCAAGATTTTTTGCCAGCCGTCCGCCTCGCAGTCGGTCAGACCGCATGCGACCGAGGCTGGCGCCACGAAGCCGACGAGGGGCGGCACCAACCCGGCCCGCCTACTAGCGGCAACGGCCCGGGCCTAATCACAGGCCCGGGCCGTTACCGTTGGTGCCGACGCTAGTTCCTCAAGCTAGCTTCCGACGGTGTAGGCGTAGGAGAACACCTGGAAATCGGAGGACGACGCGGGCTTCCTGAGGGCGGGCTCTCGAGCTCCGAAGTCCGTCGAGTCGACGACACTGAGAGTGCCGGTCACGGCGGTGCCCGCAGCTGCCGTGGGCGACAGCGTCGCCGTCAGTGTGCCGGTGGCTCCGGGGGCCAGCTCAAGCGGCGTGGTGGTGTTCCCGCCGGTGATGTCCGTGCCGGACGGCTGTAGCTCGAAGTACCCGACATGGTTCGTGGTGTTGGTGACCGTCACGGCGACCGGGACGCTGGCGCCGGTGTCGATGGTCGTCGACGCCGATGTCGGGAGACCGGTCTCGGTGACGGGCGCGAGCTGGTTGTAAGCCACGATTCCGGTAACGACGTTGTTGAACGTCGTCCCGTCGGTGGTAGCGCCCTGCATCACGTCGATCTCCCACAGGCCTGCCTGAGGATCCGGCGCGATCAGCGAGGCGTTCCCGGTCGGGTTGTTGGGCGTCGGTGTGGTATCGGTGGCTGCGACCTCGACGTTCCGTGACGAGGTCGGAGATGCCGCGAGGTCGGCCGGCGAGAACAGGTAGTAGTACACCGGATCGTCGGTGGCGTGGTCCGGCGCGAAGAACGACACGTCCAGATCATTCTCGCCTGCGGGGACGTCCACGTAGAACGTCTTGATCTGCCCGGGACCGCGAGATACCGAGCTGGTCAGGTCGGCGCGGAACGTGCCGCCCTGCGACGGGATGAGGGTACGCCGGGCGATCGGGACCGAGGTCTCGAGCCCGTTCGAACCGGTGAACTGTACCGACTCGGGGTCATCGCCAGGAGCCCGGGGCATGGCGATGTGCAGGGGCACATTCACTGAGCTGTCCGGCGCGATGGTGACAGGCCCCGTCGCCGGGCTTTCGGTGAAGTTCTGGCCACTAGCCTGGAACGTCACGGTTCCGGTGTAGGGCCCTGGAGTGTTCGGCGCGGTCTGCACGTGGCCGCGGCCATCGGCCCACACGATCTGGGCCGTCCAGGTTCCGGCGGCCGGGTGCTCGACCGTGCTGTGCTGGATGTCCGGGCTGTCGTTAGTCCCGTTCGCGGCGCCGTAGTCATACGACACCTGGGCCAGCTTGCCGCTCGGGTCGGTCAGGATGAACGAGAGGATGTTGCTATCGCTATTGGTCGGATCCGGCCAGCGCATGTCAGCATCGAGCACGCTGACGCCCCGCGGCACCGTGAATGTAATCGGTGCCGCCGCAGTCGCCCCCTGGGCGGGAATCGCCGCTGTCGAGGACGGGGCGCTGACATTCTCAGTCACCGGCCTGCCGAACGGCGTCTCGCGGCCCAGTACCCGGTAGCTTCCGCTGACCCTTTCGGGCCGAGACGAGGCGTTGTATAGCGAAACCGATGTGCTGGCCGTCGAGCCGCCCGGCCCCTGCACGTCAAGCTGGGTGGGGCTGTCGACCACCTCGGGAGTGCTGGACTGCGTCTGCGTCGAGCCCGGCATCTGCTCTGCCGCCTTCACGGCCGCGTACACATTCAGCAGGCCAGCGCCCTGCTGGTCTGCCTCAGCCCCGATGTCGGTTGCCGTGCTGGTCAAGATCTGCTTCACCTGCGCCGGCGTCGGGGTATTGCCACCGTGGGTGTTCCGGTAGGCCTCGATGACGTCAGCTGCGGCACCGGAGGTGAACGGCGCCGACTCGCTGGTCCCGCCGAACGCCTCCGTGGGAAGCGGCGGAACCTGGCCCGCACCGACGGGAGCGAGCGCCAGATAGCCGGGAGCGACCAGGTCCACCACGGCACCGTTGGGAGCGGTGCCGCCCGATGACAGAGTGGTCATGTTGTTGTCCAGCCAGCCCTTGGTGTAGCCATCGGCCTGGGCCAGGAGCCGCAGGTCGTTTGTCCCGCCGACGTCGATGATGGCGGGGTTGTCGGCAGGTGCCTCGACTGTGCCGGACGAGCCACTGTCACCCGCGCTCTCAACTACCACCACGCCCGCGGCCACAATGGCCAGGTTCGTCGCGGAAAGCAGGTCATCGTTGGCACCCGGCAGCTGGCCGAAGCCGTAGGACTCCGACACCACGTTCACGCCATTGTTGACCGCACTCTGCAGGCCCGCGATGACCGCCGACTCAGGCGCCACGATCTGGCCCTGCGAGTTAGTGTCGCTGAACTCACCGGTGGTCAGGATCGACGCCCCGGTCGCGTCACCCACGATCCGGAAACTGCAGTTCGCCGGGATGTTCGAGAAGGGGAGCTGCGATGCGTAGGTGTAGGTCACCGTGCCCTGGGCGGCCATCGTCGAGACGTCACCGTTGAACTCGTCGCTATAGACGTTCTCCGTTGGGTCCGGGGCGTCAATGATCACCGGCTGGCCGTCGGGCCGGATCATGTTGGGGTTACCGGCCAGCGCGTCAGCGTCCACGTTCCCGATCACAACGCCCGCGCCGTTCGCGACCGACGACGCCTCATCCGGCGCATTCGGGTTGTTGGACGCGTCATGGATGCTGGTCAGCGCCTCAGGCTCCAGCAACGGCTTGTTCGGGTCGGCGTTGCACAGCTGCTGCCCGTCCGACGACATGCGCGGTACGGTCTTCCGCCGCACCCGCGACGGCGCCACCGTCTTGGTTCTCGAGTTTGCCTCTGTCCCGATGATCACAGTCGCGTCCGGGACGACCGACTTGACGCCCGGCGCGTGACTCAGCGCCTGCGCCTCAGCCACCGGCATCCTCGCCGCGACCGCGTTCAGCAGCGAAAGCTTCGTGAGGTCCGTGGCCCCGACCTGCTTCAGCTGGGCCACCAGCGGGGCCTGCATCGACGCGGCCGCCCGGTCCCGGGCCTGGCGGTGCTCCCGGTTCGCTGGCAGCTTAGTGAGCTGGTTGTCGAATACGACTACGACTTGCTCTTTCTTGCCAGCCGAGCGAGCCTTGACCTGGGCCGCGCTCAGTTTGGCGAAGCTCGGCGCCACGCTGGCCTGGGCAACCGAACCAGCAAACCAGGCGACGCTGCTGGTCATGCCAGTCGCGACCAGCGCAGCCGCGCCGAGCCACGAGACAGCCTTGCGGTGCAGTAACGTCATTTCGGGCCCTCTCTCTGGTTCCCTGTTGGTTAGAGAACCGTACAATCCGGGTTCTAGCACTGGACCGCTTCGGGATCAAGGGACGGATTGGCGGCAGCGGCTCCTAGCTCTGCGGTAATGGAAAGGCCTCTATATCTGCCCAGGCGACGTCCAGTTAACATTCAGTTGACCATCAGCCCATGACTCCCGAGCAGGGTGCGGCAGCGTATTGGTCCGAGCAAAGCCCAGGTCAGGAGAGAATGTACGCGCTTATTTTGATGGCCTGAAGTTCCCGGTCGCGATATCGGGCGCGAATTCCCGCATAGCCGCCCCGTCTTCAAAGAATGTCAAACGCGAACGTATCGCGGCGCAATCTGCGCAGCCTGGTTGCATTTCTGCGCCACCGACACTGTTCGGTCGGCTGGACCACGCCCGCTCGGATGCCTGGCTTTGCTCAGTGCCGAGTCAGCTCGGCGTTAACAATTCCTCTAATACGGGCAGCCAATACCCCGTGCGATGTGGGCTAGACTTCCAGGCTTGTGAGGGTGCCAAACCGTTGCGTGACGGAACTGCGGGAGCGGGGCTACCTCGTCTTCGAGGGTTTCCTCGGGGCCGGCGAGCTGGCGGCGGCCCAAGATGCCCTGTGGTTGCACTTCCCCCGGCCCGAGGAGTACTTCGCCGACCCGGCGGCCCACACCGGGCTGGCAACGAGCCAGTTCGCCGGCATCATCGAAGGGCCGTGGCGATCCTGGGACCTGAACCGCCTGGCCTTTCATCCCGACCTCCTCGACCTGGCGGAGCGATTCCTGGGCTCGGCCGACCTGCGTCTCTACGACGCGGAACTGTGGGCCAAGTATGCCGGCGCCGCCGACTACGAGCAGCAACACCACCGCGACCTCGGCAACCACAGCCTCGTCGTACCGAAGCGGTCCGACCCTGCCACACAGCTGACGAGCTGGATCCTCCTCTCCGACGTCGGCGAGGAGGACGGGCCCACCAAGGTCGTCCCGCTAGCCATCGGGGACAGCGTCCCTTACTGGCCGACCACGCTCGACGGATCTGCGAATGACTACATCACGAACTACCTCCCGGCCGGCGCCTTCGCCGACGAGGAGATCTCGGTGACGGGTTCGGCGGGGACCCTGTTTTCCTTCCGGACCGACATGGTGCACCGTGCCTCGGGCATGACCGCCGAGCGATCAGCCCGATTCACCCTGCTCGCCCACTACGACGTGTGGGGACCGCGCTGGACCGGCAGGGTCGCCTGGCCTACCCGCGCGCTCAGTGCAAACTGGGGCGAGCTCATCGAGAAGGCCACTCCCCGGGAGCGGTCGGTCTTCGGGTTCCCCGATCCCGGAGACCCGTACTGGGACGAGCAAACCCTGGCCGACACCCAAGCGCGCTACCCCCAGGCCGATCTAACGCCCTATCGCTGAAGGCGACAGGGCGGTCGCCCGTCTGCAGCAAGGGCCTTTCTGCATGGGAGAGATACCCTCCAACGCCGTCTCGCCATCAACGCGGCAAACGTTGCCTGCCACCGCCACTAGTTGGGAGGACAGCATGAACCAGGGCACCCATCCCGAAGAGCTAAGCGATCAACGGCCGTCTCACGTATCGGCCACCAGGATGTTGCATCTGATGCAATATCGCTCAGTTCTAGCTACAGCCGCTGGTGGAGCCGCACCCCTCGCAGACGTAGCAGCTTCCGGCCGGGCGCATCTTTGTGCCGCAGGTGAGGCACAGCGGAGCATCCGCGACCCGTCCCTGCTGCGACTCGATGAGCTCCGTCGAGCTCCGCGGGGCGCTCTGTGGCGCCGCGGCAGCAGTCTCGGTCACTTCAGGCTGAGACCGCCGAACCTTCTCGACGGGTACCGACTGCGCGAGTTCCTCAGGGTCGAGGTCGTCCGTCGCCGACGCGTGATCCTCTCCGTTCAGCTGAGCGGTCCGCTCCTCAGTCGTCAGGATGCCTAGCTCGGCCCGCTCTTCGTACGACAGGTGATCGAGCGCCAGCCGCCTGAAGATGTAGTCCATGACCGAGGTCGCTATCCGGATGTCGGGATCGTCGGTGATGCCGGCCGGGTCGAATCTCATGTTCGTGAACTTAGCGATGTACGACTCCAACGGAATGCCGTACTGCAGCCCGACCGAGATTGCTATCGAGAACGCGTCCATGACGCCCGCCAGGGTCGAGCCCTGCTTGCCGAGCTTCAGAAAGACCTCGCCGATGCCGTCGTCCGGGTAGCTCGAAGCCGTCATGTAGCCTTCAGCGCCGGCGACTGAGAAGCGAGTCACGGTGGCGGTACGCTGCCTCGGCAGCCGACGGCGCACCGGGCGGACTTCGTGCGGCGCGGCCGACTCGGTGGCCGCGGTGACCTCGGCGGCCTTCTTCTTGGCTACCGACAGCGGCTGACCGACCTTGCAGTTATCCCGGTATATGGCCAGCGCTTTGAGACCGAGTTTCCAGCCCTCGAAGTAGATCTTTTCGATGTCCTCGACGGTCGCAGACTCCGGAAGATTCACGGTCTTGGAGATAGCGCCACTCAGTGCCGGCTGGATCGCTGCCATCATCCGGACGTGGCCCATCGGGCTGATCGCGCGCTCGCCCATCGCGCAGTCGAATACCGCATAGTGCTCAGGCCGCAGGCCGGGCGCGTCGATGACATGCCCGTGCTCGGCGATGTACTCGATAATCGCTTCGGCCTGCTCGGGCTGGTAGCCCAGGTTCTTCAGCGCCTGCGGGACCGTCTGATTGACGATCTTCATCGAGCCGCCGCCTACCAGCTTCTTGAACTTGACGAGCGCAAGGTCTGGTTCGACGCCCGTGGTGTCGCAGTCCATCATGAGCCCGATGGTGCCCGTGGGCGCCAGCAGGCTCGCCTGCGCGTTGCGGTAGCCATTTGCCTCACCCAGCATCATGCACTGCTGCCATGCCATGTTCGCCGCGGCCAGTATTGGCGTGTCGATGGCGCCAACCGGCCGGAATGCGGCGCTGGCTGTCGCATGCTTGGCGATGACCCGCTTGTGGGCGCTGGCGTTGCGGGCGTAGCCGTCGTAAGGACCGACCACCGCTGCCAGTTCGGCCGACCGCCTGTAGGCAGTGCCCGTCATGAGGGAAGTGATAGCTGCGGCAATCGCGCGGCCGCCGTCGGAGTCGTAGGCGTGACCTGTCGCCATCAGCAGCGCGCCGAGGTTGGCGTACCCGATGCCGAGCTGCCTGTACGCGCGCGTCGTCTCGGCGATCTTCTGTGTCGGGAAGTCGGCGAAGCAGATAGAGATGTCCATCGCGGTGATGATGAACTCGGTGAGCTGCTCGAACTTCTCGACGTCGAAGGTGTCATCGGGGCGAAGGAACTTCAGCAGGTTGATGCTGGCGAGGTTGCACGACGAGTTATCGAGGTGAACATATTCCGAACAAGGATTACTTGCAGTGATGCGTCCTGATTCGGGGCATGTGTGCCAGTCATTGATCGTGTCGTCGTACTGGATGCCAGGGTCTGCGCACTCCCACGCCGCCTTGGCCATCTTGCCGAACAGGTCCCTGGCGTTCACCTGATCCAGTGGCTCGCCGGTGGTGCGGGCCGCGAGGTCGAACTTGCCCCCGGACTCCACCGCGCGCATGAACTCGTCCGAGACACGGACGGAGTTGTTGGCATTCTGGTACTGAACGCTCGCGATGTCCTTGCCGCCGAGGTCCATGTCGAAGCCGCCATCGCGCAGGACGCGGATCTTCTCCTCCTCGCGCGCCTTGGTCTCGATGAATTCTTCGATGTCGGGGTGGTCCACGTCGAGCACGACCATCTTGGCTGCCCGGCGCGTAGCCCCGCCTGACTTGATGGTGCCTGCAGACGCATCGGCCCCGCGCATGAACGAAACAGGACCGCTCGCCGTGCCGCCGGACGACAGCAGCTCGTGACTCGAGCGGATGCGGGACAGGTTGACGCCCGCGCCAGACCCGCCCTTGAAGATCAGCCCCTCCTCGCGGTACCACTCCAGGATCGAGTCCATCGTGTCGTCGACAGCCAGGATGAAGCAGTTGTGCACCCGCAGGTTGCCGGACAGGTACTCGCCGCTCTCGGTCTGGATGTCGAAGACCTCCATCGGACCGAGGTTCTCGACCTTGCTGATGTCGACCAGGGTGCGATCCGATCCGCCCACCTCTGGCTGGACGTACAGCAAGTGGTCGCCGGGCCGCAGGAACCCGGCCACGGTGAACTCGCCGGTGTCAGCGTCGGCGGCGCGCCATACCAGGTGATCAGCCGTCGCCTCGAGCACGTGCCCGGCAGTGGTGTGCACGCGCAGGACTTCCTTCACCCCGTTGGCCTTGGTCGCCACAATGCGCGTGGTGCCGTGTGCGTCGTAGACCTTGGCGCCCACCGCGTCCGAGCTGACCAGGCTGCCGATCGCCACCGGGCCGCCGGGCGTGCTCACCGGCGCGTCGTAAGGCTGGCACGCCGAGACCTGCTGCGGGGAGGTCGTGCCAACGTTGAACCAGACTGGCGAGTTGAAGCTGAAAACCTGGTGTATGAGGGCGTGCTTGAGTTCGTGCTCGAAGATCTCAGCGTCCTTCTCGGTGGCGAAGTAGCCGTGCTCGCGGCCAGACCTGCCATAAGTACCGACCACTCTGTCCACGAGCTGCTTCAGGCTCCACTCGCGCTGCGGGGTGCCGAGCGCGCCGCGGAAGTACTTCGTCGTGACGATGTTCGCGGCGTTAACCGACCAGAAGTCAGGAAATTCGACGCCATACTGCTCGAAGTTGACCGAGCCATCCCGCCAGTTGGTCATCACGACATCGCGGCGCTCCCAGGTGACCTCGTCATAGGGGTGGATGCCGTCGCGGGTGTAGATCCGGCGCAGGGTCAGGCCCTTCGCAGGCTTGCTGCTGCCCTGCGCCGCTGCCCCGCTTGCCGTCTCGGTCATGTCTCCC
>Ga0335075_10003567_pt1 | contig 24590 bp, 18 predicted proteins | sample Lox_Sample_24_FD_206723 | JGI IMG/M metagenome (GOLD analysis project Ga0335075, IMG submission 206723) | Soil microbial communities from Loxahatchee National Wildlife Refuge, Florida, United States - Lox_Sample_2.4 | ecosystem: Environmental > Terrestrial > Soil > Wetlands | place: USA...
GTGACCAAGGACTTCCTCGAGCAGCGCACCCTGGCGGTCTCGGCGCGCAACATCCCGACGGATTACGAGATCCGCTACACCGTGACCTTCGACGTCAAGGGCCCGGACACCGAGATCCTCGCGCCGCAGACCATCACCTTGTCCCGGGATTACAGCTTCGAGGAGAACGTGCTGCTCGCCAAGGAGCACGAGGCCGACATGCTGCGCGCGCAGATGGCGCGCGACCTCGCGTCGCTGGCCATGCATCGTCTGACGCATCTGAAGAAGTAGCAGCCCCCGGGAGCATCGTGTGCTGCTGGTCAACGCAATCGATCGGCTGGCGCTGTGCATGTTGCTCGACCGCTTCGGCCTGGAGCTCGTGCTGGCGGCGCCCGGGCAAGTCATTCCCGGATCCTACTGGGGCGAGCGCGAGGCGGGATTGATCGGCTCGAGGATCCACGCCCGCCTCGACACCCCGCTGCACTCGGTGCTGCACGAAAGCGCGCACTTCATCTGCATGACTCCCGAGCGGCGGGCCGGGCTCGATACGGATGCGGGCGGCGACGATGCCGAGGAAAGCGCGGTGTGCTACCTGCAGATCCTGCTGGCGCGGGAGCTGCCGCACGTCGGCGCGCAGCGCATCTGCCGCGACATGGACGACTGGGGCTACAGCTTTCGCCTGGGCAGCGCCTCGCGCTGGTTTGCCGAGGACGCCGAGGATGCTCGCGAATGGCTGCTGCGGCGGCGCCTGATCGACTCGCAGGGAGGCGTGGCGTACCGCGTGAGGGATTCGAGCGGCGATGCCGCCGAATAGCGGGCGCGCGCCTCAAAATGGCTCGGGCGCTCAGGCTGCATTCGACGCGGCCAGCGCCGGCAGCGCATAGGCGCGTCCGAATCGATTGGCGAGGAACGCCTCGAGAGCGATCTCCTCCTGCTTGATGAGTCCGGACTGCGGCAGATATCCCTCTCTCAACAGGTCGAGCACCGCGCAGATTCCGGCTGCGGTGGTTATCTGGATGGCGCTGCGGACGCGGCCGCCGATCGGCGCGGCATAGACCTTGTTGGCGTAGGTCTCCTGCACCAGTTGGCCCGCGCGCTTGCCGCTCACCGTGACGAAGATGATGACCACGTCCTGGAGCGTGATGGGCACCGCGTTCTCGAGGATGTCCTTGAGCAGCTCGCGCCGGTCGCGCAGCCGCAGATCGTTGAGCAGCGCCTTCATGATGGCCGCATGGCCCGGATAGCGGATGGTGCGGTAGTTGAGGTTGCGAGCCTTGCCCTGCAGGGTCTCGCACAGCGTACCGAGCCCCCCGGAGGTATTGAAGGCTTCATAGAGCACGCCGTCGAGCGAAAACTCCTCGAGCTCCTCGAGTGCCTGAGTCTCGCGCCGCTGTCCGTTCACGATGGCCTCGCACGGCTCGCAGTACTCGTTGATGACCCCGTCCGTGCTCCAGGTGAGATTGTAGTTGAGGGCGTTCGACGGGAATTTCGGCAGCGCCCCCACCCGCATGCGAACGTCTTGCAGCTCCTCGAAGTGCGAAGCCAGATCGCTCGCGACGATGGTGATGAAGCCGGGGGCGAGCCCGCACTGCGGGATGAAGGCGGTGCGAGCTCCCGCGGCCAGCTGCTTGACGGCGCGCGTGCTCGCGACGTCCTCCGTCAGATCGAGATAGTGCGCGCCGGCATCCTTCGCCGCCTCCGCGATGAGGCGCGTGGCGTGATAAGGGGCAGCGCTCAAGACCGCATATTTACCCTCGAGGACCCGGCGCAAGGCGTCGCCCTGAGTGATGTCCGCCGCCACCTTGACGACCGGCGCCGCGGTCTCGAGGCGGTCGAGAGCCGCCTGCGACCGGTCGATGACCGTCACGGCATAGTCGCGCGAGCCCATCAAGAGCTCCGCGATCATCGAGCCGATCTTCCCCGCCCCCACCACTGCGATGCGCTGCTGCATACCCAAGCCTCCCGCATACCCAAGCCTCGAGGCAATGCCGCCTCGATCGGGCATTGTTGCCGACCACCCTGTCGAATATAAGGTCCAAATACGTTATTTTTAAGGTACAATTAGGCAAAAAGAAGGCAAAAAAAGGCGAAATGTATGGATGCCATCGACCAGGAGCTGCTGCTCGCCTTGCGCGAGAACGGGCGAGCCCCCACCGCAGAGCTCGCCCGGCGAGTGGGTCGCTCGCGTACCAGCGTCCAGAGCCGCATCGAGCGGCTGGAGAAGCAAGGGGTGATCGTCGGCTACTGCGTGCGCCTCGCGCCCGAGTTCGACCTGGGCGCGGTACGGGCCCACGTGATGATCAAGGTAGGGCCGAAAGAGTCGCGTGCCGTCAGCGCAGCGCTCAAGGCCATTGCGCAGGTGCGTGTCCTGCATTCGGTCAGCGGCGACGCCGACCTGATCGCCGTCGCCGCGACCGCCTCCGTCGCCGAAATGGACGCGGTCATCGACCGCATCGGCGCGCTGGACGGCGTCGAGCGCACCACCTCCTCGATCATCCTGTCGACCAAGTTCGAGCGCTAGCGCGAGTTTCCTGAACTCCGGCATTTAGCGGATTTCGATTGTATAGAAAACGGCTGATTTACAGCCGCACGGGTGTCCATGCCTGTTATCGCCTTGCGTATACACAAAACAATGTGACTTCGGAAAAGAACCACTATGGGTTGTGTGGCGTGTAATTCTGGGATCAATCTGTAGTTGACTGGCGACGTGGTTTTGGGTATACACAAAACCATGGCGAGCCTGCAAAAACACCGCGTCGGTGGACACACTTACTGGCGGATCGTCGAGTCGCGCCGCGTGCGCGGCAAACCGCGCCCGGTACCGCTTCTGTATCTCGGGAGCGCGGATGAGCTGTTGAACCGCTTGCTCGAGGCTCCTCAAGGGGGACTGCGGGTCAAATCCTTTCAGCATGGCGATGTGGCGGCCCTGAAGGCGATGGCCGATGAGCTCGGCGTCGTTGAGATCATCGATCGGCATGTGCCCGAGACGGCCCGCTCGGCCTCCATCGGCATCACGTTGCTGCTGGCGGCCTTCAATCGCGCCATCCGGCCACGCTCCAAGCGAGCCTTCGCGGCGTGGGCCGAGCTCACCTCGCTCGGGCGGCTTTATCCAGAGCTCAAGCTCTCGCACTTCAGCTCCCAGTTCTTCTGGGACCAGATGCACTGTGTGCCCGTGCAGGCGCTACGCTCGATCGAGGATGAGCTCACCCAGCGCATCGTTCAGAGGCTCAAGATCAAGCTCGATACGCTCTTTTACGATGCCACTAACTTCTTCACCTACATCGCCTCAACCAACGTGCGAGCGAAGCTCCCGCAGCGTGGGCACTCGAAGCAGAAGCGCACCGACCTGCGCCTGGTGAGCCTGGCCTTACTGGTCTCGCGCGAGGCGCACCTCCCCTTGTGCTCGCACTTGTATGAGGGCAACCGCATCGATGTGCGCTCCTTCCCCGACTCTTTGAGCTTGATCCGCGAGCGACTGGCGAAGCTCGAAGTGGAAATCGATGAGATCACCTTGGTCTACGACAAGGGCAATCTCTCGAAAGCCAATCAACGCCTCATCGATGAGAGCCCTTTGAGCTATGTAGCCTCCCTGGTGCCGGCCCATTATCCGGATTTGTTGGCTATCCCTACCAGCCAATACCGCCCGATCGATGCAGGGCGGCTTAAGGGCGTCCCGGTGCTGCGCCTGGAGCGCGAGGTCTGGGGCAAGTCGCGCACGCTTCTTTTGCTCATGAGTGAGCGTCTGCGCCAGGGACAGTTGCGGGGCCTCAAGCAACATCTGAACAAGGCCGTGCGCGCGCTCGAGCGCTGGCGCACACAACTCGCCAAGCCGCGCTCCGGGGCGAGGAGCCCGCAGAGCGCAGAGAAAAAAATCCACTCGATCCTCGCCCCTCAGCACCTGCGCCGAGTGCTTAAGGTCGATTACGACCCGAACCGTAGCGGCGCTGATCGGCTCGCCTACTGGATCGACTCTGAAGCGCTCAAGCTGCTGCAAGAGCAGCTCTACGGCAAACGCATCCTCATCACCGATCGGCGCGAGTGGTCTGATGAGCAAATCCTGCTCGCCTATCGTGGCCAGAGCGAGGTCGAAGCGGTGTTCCGGCAACTCAAGGACGATGAGCACATGGCCGTGCGCCCGCAATATCACTGGACTGATCAGAAAATCCGCGTGCACACCTTCTGCTGTTTGCTGGCTCTGCTCTTAGGTCGGCTCATCGAGTTCAAGGCCCGCCAGCTCGGCCGCAGCGAATCGCTCTCAACGCTCCTCGATCAGCTCGCCACGATCCGCTTGGCGATGCTCCTGCGCTCCGCCGGCGAGAAAGGCGGCCGACCCCGCTGCGAATGGGGCCTCGAGCAGTGCGACCCAGAAACGCTGCGCCTGTTCAAACACCTCGTCCCCGCCCAGCCGCCCTTTGTGTATACATAGCCCTGCGCGAAACTCCTAACTACCTCAATCACCTACGCCCTCTCGTCGGCCAAATCTCAGGAAACTCGCGCTAGGCTAGCTCGTCGAGCTTCGCGGATTCGAGGCTGCTCCGACGCCACGTGACGACGTTTCCGCGAAACGTGCGCACGGGCGATGATCAAGGCCGGGCGGCGATGATCCCGATCTCGATCTTGTAGTCGCTCCCCGCGAGCTCGGGGGACAGGACGGTGGCCCGTGCCGGCGCGGCGCCCGGCGCAACCCATTGCTCCCATTCTCGATTCATCTCCGGGAAGCTCGCCATGTCGGTGAGCCAGATCGTCGCCGACAGGAGCCGGGTCTTGTCGGTCTGCGCCTCGCGCAGCAGCGCATCGATGGTCGCGAGGATCTCCCGTGTCTGCTCGGCGACACTCTTGCCGTGTGCGTCGGACGATACCTGCCCCGCCAGATAGACCGTCTTGTCATGGATCACCACTTGGGACATTCGCGGTCCGACGTGCAGTCTCTCTATCGACATGGCTTCTCCGATGGGTGCCACCGAGATTAGGGGCGGCCAATGGCTGGGGCGTGCAGCGCGGAAATAAAAAACGGCGTGGTCCTTTTCAGGGCCACGCCGCCGGATTATCGCACCGACGGGGGAGTTGGCTGGCTTGCCGGCGCGAGATTCTCCTAAACCATTTGGCCTGCGCGGCGTCGCCGCGAGGCACGATTCCAGTCTGCCAAAACGCGCGCGAAACGCGACGTACACTTTATGAGCCCCGATTCAATTTATTTCACTTGACTTCAGGGTGAGCCGCAGCTTGCGCGGCGACCTTGGGGGCATGCTCCTCCGAATCCGGCTCGCGCGGAAATGATGAATCGTCAGCAGCTTATTCGCCGCGGTTCTTTGCACCCCAGGGGCCGGGAATGCGGCCAGGGGAGGCCGCGGTCAGGGGAGGCCGCGGTCAGGGGAGGCCGCGGTCAGGGGAGGCCGCGGTCAGGGGAGGCCGCGGTGCCGCCCGCGCTCCAGAGGGACGTCCGGATCTTGCACGGCTCGCCGCGCGCCTGCAGCTCATGGGCGGGGCATCTCTTGAATCTCGATGGTCACGTGCGACAGGGAGGTGAAGCGCGCCATTTTCGCCCGATAATAATCCGCGCCGCGGCGCTCTCTCGGACACACCGACACGATGGCTGCCAGGTGCCCCGGTCCGAGCCGCCAGAGATGCAGATCGGCGAGGGTGCTGCCGTCGCTCTCGATCGTCCGCCGCAAATCCCTGGCCAAGCGGCTGTCGGGAATCCGGTCGAGCAGGATGGCGGCCGTGTCGCGAATCAGTCCGTAGGACCAGCTGGCGATCACGCAGGCGCCGATGATGCCGGCGAGCGGATCCATCCACAGCCACCCGAACGTGCGCGCCAGCAGCAGGCCGACGATGACGAGCACCGATACGGCCGCGTCGGCCATCACGTGGATGACGGCCGCGCGCATGTTGTTGTCGCGCCCCGCCGCGCCGCGGCCGCGGGGCGGCCCGGCCTCCTCGCAAGCCTCGAAGATCAGCTCGCCGGAGGGGGTGGGGTGATCGTGGGGGTGATCGTGGGGGTGATCGTCGGGGTGATCGTGGCCGTGCGCGTGGCCATGGCCGTGAGCGTGGTCGCCGCCGCTCAGCAGCCACGCGCTCGCGATGTTGACGGCGAGGCCGACGCCGGCAATCGGGATCGCCTCGGCGAAATGGATCGTGACCGGCGCCAGAAAGCGCAGCACCGATTCCCAGCCGATCAGGATCGCGATCATGGCCAGGACGATGGCGCTGGTGAAGCCGGCGAGATCGCCGAGCTTGCCGGTGCCAAACGTGAAGTCGCTGTCCTCGGCGTGCCGGCGAGCGTAGCGGTACGCAAGGGCGGCGAGCAGCAGCGCGCCCGCGTGGGTGCTCATATGCAGACCGTCCGCGACCAGCGCGATCGATCCGAACAGCAGTCCGCCGACGATCTCGGCGCACATCATCGCGCCGCAAAGCCAGATCACCGTCCAGGACTTGCGCTCGCTGCGCTCGTGGCCGGCACCGAGAAAGACGTGCCCATGGAGCAATGGCGCGGTGGTCGTCACATCGATCGTCATGGCCGAGCCCACTCCCGACGGGTGCGGATGACCGCGAGCCGCCGCCCGGCCACCGCGCTCCGTATGCCCGCGATGAGATGCAAGATCGATGAGCCTAACATGGGCGTCCGCCTCATTGAAGCGGGCCGCCGGACGCGAAATGCGGCGTCTCTACAGGGCCGGGGAGGTGGCATCGCGCGGCTGACGCGCGCGCTTGACGATCCAGTACGCGACCACGGCGACGATCAGCGTGAGCAGGCTCGCCTTGAAATCCTGCTGCATGGCGGGCGTGAAAGCCATGGCGATGAGCACGGCGCCCATGGCGGCGATCGCGGCATAGCTGAGCCAGGGGAACAGCCACATCTGAACGGCGGGCAGCGGCTCGCCGGCGCGATCGCGCCGCCTGCGCAGCGCGATCTGCGCGACGCAGATGGTCATGTACACGTAGACGATGAGCGCCCCGGAGGAGCTCACCAGAAAATCGAATACCGCCTGCGGCGCTTCGGTGGCCGCGATGATTCCGAGGAATCCGGCCACGGCGCCCATGAGCACGGAGCCCACCGGCACGCGCCGCTGGTTGAGCCGCACCAGCAGTTGCGGGGCGTCGCCGCGGTCGGCGAGGATGAACAGCACCCTCGAGCTCACATAGAAGGCCGAGTTCAAGCAGGAAAGCACCGCGGTGAGGATGATCACCGTCATGATGTCGCCCGCCCAGGGTACGTGCATGGTGTCGAGCGCGAGGGTGAAGGGCGACTCTCCGGAGCGAACGCTGTTCCAGGGTGTCACCGATACGATCAGGAACACGGAGAGGACATAGAACATCAGGATGCGCCAGATGACCGCGCTGCCCATGCGCGCGACCGCACGGCCCGGCTGTGCCGACTCGGCGGCCGCGATGGTGGTGATCTCGGCGCCGGTCATGGCGAAGAACACGGTGGGTACGGCGGCCAGCACCGCGACCCAGCCGTTGGGCGTGAACCCGCCGTAGGCGGAGAGGTTGCCGAACGTCGCGCCATGCGGGGAGGTCCAGCCAAAGGCGAACGAGGCGGCGATGGCGATGAAGACGATGATGGCAGCCACCTTGATCGAGGCGAACCAGAACTCGAACTCGGCATAGGAGCGGGCGGACATCAGGTTGACGCCGGTCATGATGGCCATGAGCCCGAGCCCGATCTGCAGCGGCGTGAGCACGGGCAGCCAGTGCGCGAGGATCTTGGCTCCGGCGATCGCCTCGACGGGGACCACCAGCACCCAGAAGTACCAGTAGAGCCAGCCGATCACGAAGCCCGCGCCCTCGCCCAAACCCGCGCGCGCGAACTCGGTGAAGGAGCGTACGTGGGGAAGCGCGGTCGCCATCTCTCCCAGCATGCGCATCACCAGGAGAATCAGCAGGCCGCAAATGGCGTAGCTGATGAAGCTCGCCGGTCCGCCGCGCAGGATGGACGTGCTGCTGCTCACGAACAGCCCGGCACCGATGATGCCGCCGATGGAGATCATCGTGAGATGGCGGCCCTTGAGGGAACGGCTGAGCTCGTTCTTGCCGGAAATCGCCGTCGTCGGGTTCGTCTGAACCATCACTTGCACCTTCGGACTCGAGGTTCTGGGCCGAGCTCGATCACTCCGCTTCCACGTTCGGGCGCGAATCGCCCAGCCTGGGAATGGTATCGCCTCCCCACAGCTGCCGTTCACGTATCCACGGTAGCGGATAGGCGGGATGAGGGCCATCAAATTCGCGCGCCAGGCGATGCGCGTCCCACATCGCCTGGTTCAGCTGGACCGGAGCCTTGCAGTCGCCGACGCGAAAAATGGCCTGAATGTCGTTCGCGGCCCATTCGGCCTTGCGTGCCTTGAGCTCGCGCCACAGGCGATCCTCCGAATGGCGCGAAGTGACGAGGATGACGGCATCGACCGGCAGATCGAATTCCCCGCCGTTGTCCCGGCGCGGCACCGAGCCCGAGCGCGGAGCGGTGAGATCGGGCCCGAATTTGTACAGGTAGGTGAGACGCACGCGATCGGGCTCGATGCGCTCGATCCAGTGGTTGCAATAGGTCTTCACGCCCTTCTCGAACAGCAGGCGCTTGTTGTTGCCCGCTTCCATGGTGAAGGTGCCGTACTCGGCCACGTCGGAGGCATCGCACACGTAGGTGACTTCCTTGCCGAGATTGGCGAGCAATTCGGCGAGCGCGATTCCCATGAAATGCCCATCGCCATCGAGAACCAGCGCGCGATTGCCGGGCACGCTCTTGCCCTGCATGAGCTGGGTGGGGGTGAGCACGTGCGGCAAGGAAGCGTCGGCGCCCGGAATCGGTCCGTAGTTCGCACCCCGGCCGTCGCTCGACCAGTGATAGCCCGTGGCGATGACCACCCGGTCGGCGCCGTAGCGCAGCACCTCGTCGCCGCTCATCCGGCCGACGCCGGTATGCACCTCGACGTTCTTCTTGAGCTTGCGCAGCTGGGTCTCCCGATAGCTGATGACGCGTCCCCACTCCGCCAGCCGGGGCAGCGTCACGATCGATCTCCAGTGGCCGCCGAGCTCGCGCTCGGCCTCGCGCAGATGGACGGTGTAGCCGCGCTCGCCCAGCACCCGAGCGCACTCCATCCCCGCCGGGCCTGCGCCGACGACCAGCACGCTGCAGGGGCTCTTGGTCTGCGGAAACTTCTCCGGATGCCAGCCGCGCCGGTACTCCTCGCCGATGGTCATGTTCTGGGTGCACATGATCTGGCCGCCCTGCTGGAACTTCGAGACGCAGATGTTGCAGCCGATGCACTCGCGGATATCCTCCAGGCGACCCTCGGAGATCTTGGTCGGCAAGAACGGGTCGGCAATCGAGGGGCGGGCCGCGCCGATGATGTCGAGCGCGCCGCCGCGGATCAGCGCGACCATGTCATCGGGGTTGGTGAGCCGCCCATTGCCCACCACCGGTATGTGCGGCCCGAGAACGGATTTGCCCTGCTTGATGAAGGGCGTCATCCAGCCGGACTTGCGGTAGCGCGACACTCCGGCATCCTCCCCCCATTCGGCGTAGTCGCCGATCTTCAGGGCCACGGCGTCGACCACCCCCTCGCGCCGCAGGAGCTCGAGCAGGCGCACGCCGTCCTCGTGGGCCTCGACGCCCTCGGGACCGTGCAGCGTGTCCATCTCGAAGCGGGTGGTGATGCCGCAGCGGTCGCCGAGATGGCGCTTCAGTGCCTGCAGCAGCTCGACGAAGAACCGCGAGCGGTTGGCGAAGCTGCCGCCGTAGCCGTCGGTGCGCCGGTTGAAGCGCGGCTCCAGGAACTGAATGGGCAACGTGTCGTCGCCGGCGGAGACCTCGAGCAGATCGAAGCCCGCGGCCTCGGCCCGCTTGCCCGCCTCGACGTACATGTTGATGACCGTCTTGATGTCGAGCTCGTCCATCTCGTAGCCGTACACCGAGCGCGTGGAGAACAAGGGCGACAGCCACTGGCTCGGGCTGCGGCCGACTTCCCGCGATTCCAGGCCGGGCGCATTGCCGCCGCTGTACCACAGCTGGATGCCGGCGAGGCTCTTGTGGCGGTGGGCGATCTCGCACATGTAGCCGAGGTTGCGCACGTCGCCCTCATCCCAGATGCGGGCGGAGGTGAAGGGATACTCGTCGGACTCGGGATGGATGGAGCAAAACTCCGTGAATACCACGCCCCAGCCGCCCTCGGCCTTCATGCCGCGCAGATGCGCTTGAGCGCCGGGCCGCTCGGCGCCCGGGCCCGCGCAGTGGGAGGTCTGCCAGAACCGGTTGCGCGTCTGCTTCGGGCCGAGTCTCACCGCCTCGAACAGGACATCGTGCTTGGGATCTCGAGCCATGTCTTCCCCCTTCCGTGCCGGCATGCATCCGGTGCGCGCCGGCTGTGACTATACTCAGCGCCTTCGGACCCGCCCGTGCGTGGTGTTCAATCTCGTGACCAGGAGCAAGCCGCCGTGAGCTTTGCCGCAAAAGTGGTGCTGGTGACCGGCTCGACCAGCGGGATCGGCGAGGCCTGCGCGCGGGTGTTCGCCCAGTCGGGCGCCGCCGTCATGGTGAGCGGGCGCGACGCCGCCCGCGGCCGGCAAGTCGTCGATGCGATCGGCATGGCGGGCGGCAACGCCCGGTTCATCGCCGCCGATCTGCGGGCGGATGGGGCGTGCGCGCGGCTGATCGAGGACACCGTCGATCGTCTCGGCGCACTCGATGTGCTGGTGAACAACGCCGGCATCCTCTACACCGCGAATGCGCTCGACACCACCGATGCGCAGTGGCTCGACACCATGGCCGTCAACGTCAATGCGCTGTTCTATCTGAGCCGCGCGGCAGTCAAGCACATGAAGGCGCGGGGCGGGGGCGTCATCGTCAACGTCGCCTCGGAGTGGGGCCTGAACGGCGAGCGCAACCACGTCGCCTACTGCGCGAGCAAGGGCGCCGTGGTTCAGATCACCCGCTGCATGGCCCTCGATCATGCGGCCGACAACATCCGCGTCAACTCGGTATGCCCCGGCGAGATCCACACGCGCATGGTCGATGAGATCCTGGCGAGCCGCGGCGGCGACGGCGCCGCGAATCTGCGCGAGCTGGCCGCAGGCATTCCGATGCGCCGTCTGGCACAACCCATCGAAGTGGCGCGTTGCGTGCATTTCCTGGCGTCGGATGCGGCGAGCTACGTCACCGGCGCCAACCTAAGCGTCGATGGGGGCAACGACGCCACCGCCGGTCCCTACCCCTAGCCGGTGCGCATCGCCGGCCGGGGCGTGCCCGCGCTCGTAGGGCTTGGCGAGCACCATGTAGATCGCCCCGAGGAGGACGACGCCGAGCGTGGTCGCCAGCATGCCGTACACCGTGTACCAGGGATCGGCGTCGGTCTGCGGACGCGGCCACAGGATGTTGACGATCGCGCCGACGCCGTAGATGAGGGCCAGCACGTTCACCAGCACGCCCCACGCTCCCAGGGTGAACGGGCCGGCGGGGCGCCAGCCCTTGGCGCGGGCAATGAGCGCGGCGAGCACGATCATCTGGAATGCGATGTAGATGCCGACGGCCGCGAAGCTGATGATGGTCTGGATGGCATCCTGCAGCCACAGGGCCGAGAGCGCGATCAGCCCGGGAATCACGCCCATGGCGATGAGCGCATTGGAGGGCACGTGGTGGCCGGGGGACATGCGGCTCAGGATCTTGCTGCCGAAAATCATCTGATCGCGCGCATAGGCGAAGGTGAGCCGGCTGGCGGCCGCCTGCAGGCTCAACACGCAGGAGACGAACGATACCAGCACGACCAGGATGACCGCCCGAAAGCCGGTGACGCCCATGGCGGACTTGAGCAGGGTCACGATCGGGTCGGTGTCCCTGCCCGAGATCACCGCGCCGATATCGGGAATCGCGAGCACGAACGCGAGGCACACCCAGATCGCCGCGGCTCCGCCGATGTAGATGGTCATGCGCATCGCCTTGGGGATCATGCGGCTCGGGTCGGGGGTCTCCTCGGCGACGTCGCCGCAGGCCTCGAAGCCGTAGTAGCAGAACATCGCCGCGAGCGCGGAGGCGAGGAACGCCGGCCAGTAGCTGCCATGGGTGTGAACGAAGGTGGTGTTGACGAGCACGCTCAGCGGCTGATGGCGCGCAAACAGCAACAGGTAGCCGCCCACCACGATCGCGCCCACCAGCTCACAGATGAAGCCGAACATCGCCACACGCGCCAGGAGCCGGGTACCCGACAGGTTCAGCAGCGTACTCACGCCGATGAGCGAGAGCGCAATGATGGTGGTCGCGAGGGGGGTAGCCTGCATGCCGAACAGCTGGGCGAGAAACGGCGCGATTCCGGTGGCCGCACCGGCCGCCGTGCAGCACAGCGCCCAGCCGTATACCCAGCCGGCCATCCATGCCCAGCGCTTGCCCATCAAACGGCGTGCCCAGGGGTAGAGGCCGCCGGATATCGGAAATTGCGAGACGATCTCGCCGAAGATCAGGCACACCAGGAGCTGTCCCAACCCCACGCCGATGTAGGTCCACCACATGGGGGGGCCGCCGGTGACGAAGGCGGTGGCGAAGATCGTATATACGCCGACCACCGGCGAGAGGTAGGTGAAGCCGAGGGAGAAGTTCTCCCATTTCGACATGGTGCGATCGAAGTGCGACACATAGCCGAGCGCGCGCAGCTGCTCGGCATCCTGATCAGTTTCGCGCGCCGACGTCATGAGCCCTCATCCCCGCCGTGAAAGGAGGGCTTCATGGTACGCAATTCGGCGGCTGCGTGTCGCCGGATTTGCCGCTGCCGCGAGCTAATACTTGTACTGGAAATCCACACCGATGGTGCGCGGCTGATTGGTCGAGACGCGCGTGATGGCGTAGGTGGTCCAGGCAAAGTTGGTGTTGTTGATGCTCTCCTCCACGACCCTGTTGGTGAGGTTGGTACCGAACAGGTAAGCGGCCCAATGGCCGCCGCTGATGCCGGCACGCGCATCGGTGAGCGTGTACGGCGGGAGAATTTGCGGATAACCGGATTGGTCCCTCTCCGAGCCTACCGTGGTGACGGTGAGGTTCAGAGCGCCGCTCAACTGGTCGGTGATCGGCACGTGATAGTTCACCGCCGCGTTGCCCGTGTACCGCGGCACGTTGAGAACGCGCGTTCCGGGCAGGATTCCCGATTCGATGGCGGCGGCCGTCGGGTCGTTGATGATCGCCGTGTTGTAGACACCGGACAGATCCAGCGTCAGTCCCGGAGTCAGCAGGGCCGACACTTCGACCTCGGGCCCATAGGATTTCGCGTTGCCGGCGTTGGTATCGTAGGGATAGACGCAGGTGAGGTCGAGCACCTGCTGGATATGGACCCACTTGATGTAGTAGAAGTCCGAATTGACGGTGATGCGCCGATCGTCGAATCTTGCCTTCTCGCCGATCTCATAACTATATACCGAGTCAGGCGAGTAGCTCGGCTGCGAGCTCACACTGACCGGTCCGGCGGCGCAGTTGATGGCGCTCGGATTGATCGCGAGCACCGCCGCGCTCGGCAGCGGCAGGGGCAGATTGACGCCACCGGGCCGCGAGCCCTTGGCGATCGTGCCGTATACCGTGAGATCCTGGGTCGGCTCGTAGGAAAGATTCACCTTCGGCAGCGTCGCATTGTTGTTGAAGCTCTGCGTGATCAGCTGCGCGTCCTGGTTGCCCGAGGCCGTTCCGAAGCCGGCCTGCTGGGCATGATAATTGACCTGGAAGTAGTAGGCGCGGATTCCGCCCGTCAGCTTGAGAGAATCCGTGATCTTGTACGTCGCCTCGCCGAAAATGGCGGCCTGCTTGAGGATCTCATCATTCACATCGTCGAATACCACGCCGTTCGGATTGGCCGCCTGGGCGTTGGGATAAGGGGGCAATGCCGGATTGGGATAGCGCAGCAGGCTGGTGGCGGAATACACGTCGGAGGCAGGACAGGAGCCGGAGACGGGACCGGCCGCGGCCGCCAGGCCGCACGACAGCACGCCCACCCATCCGGGCTCCTGGTTGTGCGTGATGTAGCCGGAGTCGAGCTTGGAGTAATACAGGCCGCCCACCCACTGCCAGGGTCCTGAATCCTTCGAGGTCAGGCGCACTTCCTGGGCGAACTGCGAGGTTGGATCGTCCTCGACATAGAGGCTCTGGATGTAATCCGCAACGTAAACGCCGTTGACCAGGTGCGTGGTGTTGAAGACGTTCTGCAGAGCCTCGGTGGCATCCTCCGACTGCATGACGTAGCGCGCCGTGTAGCTCGTGGCCGATGTGAGCGTGGCGAAGCCGAAGTTGTACTCGAGTTTCAGGCTCGCCAGCTTGAAGGAGTCGTAGTACGGCTCCGGCTGGTCATAGGGCTGATAGATCGCCAGCGTGCCGGGCTGCTGCTGATAGGCGTCATAGCCGTCGGCGTCGATGCGCTGATACAAGAGCTCTGTCGTGACCGACAGATCGTCGGTGGGTTTCACGAGCAGCGCCGCCCGCGCCGACGCGAAGCGCTCCAGGTTGACACCGCGCACGACCGTCTGCACGGGCATGTCGGCGACATCGCCGCGTGTGCAGTAAATGCTGCCGCACAAGGGCGGCGCCGTGGCAGTGCCGCCCGGATTGGTCGGCGGCGGAAACTCACCGGGCGGGGCAACGATACGATCGATCCAGCCGCTGATGTACTTTGCGGTGGTGACCGTGCGCAGCGCCGCGATATCGCCGATCGGTATGTTCAGCATCAGGCTGCCGCTGCCGTTGGTGCTGCCTTGACCGGATGTCTGGGACAGGGTCGAGTCGGTCGCCAGGTCGAACGTGTCGAGCTTGGGTTGATTGGTGACCAGCTTGATCGTGCCGCCCATCGAGCCCGAGCCGTACAAGGTGCCCTGCGGGCCGCGCAGCACTTCCACATTGTTCACATCGAAAAGGTCGGCATCGATGACGGTGCGGCCGTTGAGCGCAATGGCCGAGGCCGATATCGGCGTCTCGTCGAGGTAAAAGCCGACGGTGGCCGCGGCGCCGCCGCCCGCCGAGAGGCCGCGCGCCTCGTACTCCGTCTGACCCGGACCCGAGGTGCGCAGCGAAATGCCGGGCACCTTGCCGACCAGATCCTCCGGCGTCTGGATGTTCTGCTGGGACAGATCGGTGGCGCTGAGCGCCGACAGGCTGATCGCCGTGGCCTGCACGGTCGACTCGCGCTTCTCGGCGGTGACCACGATCTCCTCGAGCTCGCTGCCGCTCTTGGCGGGAGCCGCGGCCGGGGCGGCCGGCCCGGCGGCCGGGTCGGGGTCGGCCGTCGCCGGACCGCACAGCAGTGCGGCACCGAGCAGGGTCGCGCCCAGGAAGGCGAAAAAAGCCGGAGGCGAGAGTGCCGACGCTTGCGCGGCGCACGAGGTTTTTACCATTGTCGAAGTTCTCCCTGAAAGAAACTCGAAACCGCGCGATGCGCCTGATGCAAATCCCGCGCCGCCAGCATCCCCGCGTTCCACGTCCGCACCCGATACCCATCCACTTGTGGTACCGAGAGCCAATTCGTAACATAGGCTTAACTGCCACGCAAGTTTATTGCGCGTGAAGTACCGAAGCGATACTCGATGACCAGGCCGCAGATGCTTTCGACCCCGATGCACGATTCGAGCGCACGCGTGAGTTGCACGATCGCGGGGCGCGCGCGCGCTCTCGTGCACGGGAAGCGGGCGCTTGAAGGATGAGCGGCGACGTCTGACGCTGCTCGCCGTGCTGTCGAGCAGCCTGGGCGTCGGATTGACGTTCGGCTTTCAGCCGCCGCTGATCGCGCTGGTGCTCGAGCGGGGCGGCAGCTCGAGTTTCGCGATCGGCGCCGTCACCTCCGCCAGTCTCATTGCCGTCATAGCTCTCGGCCCCGTGTATCCCTTGGTCATCGCGCGGCTCGGCCTGCGGCGCAGCGTCATGCTGGGCATCGCGTGCGGCGCGCTGATCCTGTCGTTGATGCCGCTCATGGCGAGCGTGCCGTTCTGGTTCTGTCTGCGGTTTCTCACGGGCTGCACCCTCGGCCTGAGCTGGATCGCGAGCGAGATCTGGTTGAACACGGTGAGCGGCGCCGACGCCCGCGGCACGGTGATGGGCGTGTACGGCACGGTCTTCTCGCTCGGCACGGTGGCGGGCCCCTCGCTGCTCGAATTCACCGGCACGCACGGCTGGCTGCCCTTCGCCGTCGGCGCCGTCGCACTGATCGTCACCCTGGCGCCGCTGGCGGCGCTCGAGAACACGGCGAGCGTGCCGCAGGGCTTCACGCCGCCGCGCGAGCTCATGGGCGTGGTCCGCGCCGCCCCGCTGGTGATGCTGGCGGCGCTGGTGGCCGGATTGGTGGAATCGGCGGATCTTACGCTCTTGCCGCTGTTCGGATTGCGCAGCGGCTTCGCCGAGCGCACCGCGCTTTTGCTGCTGGCGGTGTTCATGGCGGGCAACGTGGTGCTGCAGGCGCCGATCGGGCTGCTGGCCGATCGATTCGGCCGCCGCCTGCTGCTCGGGGCGTGTGCGCTCGCCAGCGCCCTCGGGCCGCTGCTGCTGCAGCCGTTCTTCGCGACGCCCGCGCTGCTCTGGCCGCTCTTGTTCGTGTGGGGCGGGACGCTGTACGCCTTTTACAGCCAGGGGGTTGCGCTGCTCGGCGCCGAATTTCCGAGCGCCTCGCTTGCGACCGCGAACACGGTGTTCGTGATGGTGTACTGTCTGGGCGGGGTCATCGGGCCGAGCGCCGGCGGCTTGGTGCTGGATCGGTGGCCGGCCCACGGGCTGCCGGTGCTGCTGAGCGCTGCGGCGCTGCTGCTGCTCGCGGGCGTGGTGATGCCGGTGCGAGGCGTGGAGGGGAGAGAGGTGGCATGATGGTCGAATCCTGCGAGCCCGCGATTGCCGGCCGATTGCATGCGCTCATCGCCCGGCGCCGCCCCGGCCATGCGCTCGCGCGCGAGTTCTACACGGACCCGGCGATCTTCGAGCATGACCTCGAGCGCATGCTGTTCAAGCACTGGTTCTGCGCGGGGCACGCGAGCGGCATTCCCAGGAGCGGGGATTACCGCGTGGTCGGCCTCGGGGCGGAGTCCGTCATCCTCGTGCGCGGCGCGGACGGGGCCGTGCGGGCGCTTCTCAACGTCTGCCGGCACCGCGGCTCGCGGCTCTGTGCGGACGAGTCCGGGCGGGCCGCCGCGGGGCGGCTCACCTGCCCCTACCATGCGTGGACCTACGACCTCGAGGGGAATCTGCTCAGCGACCGGCAGATGGGCGAATCGTTTCGCCGCGAGGACTTCGGGCTGAAAGCGCTGCCGGTGCGCGTGGTCGAGGGATTGATCTTCACGACCTTCGCCGCGCAGCCGCTCGACTTCGCGCGCGCCGAGGAGGCCTTGAGACGCTCGGCCGGGGTGTATGGATGGAGCCGCGCCAAGGTCGCGCATCGCGAGCTCTATGCCATCGATGCCAACTGGAAACTCGCCGTCGAGAATTACATGGAATGCTATCACTGTCAGCCGGCGCATCCGGAGTTCTCCAAGCGGCACGTGTATGCGCGCCCCGCTGAGTCGAACGAGCAAGCCGAGCGCGCCGGGCGGCGCCGCGCGGAGCAGCTCGGGGTGGTGGTGGACGAAATCGATCGCTACGGATGCGCGGCCGCGCCCGGCGAGGAATCGAGCGCCGTGATGCGCAGCGCGCTCGCGGAGGGGGTGATGAGCGCCACGGCCGACGGCCGTCCGGCCAGCCGCCTCATGGGAGCATTCCCGGCGTACGACGGCAACTCCACCTACTTCGACATCGGTCCGCTGAGCGATTTCCTCGCCTACCCCGACCACGGGATCGTCTACCGGTTCATTCCCCGGGCGGTCGAGCACACTGAAATGGAGGTGCTCTGGCTGGTCGATGAGGCCGCGGTGGAAGGCGTGGACTACGAGGTCGAGCGCCTGACGTGGCTGTGGCGCACCACCAGTCTCGAGGACAAGAGGATCGTCGAGATGAACCAGGCCGGCGTCAACTCGCGCTTCTTCGAGCCGGGACCTTACTCGATGCAGGAGGTCTGGACCGAGCGGTTCGTCAGCTGGTATCTCGGCGATCTATCGAAGGCCGCCGCCGAGCGCTGAGTTCGATAGCGCGCCCGGCAAGCGGGCCCGGCAAGCGGGCCCGGCAAGCGGGCCGAACATGGTCGCGCCGAACCATGGGCGAGCCGAACCATGGGCGAGCCGAAGAGGTCGAGGACTTGCCGGGCTTGACCCTCGCTCAATTCGTCCAGACGGCGCCTGCGGGCCATCAAGGCGCCAAACTCGCCGCCCTCAGCGGGCAGCGCGTTCCTCGCGCACCAGCCGCGCGGCCGGCGTAGCGCCGCGGCGCAAATCCTTGCGGAATTCGGCGAGCGACGGCAACTGTTGCAGGGTCCTCGGCGCCGCGATGAGCTTCGCCACCGGCTTTCCCTGGCGAGTGCCGTCAATGCGCAGCACCTCAGAGCTTGACCATCACGTGCCGCGGCACGCTGTAATCCTCGAGCGCATACACGGACAGATCCTTGCCGTAGCCGGAGCGCTTGAAGCCGCCGTGCGGCATCTCGCTCACCAGCATGAAATGCGTGTTGATCCAGGTGCAGCCGTACTGCAGGCGCGCGGCGACGCTCATGGCCTTGCCGACATCGGCCGTCCACACCGAGGAGGCGAGGCCGTACTCCGAATCGTTGGCCCATGCGACCGCCTCGTCGGCCGCGGAGAAGCGCGTCACCGATACCACGGGCCCGAACACCTCGCGCTGCACGATCTCATCGGACTGGCGCGCGCCGGCGATCACGGTGGGCTCGTAGAAAAATCCGCTGCCGGCGCGGGTCTTGCCGCCGGCGGCAATCTCGATGTGGCGGCACGCCGCGGCGCGCTCGACGAATCCCGCGACGCGCGTGCGCTGCTCGGCGGAAATCAGCGGGCCCATCTCCACGCCGCTGTCGCTCTGCGCGCCCACCTTGAGCGAGCGGGCCGCAGCACCCAGATCCGCGACCAGCCGGTCATAGATCTTCGCGCCGGCGTACAGGCGGCAGGCCGCGGTGCAGTCCTGGCCGGCATTGTAGAAGCCGAAGGTGCGCACGCCCGCCACCACGGAGTCCAGATCGGCATCGTCGAACACGATGACCGGCGCCTTGCCGCCGAGCTCGAGGTGCGTGCGCTTGAGGTTTCCCTGCGCGGCGCCGAGGATCTTCTGTCCGGTCGCGACGTCCCCGGTGAGCGAGACCATGCGCACCCGGGGATGGGAGGCGAGCGGCGCGCCCACGGTCTCGCCGCGGCCGCAGACGACGTTCACGACCCCTTTGGGCAAGAGCTCGGCGAGCATCTCGCCGAGCTTGAGCGCGGTGAGCGGGGTCTGCTCCGAGGGCTTGAGCACCACCGTGTTGCCGGCGGCGAGCGCCGGACCGAGCTTCCATGCAGCCATCATCAATGGATAGTTCCACGGCGCGATCGAGGCGATGACGCCGATGGGATCGCGCCGGATCATGCTGGTGAAGCCCGGCGCATACTCGCCGGCGAGCGCTCCGTGGGCGGTGCGGGCGGCGCCGGCGAAGAAGCGAAACACATCGGCGATCGCCGGGATCTCATCGTTCAGCGCCGCAGCGAGCGGCTTGCCGGTGTTGTCGGACTCGAGCTTGGCGAAGGCCTCGCCGTCGGCCTCGATGCGATCGGCCAGGCGCAAGAGCAGCGCCGCCCGGTCCTTGGGCACGGTCTTCGCCCACAGGGCGCCGGCCGCCTCGGCGGCCGCGACGGCGGCATCGACCTGCGCGGCGCTCGCCTCGGGGACCTCGGCGATGCACTCGCCGGTGGCCGGATCGAGCACGCGCTCGGCCGGGCCTTGACCGGCAGTCAAGGTACCGTTGATCAGGAGCTTGGTTTGCATGGGGACCTCCGATGGATGCCTCGACCCGCGCCGGCGCGGATCAGGTCTAACCGACCGCTGTGCGCTTCCTCTTCTCCGGGTCATCGAACGGCAGGGTATGCGCCATGGCCGCACCCTCGAGGTTCTTGCCGCGGATCTCGAGCTTCGTTCCGTGCACCGCGACCGGCAGGTCGAGACGCGCGATCGCCATCGATTTGCCGGTCAAGCTCGACACCATGGCGCAGGTGACCACGCCCACCTTCTTGCCGCCGGCGAAGACCGGATCGCCCATGTCGGCGGCGACCTTGCCTTCCACCAGCAAGCCGAAGATCTTGAAGCGCTCCTTGCCCTTGAGGCGCGCGTGCGCGTCGGCACCGCGAAAGTCGGTCTTTCCCGGGCTCACCGTGAAATCGAGCCCGAGCTCCCACAGGCTGTCGCCGGGCGGGTCGTGCTCGAAGGGATACATCTGGGACATGTCGTAGGGATAGAACAGCAGGTAGCTCTCGACCCTGAGCCAGTCGAGCGTGGTGAAGCAGGTCGGAATGATCCCGAGCGGCTTGCCCTCGCTCAGGATGGTGTCCCAGATGTGGCCGGCATCCTCCGCCTTGCAGAAGATCTCGTAGCCGCGCTCGCCGGTATAGCCGGTGCGCGACAGGGTGACGGGCCGGCCGAACAGCGTCGCCGGCATGTGATGGAAATAATTGAGGCTGCGCAGGCCCGGCACGTGCTTCGACAAGAAGTCGACGGCGAGCGGTCCTTGCAGCGACAGATCATGCAGATCATCATCGACGATCATGGCGACGTTGCGTCCGGGCACGTAGGCGGCGAGAGTCTCGTGGCCGGCGCCGCTGCCGTGCACGACCATCCAGGAGTTCGCTCCGGTGCGGTACAGCACACAGTCCTCGATGAAGTATCCGGCATCATTCAGCATGCAGGCATAGCGGCATTGCCCCGGGTTGATCTTGGTGACGTCGCGCGTGGTCGCGTAGCTCAGGACGGCCCCGGCATGCGGTCCCACGAGGTGCAGCTTCTTCAGGCCCGATACGTCCATCAATCCGGCCTTGGTGCGGATCGCCACATGATCCTGAGCGATGTCCTTGGCGTACGTCCACGCCGTGCCCATGCCGTTCCAATCCTCGAGCTTCGAGCCGAGGGCGCGGTGCCGGTCCGCCAACGTCGAGTGACGCCAACTGAGTGCCATGAGATGTCTCCAGTGTTATCGAAAGTGATTGCTCATCCCGAGCGCGCAGGCGACCCGGGCGTCCGCCGTCAATCCGGTCCGCCGCCGGCCGTGGTCGGCGAACCGTCGTCCAGGGGCGCGAGCCAGGCGACCACCGAGTCGCGGTAGCGGCTCAGGCCCTTGTAATCGACCAGCGCCGGATGCAGGGTCCCAAGCACGCGGTGCACCCGGCGCGCCCACTTCGGAATGGTCGCGAGCTCGCGCAGGCTGATGAGGTAGCAGCGAATGCCGAACAGGATGGCGTTGCTTCGCGGCAGACGCCACAGTCCCTGCAGCTCGACGCGCAGGTGAACCAGGTCGCCCGCGTTCTGCGGCGTGACGGTGGCGCGGTCCGCTCCCCACTTCGGGTAGTTCTCCGGGGAGGTGTCGAGCCGCGGATGCACCGTCATGGTCCAGTTGAGGCGCCGCACCGGCTGGCCGAGGCGCAGATTGAGAAGGTACTTGAGCGCGCGGTCGAATACGCCGAGCTCGTGCGCCAGCGGAACCGGCCCATGCCACTCCTTGAAGGTCATGCCGACGTCGAAGTCCAGCGACCAGTCGGCCTGTGTGGTCACCATGCCCGCCTCGGCCCACAGGTCGCCCTCGCGCTGGTCCATGACCACGAAGTCGCCCTGCGCCTGGCGCGTGATGAAATCGAGCGGCTCGCGCGGCAGGGTGGCCGCGTCCCCGAAGATGAACGACTGATCGATGCCCAGGGGCCGATTGATCCAGCGCCAGCGATTGCCCTGCCTGGCGAGGGAGAAGTGCTGCGGATAGTCGCGCGCCAGCGAATCCATGATGAGCTCCAGGCAGTCCCACTGCGAGCTCATCATGTGCGCCAGCGCCTGATAGCGCAGCGGCTCGGCGGCGAGCACCAGCGCCCGCTCGCGGCACTCCGCCACGTAATGCTCGTCGACGTCGAATGCGAACTCGACCACCGAGCCGCGCGGGCCGGGCGCGTGCGGCTCGATGTTCACCGAGTACATGTACTCGTCCTCGGCGAAGGGCAGCGGGAAGCGCCGAATCGCCTGCGGGCTGTTGTGGAAGGTGAAATCGTCCCGGAACGTCTCGTCGGGCTTGAAGACAGCGCTCATGGTCTCTTCCTCATGTTCTCGGCCCCGCTACAAGTCGAGCACCAGGCTCTTGCAGCGCGCCCGCGACACGCACGGCATGATGAACTTGCCCCGGTCCGCCTCCGCGAGATAGTGATCGTTGTGCAGGATCTCGCCGTCGAGCTCGAGCACGCGCGTCTGGCAGAATCCGCACACCCCGCCGCGGCACAGGTAGGGCACCTCGACGCCCGCCGCCTCGATGCTCTCCATGAGACTGCGATCCGGCGGTACGTGCACGGCGACCTTGGAGCGCGCGAGGAACACCTCGAAGGCGTCGCCGACGGGCGGCGCGCTGAATTGTTCCCAGTGAATGTGGCTGTCGGGCCAGCCCCAGCTCTGCGCCGTCGCGGTCACGCGATTGATCAATCCGGCCGGCCCGCACACATACACATGGGTGCCGAGCGGCTGATTCGACAGCAGCCCATCGAAGTCGATCCCCTGGCTCTCGCTGTCGTAGTACATGTGCAGGCGCTCGCCCTCGTGCTCGCGCAAGCGCGGCAGGAACGCCGCGTGCTCCGGGGAGCGCACGCCATAGTGCAGCTCGTAGGGCACGCCGGCATGATGCAGATCCTCGAGCTGCGCCATGAAGGGGGTGATGCCGATGCCGCCGGCGATCAGGACGTGCTTGCGCGCGATCTTGTCGAGCGGGAACAGGTTCACCGGATGGGCGATCTCGAGCCGCGTGCCCACCGCCACCTGATCGTGCATGAAATGCGAGCCGCCGCGCGACTCCTCCATGCGCCGCACTCCGATCTGGTAGGTGCCGAGCTCGAGCGGCGAGCTCAGCAGCGAGTAGGGATTGCGGTGCACCCGGGCGCCGCCGCGCATGACCACGACGATGTGCGAGCCGCCCGAGAAGGCCGGCATGGCGCCGCCGCCGACCGGCGCGAGGGTGAAGTGCTTGATCAGAGGGGTCAGCTGCTCGATGGCGCTCACCTCGACGTCGAGAGTCTGCTCACCGCTCACGGCCGTGCCTCTGCGGGTCGAGAGGAGAGGCTCATACGAACACCTCCCGGACGGGAGGCAGCTCGCCGGGCGCCTCGGCATCCACCATGACGCCCATGTAGGCGGCGAGCCGGCGCGAATAATGATCGCGCACCAGCAGCCAGCGATCGCAGCCCGGGCAGCGGACGATGTTCGTGCGCACGTTCTCGGCCGTGGTGCGGCAGTGAATGCAGTACACCCGGCGCGCGAGGGTGCCGAGCTGCTCCGCGCGGATCTCGTCCTTGTTCAAGTTGAACTCGAGCGCGATTCTCATCGCGAGCCCGATGAAGCTTTCGGGCCCGGCCACGTAGAGCCTCGTTCCCATGAGCGAGTCCGCGAGCACGGACCTGAATTCGGCGAGCAGGGAGGGGACGTCGGGGAAGGATCGGACCTCGAGCAGCGGCATGCGCTCGATCTCGCCGCGCGCCTGATGCGCGGCCCACGCCTCGTCCTGCGCCGCGCCGGCGGCGGCGTCGGTGGCGGCAGCGGCGGCAGCGGCGGCGTCGGTGGCGGCGGGCGCAGCGGGCGCATCGGGCGCAGCGCCGCCAGGGATCAGCAGCACCCGGGTACGGGCGAGTCCCTCGGCCGCCGCGTCCTGCATCTCCTGCAGCACCCGCAGCAGCGCCACCTCGCCGCTGCCGAGACCGAGCATCAGATGGTAGCGGCCGCGCGCATCGGCGCGCAAAGGCGCATAGACGGGCTTGCTCTTGATGCCGGTGACGAGCATCTTTAGTACACCGCCAGATGATGGGTGAGCGCGACCACGGCGATGCCGAGGGCGAGCACGACGTACGGCCACAGGCCGGCGCGCTTCACCAGCCGCTCGCTGCCGACCATGTCCAGATCCTCGGCCATCTGCGAGGGAAACACACCCTTGTCCTGGATGTAATGACGGTAGAGGAACACCGGAACGATCAGTGCGGCGAAGACGAGGCCGGTCTTGAGCGTTCCGGCGCCGTAGACATCGGCTCCGAATCCCATGAAGGCCAGATTGACGAAGGACAGCACGGCGCCGGCCGCGAGGATCCAGGTCGGCGCGCGCCAGGGCCGCTCCTGCCGCGGGCGATCCATGCGGTGCATCCATCCCGCATTCAAGGTCAAGAACCCATAGATGAGATAGCCGATATTCGCCGCCCCGATGACGAACACGGTGTCCGAGAGCAGCAGCAGCAGCAGATTGAACCCGAGATTGGTGAGCATGGCATTGGTCGGCGCGCCGCGCGCATTCACCTTGGCGAGATACCTGGGCAGCCAGCCGTCGATCGATGCCTGGTAGAGCGTGCGCGAAGAGCCGGCCATGGACGTCATGAGGGAGAGCACCAGCGCGAGGATCAGCATGATCACGACGATCGCGCCGATGAGCTGGCCGGCGTGCACCATGCGCGCCATCACGGCAGCGACGCCGGTGCCGTCGTAGATCTGCGGCGCGAGCATGCCGCCGTACACGGCCGGCTTGCTCACCTGGCCGGCGGCGTCGAGCACCGCCGGATGCACC
>Ga0335075_10003568_pt1 | contig 24587 bp, 26 predicted proteins | sample Lox_Sample_24_FD_206723 | JGI IMG/M metagenome (GOLD analysis project Ga0335075, IMG submission 206723) | Soil microbial communities from Loxahatchee National Wildlife Refuge, Florida, United States - Lox_Sample_2.4 | ecosystem: Environmental > Terrestrial > Soil > Wetlands | place: USA...
ACCTCGTGCACATTCCCGGCCGAGGGGATGCCAGTTCCGATGTCGAGGAACTGCCGTATACCCGCCTCACCAGCCAGAAAGCGTACCGCCCTCTGCATGAATGTCCGGTTTGCCCGCGCCATGGCACGCACTTCCGGCCAGTTACGCAGGATCTGCCTGACGGCTTCCCGGTCAGCAGCGTAATTGTCTTTGCCGCCGAGATAGGCATCGTACATTCTTGCCGGATGCGGTCGGGTTGTATCGATCTCCGACAGCGGGAAACCAGCCTCCATTACATCCTTTCGTGGTCGTGACATATCTCCTCCGATCCTGGACCGCGCACTCGTCCTCCTGGCGGTATAAGGCCGGGACGCCGGTCTGGGTCTCCAGCGGATCGTCGCTGGGCAGGGCACGTGAGGTAGCCAGGATCTGTTCGACTGCGTCGAAACGGTCGCGGAACTCCTGCTCCTGGGGGATACTCCCGGCCGCCTGGCGGACGAGGCGGAGCCGGTTCAGGCACCGCATCGATGTCACCGTGCTATCTTCTAGGATGGCCAGCACGTCCATTGCCGTGGCGACCGCCTCCTGATGGGCGCCCTGCTTCAGCAGTGCGTCTGCCAGACCCGCCCCGTAGCTGACACGCTTGCGGAGGCTCAGCCCGGACGCGAGCACCTGCCGGTACAGCAGCGCACTGCGGCTGGCATCGCCTAGGTTCAGGTACCCCCTGGCTTCTACTCCGGTGATCTCAGCGTGGCTGACGAACCGGAGCCATTCCGGCGGTTTGTCGTTGCGGGGGCCGCGGTCCAGTTCGCGCCGTGCCTGGGCGATCGCCGCCCGGAACGCGACCTTGTCCCCCAGCAGCGAGGCCGCGCTGGCGTGCCGCAGCGCGATCAGGGCGTGCAGCCGGGGCATGGGGATGTACCGGCCTTCTTCCTGCGCCTGGAAGGCCAGCCGCAGCGCTTGCCGGGCTGATTCGCGGCCCGGGCTGGTATGTGCCATCTCTGCGTACAGCATCGACTGACTGGTGAGCACGTGCACCGTCAGCACCGCATCCGCGGCGTTGGCTGCCAGCTCGCGGGCTTCCTCATATAGCGGCTGCGCCAGCGGCAGGCACCCGGCATCCAGCGCGATCCAGCCACTGCTCAGCGCCATGTCTCCGGCTGCCGCGAGAAGCTGGCCGCCCGCCTCCTTGCCGTTGCTGTTCCATGCGGCCAGCCGGACGCGCTGCCACTGCTGAAGTGCCAGCGGCAGCAGGACGGTCCCTCCGACGAACTGGTCCCTGGCATACAGGGCATTGGCGCATGCCCGCCAGTACCGGATGTGAGAACTGGTCACCCGGCACGGTGCGCTCACAGCAAGCTGGGCCACGGAAAGGCTGGACGCTACGGCCAGGCCACCGAAACCGCGCTTGCTCAGCGCCTCAATGCTTGTCCTGTTTCCGGCACCGACGGCAAGGTCGGCATCAACGTCAGCGAAAATCAGTGGCAGCAGCGCCGCCCGGGGCATGCCCACTGCGTCGGCGAACCCAAGCGCGGTACGGATGTCGTACATACCGTCCCGGACGCCGCGCTCGTAATGACTTAGGGTTGCCTGGTTCCAGCCGGCCATCGCGGCGAGGTCCCGCTGCGACAGGCCGCATGCCGCCCGCACGATCGCCGGGACCGCCGACAGGTTCACAGCCGCGAGAGCCTGGCGCAGCAGCGGAGAATCAAACAGCCACGATGGCTGCGACGGCATCTCGCGTGCGGCCTTCATGCACGTCAGGCATAGCGGGTCACCCCGCCGGGTAAGCACGCCCGTACGGCACGCCGGACACGCCTGCACTGTCGGCACCGGTCACCTCTCTCCCACTCTGCGGCATAGCGCCGGGTCGTCCGCCGTGGCTGCTGCGAACTGTGCAGGCTCCGGCCATGTCGTTGCGCCGTTCATGTCACCCCGACTGGGTTAGCAAGCCGTTCCTGCTCCGTGATCGCTTTCCGCAGCGCTTCCGCGTCATCCGCGTCAACCGTCATGGCCCACCAATCGGGAGGATTAGCCGGCAGGCAGCACTTCCGGGTAGCCCACCAGTGCCCGCCATCGGACACCCACGGATGCCAGCCAGGAAATTCCCCCGCAATGCGGGACAACTCTGCGGCTACCTCTCCGTGAGTAGCTGGCACGATCCCCTCCTATGAGCTATCCCGAAACCAGTGCATGATTTAAGCCATCAGGTGAACTGATCCAAGCCAGTGCCGCCGATGACCTTTGCCGCCATTTCCGCATGTCCCGCCATGGGCATCATGCCGCCCGCTGACGCTGAGCATCGCGCTGCACGACGGCGACGGCGAGTTTGTCGAGAAGCCGACCGAGTTCGGTGATGTCGGTTACTTCCAGGAATATGCCGTCCGGCATCGGGACGTAGGCGACCCACGGGGCGTCCAGCTCATGGCGGGGCCATATCACGTCTGGATGGACGGCCTCGAAGTCCTGCCTGCGTGCTACGTTGTCGCGCCACACCGTGCGGCACTCGGGCATGTCGTTTTCAGCTGCGGTGGCGGGCTGCCAGCGGACGATCCTGGCTGACGGGGTCAAGGCTGCTGTCTGCTGCGTCATTGCCATCCTCCCCGGGAAATGCCGTACCGCCGGGTCATCATTCAGGTCGCCGCTTGGCTCCTGACGGTAGGGAGTAGACCCAGACCTGGTCAAAGATGTTGCCCGGGTTTGCCCCCCTGGTTCAGGGGATGTCATCCAGCGCCGCTGTGATCAGGTCCCGCGCGGCCGTGCCGTTCACGGCAATCCCGGCTAGGTCGGTGAAATCACGGACGTACATGGCGATCTCGCGGGGCTGGCTCACCGACAGCACGCCGGAGACGAGCTCCACGCTGACCAGTTCTTCGTCGAACATGATGAAGCCTTCGCGTGGGAGCACCTTGCGGCGGTCACCTCCCAGCGGGATGATCCCCAGCCACACCGTGGGAAGACGCGTGGTCTCGCGCAGGTGCAGCAGCTGCCCGCGCAGGATCTCCGGGTCGCAGAACCGGTATCGCAGCACCGGTTCCTCAATCACGAACACGAACTGGTGCCCGGTCCTCGTCAGTACTTTCTGCCGACGGGACCGTTCGGCCACGGCTTCGGCTACGTCGTCTCGCTGCACGCGTTGCTTATCGCGGGCATCCTCCAGCAAGGCCATTGTGTACGCGGCGGTCTGCAGCAAGCCTGGAACGAACTTCGGCTGGTAGGAACGCACCAGAGCCGAGCGCTCGTAGCTCGGGCGGACGGACTCTTGCGCCTTTGCCAGGCCAGCCCGGTTCAGCCGCTGGTAAGACACCCACATACCAGCCACAGCGCGCTGCTCGGCCAGCAACTCCTCGGTGCGTTCCGCCGACGTGCCGCACACCCGGCACCAGGTCCGCACGTCGTCGCTGGATACTGGCCTGACGCCGTGCTCTATCTTGCTCACCTTCGACACGCCGTGCCATCCCGCCCCGGACGCCAGAGCACTGCCGGTCAGCCCGGCAGTCAGCCGTATCTCACGGAGCTGGTCGGCAAGCGCCTGCCGGGCCTGCTGGGCGCTGGAGGAAGACGAGGATGGCACAGCTGTCGGATGGACGGACCTAGATCCGGTACTCCTGATGCGGTATCGCGAGCTGCCACACGGCCTCGAACGCTGATTGGCACGCCCCGATCACCCCGGCGTCATCGCTGTACTGGCTGCCCTGGAACTCGCCGTCCCCGCCGAAGAGGGTGAAGCGGACTAGGCGGTCATCGAATACCCAGTACGGGTTACCGGGTACCGCCAGGGTAGAGGCGAGCCGCCGGGGCAGCCATCTGACCTGCTCGCCAGCCGCGACGTTGACCGGTTCCGTCAGCCAGTGCTCCCACCGCACGTAATCCGATACCGGCTCGGAAACGATCCGCGCCCGCCGCACGGACACCCCCCGGCGGACGGCCGCCACGACCACATCGGTGTAGGCCCGGTACTGCTGGGCAGATTCCCACGGATCGGCCTGCCCGGCGAGCCACGCCTGGTACGCCGTGTCGGACGTCAGATGCACGTCTTGGATTTCCAGGTGCACCGCCGACGACGTGCAGGCTGCCAGCAGCTCAGCGAACGTCGGCTCCTTCTCGCCGGGTCCGTACATCCTCGTCAGGCCGGGGATGCCCGCCAGCGGGGAAGCGCCGCCTGCCCCGTTCGTAGCCGCCATTGACCGCCTCCAAGATGATTGCCGCCATGCGCGCCGGAAGCTTGACGACCGACTCGGTGTCCAGTATCCGGCTGTCGGAGTTGATCCACGCCAGCGCCTCCGGGTCGTTAACCGTCTCTCCCTGGAAGTAGAAGTCGCCGGTCTCGGGATCAACGAACACAGCCGGGCACTGGTCGTGCGGGTTGTCGGGATCGACGCCCACGAAATCTAGCCCCATGTCATTCTCCGATGTCGGGAGTTTACCTATCTAACCCCTGAGCAGGGTTCCCCGCTCGACAGCCAGCCCAGGATGCTCACGAATAGTCACATCGCAGGACGTAAGGCCACACGCCCACGCTATGTCGTATCGCATCACGCCACCACAGCCGACTGATGACGATCTGTTATAACGCCCTGGCAGGTGATCCGTCAGATTGTCATGATCGCAAGGTTGCCCGCTGATCGCCGTGCCGTCAGGCTACGGAACTGCGAGCCGGCTTATGTGCCCGGCCCGGCGAAGACGGGAGGAACCCGCGTGGCTCGCTCGCAACACCGGCTCACTGGCAAGGCTTAGCAGCGGACGGACTGGCGCTCGCACGTAGAGCGGTTTCTACCTCGCCCGCAGAACAGACATGGACTCTCGCATCCGAGAACTCACAGCGCAGTCGCAGTCAAGGAGACCGCTGATGACCATGAACCTTCCCGATCTTCCTGCATCCGTTGTCGTGCTTGTTTCTGGCGGCCTGGACAGCACCACGCTTGCGTACCACCTGCGAGACATGGGAGCAAAGACCCGGCTGCTCTCCTTGGCCCACGATGTCACCATGCTGTCTTCTAGCGCGGCCAGCACGTCCATCGCCGTGGCGACCGCCTCCTGACGGGCGCCCAGCTTCAGCAGCGCGTCCGCCAGGCCCGCCCCGTAGCTGACACGGTTGCGGGGGCTCAGCCCGGACGCGAGCACCTGCCGGTACAGCAGCGCGCTGCGGCTGGCATCGCCCAGGTTCAGGTACCCCGCGGCTTCTGCCCCGGTGATCTCAGCCTGGCTGACGAACCGGAGCCATTCCGGCGGTTCGTCGTCGCGGGGGCCTCGGTCCAGTTCGCGCCGTGCCTGGGTGATCGCCGCCCGGAACGCGGCCTTGTCCCCCGGCAGCGAGGCCGCGCTGGCGTGCCGCAGCGCGATCAGGGCGTGCAGTCGGGGCATGGGGATGTACCGGCCTTCCTCCTGCGCCTGGAAGGCCAGCCGCAGCGCTTGCCGGGCTGGTTCCCGGCCTGGGCCGGTATGCGCCATCTCTGCGTACAGCATCGACTGGCTGGTGAGCACGTGCACTGCCAGCACCGCATCCCCGGCGCTGGCCGCCAGTTCGCGGGCCTCCTCATACAACGGCTGCGCCAGCGGCAGGCACCCGGCATCCAGCGCGATAAAGCCGACGCACAGCGCCAGCTCCCCCGCCACCGCTAGGAACTGGTGGCCGGTTTCACCGGCTGCGCCATCTTTCAGCGCCAGCCGGACGCGCTGCCACTGCTGGAGCGCCGACGATAGCAAGACCGTCCCGCCGACAGCACGACTCCGGGCATACAGCATGTTGGTGCACGCCTGCCAGTACCGGGCGTGCGAGCTGTTGACTTCCCGGGGAACGCTCACGGACGGCACGACAGCAGCCGCTCCGGCCACGGCGGCCAGGCCGCCGTGGCCGGAGCGGGTCAGCTCCAGGCCCGTCCTGTTCCCGATGCTGGCGGCCAGACCGGCATCAAGATCCGCGGATACTAGCGGTAGCAGCGCAGCACGCGGCATGCCCACCGCGTTAGCGAACTGGAGCACGGTACGGATGTCGAACATGCCGTCACGCACGCCGCGTTCGTAATAACTCAGAACGGCTGGGCTCCAGCCCACTATCGCGGCAAGGTCCCGCTGCGACAGTCCGCACGCCGCCCGCACGATCGCCGGGACCGCCGCCAGGTTCATCTGGGCCAAAGCCTCACGCAGCAGTAGGGAATCAAACACCCACAGCGGCTGGGCTGCCATCTCCCGCGCAGCTTTGACGCAGGTCGGGCACAACGGGTCGCCCCGCCGGGCCAGCATGCCCGCCCGGCACGCCGGGCAAGCCAGAGCCGTTGGCACTGCCTCACCTCCCAGCCGCTTGCGCTAATGGGCTGTGCAGAACCCGCCGCCTCGCCCGGCCACGGGAGCGGACGGCATCGCTTGGGGCAACCTCGCTGGCCGTCTGCGTCCGCCCGCCGTGCGTGCGGTGCTGCTCGCGATCCGACGGTATGGCCGACCGGACGATCAAGGAAGCGAACGTGCACGGACTTGCACGCCAGTTTCAGCTGAGGGCGCTGATGGCCTCGTTGATCAGAGCCCGCGCCGCATTGCCGTACACCGCCGTCTCCGCGAGCCGCGCGAACGCCTCGGCGTACATCTCGACCTCGCTCGGCTGCGTGACTCTCAGCCATCCGGACACCAGCTCGATGTTCACCTGCGCATCGTCATGCATGAAGAACATCTCCACCGGATGCAGCGCGGACCTGTCGGCGCTGAAAGGGATGATGCCCAGCTTCACCGACGGCAGCGACATCGCGGACCGCAAGTGTTCGAGTTGCTCGCGGAGTACGGCGGGGCCGCCGATCTGGTGCCGCAGCACGTTCTCTTCCAGCACGATCGTGAACTGGTGATCACCTTCACGGGTCACGTGCTGCGTGGCGACGCGGACCTCGACGGCCTGGCCGATGTCATCGACCAGGTTCGGGCGACGATCACGAACCGCCTTGAGCAGAGCCCGGATGTATGCGGCCGTCTGCACCGGGCCAGGGACCAGGAACGGCGAGTAGATGCGGAACTCGCGGGTGCTTTCCCACAGCGGGATCACGGACTCCTGTACCCGGCGCAGGCCAGGGCGTTCCAGTCGCCGCCACTGAGTCCACGTTGAATCGGCCGCCCGCGACGCGGCGATCAGGTCGGCGGCCTGGTCACCCGCTCCGCAGATCCCGCACCACGCGCGGATATCCGCGTCCGACGGCGGAGTGCGGGCATGCTCAATCCGCGAGCACTTCGACTCGTGCCACCCGGCCGCCGCAGCCACCGCGCGCTTGGTCAGCCCGGCGTCGAGCCTGATCTCCCGCAGGCGGTCGGCGATCTGCTGCCTGGCCTGCTGCACCGTGGACGAGGTGACCATGGTGCAGTCTTACACCGGAGCTTGGTCAGGCAGGCCGGTAGTCTCCGTGCGGCACCGCCCGGTCCCACACCGACTCGAACGCCGCTGCGCACACCTTGGCCTGGGCCGGGTCCTCGGTTACCTCCCAGCCCTCCGGCGAGATCTCGCCTTCGCCGGTGAAGTGGGTCCAGAGCACCACGCGGTCGTCGAACACCCAGAAGTCGTTACCGGGCAGCAAGAGATCTGAGGCGCGGCGCCGGGGCAGCCACCGGACATCCTCGCCGACCTCGACGTTGGCGGATGTGATCTCGTGCTCCCACCGGATGTACTCGCTGACCGGCTCGCTGACGATTCGCGCCCGGCGGATGATCACACCGCGGCTGCGTGCCGCGACCACGATGTCGACCCACGGACGCCACCATGCCTCCCAGTCCGTGGGATCGTGATGCTGGCCTTGCCTCCAGTCGGCGAACATCGGATCGGTGCGGCTGTAGCCGTCGCGCATCTCCAGGTGCACCGCTGACCGCTCGCACGAGCTGAGGAGTTGATTGGCCTCCTCACCGGCCACTGCTCAACTCCGGAAACAGGTGCATCAGCCGCTTGGGGAAGCGGATCAGTGTCTCGTTGGCTGGGATCTGTTCCTGCCCGGCGGAGCGGAGCAGCTCATTTAGAGCCGTCGCGTCGGTTACCCGCCACCCCTGGATCACGTAGCTGTCGCCGTCATCCCACAAAGACGGGCTGCCACCCTGTGGAGATTGGTCGTCTTTACCGAGGAACCGTGGCGCCATGGGGGGCTCCTATGCCGAAGGAGTGTGGATGCGGGTGTGCAGCCACGCTGTCAACGGGCACGCTAACCGCAATTCGGTATGACTGTCCATGCGCGGTTCGCAACAATCTGTTGTGAGTGAGCCTGCGCGCCACGGCAGATTACGAGTCTCATGAGATTCCCGCAACATCTCGATGCGTATGCCACGGAGTCAGTCCACGCGAGTTGAGACCCTGTTGCAGGACGCAGCCGCCGTTACCGGTTGATAACAGTTCGTTATGAAATGACCAGCGTGCGCCGCCTCAGATTGTCATGACTTCGAGGTTGCCTGGCCGACTGGTAATCGGGACGCTACGGATGGACATGAGGGCCTCATCGTGCCCTAGCGATTGAGGGACCTCGCCCGCAGAACAGACATGGATTCTCGCATCCGAGAACTCACAGCGCAGTCGCAGTCAAGGAGGCCCCTGATGACCATGGTGCCCCGCCGTCCCGGGAGAACCCGGCACTCACGATGGTCACAAGACGGAGGCGCTAAGTCACTGTCCGGAACAGCCAGAAATTATGCCGACCTGGTTGGACATACAAGCCTTGCGATCAAGCAGGCCTGCTGTTCTCGTCGGCATAACCGGCGGATCGGCATAATCGACGTAGACGTGCTCGGGGACGCCGCGGGAGGCCAGCGCCGGGCGCAGCGCGGCGGCCAGCCGGATGGTGTCCTCGGCGAACCCGAACCGGGCGGCCATCACCGCCCGCGAGTGATCGTCCAGGAAAGCGAACAGGTAGGTTTTCCGGCCGGCGATTCCGCTCTCGCCGGGAACGGACGCATTGATCGGCAACGTAGTCCTCGGCAGCCCCGGACGCGGCTGGTCGTCGCGCTTATCGCCGTGCACGCGCTGACCAACAGCGAGATCACTGCGATCCGTGATAATGATGTCTCGCTGCACGACATGCTGCTGGCGGTGCGAGGCAGCGCCCGCCCGCTAGACGCGTTCACCGCTTCCGCCATCGACGGCTACCTCCGCTGGCGGCGTGACCGGTGGCCCCGCTCCGCCAATCCGCACCTCATTATCACCCGGACGACGGCCGGCAGCACTTCTCCGGTTAACCCCGGTACGATCAGGCGCTGGCTCAAGGGAACCACCACGCCGACCGGACTCCGGCAATCCTGCCTGCTGGGGGAGGCTGAGGCATCGGGTGGTGACCCTCTTCTCCTGGCAAGCATGTTCGGGATCGTGACCCAGACCGGTCTACGCTACACAGGCGCCTTCTCCGGCTACAAAGCGCAAGACCATGCATCGGTTGACCGGAGAACTGAGTGAACAGCCAGCTCAGCGCCGCGCTGCGCTGCGTGCCGACGAGGCCGGAACCGGGCTCATCACGGGATCACGGCATCTTCCTGCACCGCATTGCCGCTCTCGATGACGGCCCCTGCGGACTCGGCCCGTCCGGGACGGTGAGGCTGCGCGAGCCCGGCGGCTACGAGCGCCGTGCCGCCCGGAGTGGGCGGGCGGGGCGTATGTCCTGCGTGATGATCCGTTCGATGTTGCGCTCGGCTAGGGCTGTGATCGTGACGAACGGGTTGACACCGATCGACCCGGGGATCAGGGCGCCGTCGGTGACGTACCGGCCCGGGTAGCCGCAGACCCGGCCGTAGAGGTCGGTTGCCCTGCCCAGCACGCAGCCGCCAAGCGGATGGTAGCAGAAGTCGTCGGCGAACCTCTTCAGTCCGCCGAAGAGGTCGTAGCGGTACGAACTCATCGTGGCGTGGTTGATCTTGTCGAAGAGTGACTTGGTGGCTGCCACGGACGGAGCGTTCTGATCGCGTGCCCAGCGCAGCCCGATCCGGTCGCTGCCGCTGTCATAGGTGAACGTGCCGCGTTCCGGGTTCCTGGCGATCGCCAGGTAGAGACTCATGCAGGTGGGGATGCCCGCGGGGAACGGCGCGATCTCGGCGAACACGGGCTGGTCGCTGTCCCGGGCGTCGATGGCCGAGACGACCATGCTGGACTGGCGGCGCCCGGTCGGGCGCCAGAAGGGGTTGGCCCGTGCCGTCATGACGTTGCCGTTCGGGCCCCATCCTTCACCGATCTCTTCGCTCAGTTCAGGCAGCGCACCGGTGTCCCTGGCCCGCAACAGCAGCTCGGTGGACCCCAGGCTTCCCGCGCCAAGGAAAAGGTAGGAGCAGGCGATCTGCTGGTATCCCAGCGCATTACCCGCCGCATCGATGCTCTCAACGCGGATCAGGTAGGTGCCATCGGGCTGTCGGCTGATCGTGTGCGCTTTGCGCAGCGGCCTGATGGCAACGTTTCCGGTGCCGATCGCGCTGGCCAGGTAGGTTTTGTCCAGGCTCTTCTTACCGTGGTTGTTACCGTAGATGATCTCCCCGGCCAGCGCGGATTTCGGGGCGCTGCCGACGGCTTCGCGCTGCATGTAGGCAAAGTCGTAGACGCTGGGCACGAAGGTGGTACGCAATCCGGCGGCCGCGGCAGCCGACCGGGAGACACGTGCGAACCGGTAGTACTCGCTGGTTTCGAAGAAGTCTTTCGGGATGTCCTCGGCTTGGAGCATCCTGGTAGCCAACGGGAAATACCGGTCGTACATCTCCCGGACATCGACCTCGGGCAGCATCTCGCGGAAGTATTCCCGTGACGGGGTGGCGGCTATTCCCCCGTTAACCAGCGAGCCGCCGCCGACCCCTCGTCCCAGGTAGACCGAGATCTCGCCGAGGTCGACCTTGTCGAGCACGCCCGCATACGGCTCGATGTCCCTGTTCACCACGTTGAGCCATAGAAACGAGCTGACGGGGGCGTCGGTACGGGACTTGAACCAGCTCGACCGCCGGTCCGGCTTCATCATGCCGGTGAATATCTTTCCGTCGGGTCCCGGCCGGTCCCACGCCTGGCCCATCTCCAGCATAAGCGTGGCAAGGCCGGCCTCCCCGAGGCGCAGGGCGGTGACGGCCGCCCCGTAGCCGGTGCCGACAACCACAGCTGGGGTGAACGCGGGAAGCGGCGCGTCTTGGTCGGCGTCCGCCAACTCAGCGTCCGGGGCGGCCCGCCCGTCGCGGCGTCTCACCAGGTCCCCGCCGCGATCGCGCTCTCGTCAGCGGAACTGTAATGCGTGGCGGGAGTCAGGCCGCGGCTCTCGGCGTACTCCCTGGCGAGCATGTCCTGCAGGAGTGCGTGCCGGAACTGGTAGGCCGGCCCGACGATGCGCAAGACCTTGCGGCTCTCGTGAGCGTCCCGCAAGAACCGCAGCCCCCGGAGCGGAGCGTGGCCGTGACTCCATAGCTGGAGGAACACGAGCATCGTCCGCCACCGGTCGGAGACGGCGACACCGGCTACGAGCACCCCTACGGCCCCTATCGCGATCCCGGCGAGCAGCCCCTTCAGCCATCCGCTGCTGCCCGCGATGCCGATTCCGCCTACCAGACCGATCGCGAGGCCGAACGGGAGGCCGACCTCAAGACTCTCCCGGAAGTCCCGCCGCAGGGAGTCGGCCGGGTCGGTAGGGACGGTCGCCCCGACCTCCGGTTTGGAGAATCCGTCCAGCAGGCCGAAGGCGACAGCGAGGGAGACTCCGAACGCTACCCCCTCGGCGGGCAGCCATGACCCCGGAAGGCTGCCCTTGGCCGGCGCGAACGAAATCGCGGCCACCACCGGGAGACCGCATGCGACCGCGACCAGCGGACTGAACCGCGACAACATCCGCCTTACCCCGGACCGGGAGGTACCTTGGGCCGCCTCCCGGTCCGTCGCGCCGATCCCGGACGCCAGTCCCGATGCGAAGCAGCAGAACAGGCCAACGGCAAGACCCGCCACGAGACCCATCCACCTGTTCGACGTGCTGAGCACCGCGCCGACCGCGACCCCCGTTACAATGCCCGCCAACATTCCTACGGGCGCGTTGAACATGGGTGAATTGAACCTAGCTATGAACCAGCGCCCCCAATCGTGACCCTGCCGGCTTCGGTCCGGGTGATCCCCGGCAGGCTTCCCGCGTTCCATGAACAGCCCGACGCCGATGCCAACGATCAGGCCCATCGCAGGGCCAATCAATGGTCCTAGTGACTTGATTTCACTGAAGTTCGACGAATGAAATACGAACCACACGCCGAACATGGTCGGAATCCCGATCGCGAACGTCGTGATGAGTATGCGCGGTAGCTTCGCGCTCCATTCGTGAAGCTCCCACCACTCCAGGTCACGGGCGTTGCCGTCATCCTTCATCGTGTGGGCGATATAGCCCAGCCATCGCTGCGCCCGGTCCAGCCGGTAGTGGGCAAGCGGCTTCTCCCCAGGCGGCCGATCGCCGTAGGCTATACGACGCCGATTGTCATATTCCAGGGGCAATACCTGGTGCAGGAGATAAGTTTCTACGTTTTCCTGGTCCGTCAATTTCCTGATGTTGGCGGACAGATTTTCCGGCGTATCCCTGCCGCTCGACCACCGGTGAAGTATGTCGTACATCAAGCTCAGCATCAACGGGGAGCCCAGTGCCCGCGCCAGCGCACTGGCTGGCTGTTCTCTCAGGTGATCAAGCATGGGATCCAAGAAATGTACAAGCCCTGGCGCGAAGGCGCGTCTGAGATAATGAGCGGCGACGGCCTCGGAAACGGGCTGAAGCTCAAGCACCGCAGCGCGCTGAACACGCCCGCCTCCGCCGGTTCCGATCGCTTTCTCGAATTCACCGAGGCGCGTCAGGAGAACCAGCCGGAAAGGCAGTTCGTCATGGAGATCGTCCAGGCCCTGCCGGAGAAGATCCTCCGTCATTTCGTCGAAGCCGTCCAGGATCAGGGAAACTTTACCCTCTTCCACCAGCTGCGTCGCGATCTCCGGATCCGCACCCGGAAGCAGCGAGGCAAGATCGTTCTTGAGGCGGGAAGCAAGCCACTGCTCCAGCGACTGGCCGTTCCTGCTTGTTCTCCAGCTGTGCGCGGTCAGCAGCACCGGCACCGGAACGCGCTGTCTTTCAGGCTCCGCGATGCCCTGCCGGTGCCGCAGTGCGTCGAGCAACAGCTGAATTCCCGCGGCTGATTTCCCCATGCCCGGTTCGCCGACAATGACGAGTCGCCCGGAGGGCAGGCCCGCGTAGACAGGGAACAGGTCTGCAACGCCGCCCGAGGCCAGCATCCCGGACGTCGCAGGCCTGACATCAGGCAGCGGGGGGAAAATCTCGCGTGACGAATTAACCACCGACTCCATATCGTCACTTATCGCGTGCGAATCAGAAAACTTCCAGCGCATGGAAATTGTCTGAGGAGATCCATCCAGATGACGCTGTTTGGCGACCTCCTTCCACTGAACCATGAGTGACTCAGCCAGCCTGTCAGCGGCTGTCTGCGGCAGATCCGGTGGTTTTTTGATTGAGTCCCATTTTCGCAGCAGGTACGTGGCAACGACGCCGCCCGCGCTAGCCACCGCAGTGATCATTTCCGCGAAGCCGGTCACCTCGGCGTCACTCACGACCCTCAGGCCGATGAGCGAGATGAGTGCACAGACACCGACGATAGTGACTGCCAGCGTGAGAAAAGAAAACGCCCGCAAGCGTCTTCCCCGCCACCGACTGGGCGTCATGGTCAGGAAACCCAAGGTCTCGAAGAAGGGGGAAAAGACTCACTAGGAGCGACCCTGGGTCTTCTCCTTCGCTGGCTCACAGCACCCAGCGAGTCACTTCTGCCTACGCTCGATCGCATGCTCCGACTTCGCACTACGTGTCACACAAAACACAATCATCAGACCAGTAACAGAGTGTGAAACCGATGCTACTATATCGCCGCGGAATAGGCGAAGCCGCTATGTGCCCGAACCGACCTTTGAGATGTACCTGCAATCGTCCCGTGATCATCATCCAGAGAGGCTGGTGCGCTCGACTTTCCGGGCTTCCGAGCCCTGCACCATCCTGAGCTTCGGCGAGTCACGGGCCGCGCCCCGTCGCGGGCACGGGTTACGCGAGCATCAGTGGCGGCACCGCGGTCATGGCGGCGATGCTCGCCGTCCCGTCCACGCCGACCGGCCACCCTCACCCGATCTCCCCGCCCCGCCGACATCGTCACCATGCTGGACCTGTGCTGACCCGAATCCATCGCCACACCCTCCAGACAAGCCTCACCAACCCTCGTTATGTGGAATCCGAGGCCGTGTCCTTGGTGGCTGCGTCCAGCGTTGTAATGCCTGATGTACTCGGCCAAGACGACGCGCGCATGCCGTTCGCCGACGATGAGCATCCGGTCAGTGCACTCAGCCCGTGCCGTCCGCACGAGCCTTTCGGCGACCGCGTTCATACGCGGGACCTGCGGCGCGGTCGCCACCACCTCGATCCCGCAGGCGGTGAACACCGCGTCGAACGCGGCCGTGAACCTGGAATCCCAGTCCCGGATCAGGTGGGTGAACCCGCGCCCGGCCTCAGCCAGGTCAGCGGTCAGTTCACGGGCCAGCTGGGTGGCCCAGGCCGCGGTCGGGAACCGGGTGACGCCCAGCAGGTGCACATGCCGCGTGTCGTGCTCAACTACAAACGCTACGTACAGCCGGGTCAGCGACAGTGCGAAGTCGATGTGGAAGAAGTCCACCGCCAGCATCGTCGCGGCCTGTGCGCGCAGGAAAGCGCGCCAGCGGTCATCTCGCACCGCCGGGGGCGGTACCCAGCGTGAGCGCAAGATCTTGCGGATGGTGCCAGCGCCGATCCGGTGCCCCAGGCGGCGCAGCTCGCCTTGCACCCGGACCACGCCCCAGCCGGGGTTGTCCCGGGCCAGCTGGACGATCAGCTCAGCCAGTTCACCGGCCAGCGGCGGGCGTCCCGGGGCCTTGGGCTGGGTCCACTTCCTGGTGATCATGCAATGCCGTTGCTTGACTTATTGAACTATCACCTGGTGGAGGGTAATGATCTTGGCCGGCACCTGGCGGGTAGGTCCGCGTCCGCGCTGCTGGTTCGGCCCCCGGTAGGAGTACTTGGAATCCGGCCGTTTCAGTACCCGGTCGGCCTCCCGCAGGCGCCTGACGCCGTTGCCGGGCTTGCGGCGGACCTTCGCGGCCATCATCGCCATGAACTGCCTGATCTGCGCCGACGTCTGTGCGGACTGGCGGATGACGCTGCGCCGCACGTGCTTGAGGACCTTGACGAAGGAGATGCGGTCCGGGTCGGTCCGCTGCCGGCCCGCCAGCCGCATGATGATCGCCGTCAGGCAGTGGTGCACCGCCAGGTGCGCCCATATCTCCTGGCGGACCAGGTCCGGGCCCGCTGACCGCAAGATCTGCTGCGGGCCCCGCTGGAACGTCTTGACCTGCCGGAATGATGCTTCGCTTTCCCAGCGCTCATGGTAGAGGGCGGCCAGTTCCCCGGCGGGGAAAGCCACCGGATCCAGCAGATCGGTCAGCAGCCTGACGACCTCGCCGCCGTCGACGCGGTACTCGATCACCCGCACCACGACCCCGCCGGGATGGGCGCCCTTCTGCCCGGCCAGGTTCATCCGCGCCAGGTAGGTCCCGTCGCCCAGGACCTGCACCGGGCGGCGCGCCACGGTCGACCGCGCCCGGATCAGCAGGTGCGCCCCGGCCTGGGTGCATGCCTTCCACAGCGCCACCCCGGGAAAGGCCCGGTCCATGATCACCAGCATCCCGGCCGCGCTGGGCGCCATCGCGACCGCCAGTTCCGGCTCCCCGCCGCTGAACCCGCCCACCCGGGCGTCAATCGAAGAATGCGTCCCGGCCTCGGTCAGCGTCACCACCCTGGCCTGGGGAAACCCCGCCGGCTGGCCCTTAACGCCGGCCGGCCCGCCGAACGCGGCCCGGTTCGCCGGCGTGTCCGGCGCGCCGGGCACGCACCCGTCCACCGCGGCCACCCGCATCCCCCGCCAGAACGCGCCCGCCAGCCCGGCCGGGGCCACCGGCCCGGCCAGCCGGCGGAACACCGCCTCGATCACCGGCGCGCCCAGCCGCTGCCGGGCCCGGGTGAACGAGGACTTATCCGGGATCGCCTCATCCATCCCTTCCAGCGCGCCCACCAGGTTCTCCGCCACATCGTCATAGGAGTCCTGCTGAAACAGGGCAAGAGCCAGCACGTAATAGACCATGAACCGGGCAGGAAGCGCCCCGGGCCGCTGGTCCCGCACGCCGCACTCAGCCAGCACCTCATCGACCAGCTCAGCAGTCACCCACTCAGTGAGCACGCCCAGCCGCACGTCACCAGATAACCCGATCCACGGATGCATACCAGCATCATGCACCCGTGGCCGTCAGCCCGCGAGACGATAGTTCGCAACTGACAAGCAACGGCATTGGGTGACCAGGCGCCGGTGCCAGCGCAACAGCGTTCCCCGGGTGACGATCCGGTGCGCCCGCAGCGCCCTGGGCAAGATCCGGGCCAGCGCGGCGAGCAGCGCCCGGCCCGCCCAGCCGATTCTCGGCCTAGGGTTGCCGCGGCGCAGCACCGCCACCTACGCAGAACCAGGATCTCAGCGTCCTTCGACGCCGAGGACCGGTAAACAGCGCAAGCCACGACAGCAACGTGGTCAGGGAGCGATAGATCAGGCGAACCAGCACGGCCACCATAGTCCCAGGTCACACCGATCGCCGAGTTTCAGGAGTACTACAGGGTGAGGATGGTGGTCGCGGCGAGGACCACGAGCAAGATCGCGGAGAACCAGTACACGGCGATGGTCAGGGAGATGTAGTTGACGGCGATGCCGATGCCGACCGTGGGCAGGCTCATGCCGGCGTAGCAGATCAGGAACAGTCCGGACAGAGCCTCGCCGCGCTTGGCGGGCGCGGCCAGTGCCGCGACGGCGCCGATGGCGGACTTGAACAGCATTCCGGAGCCGGCGCCGCCGATGACCCCTGCGAGCAGGAAGATGGTCAGGCTTTGCGCCTGGATCCCGATGGCGAGGAGGATGAAGCCGGCCGCTCCGGCGATCAGGCCGAAGCCCCGCCGGGAGCGCTGGGACATGCGGCTGGTCGCGGTCTGGGCGACGGTAGCGGCGGCGAGGAGCGCGAACGCGACCGTGCCGGCCAGCAGATGGCTCGAGCGGTGCAGCGTTCCAGCGACGAACCCGGCGGACAGGGCGGTGTAGACGCCGTTGATCGCGAAGGACGCGAAGCCGATCGCGGCGGCGCTGGCATACCCTGCGCGGTCACCGTGATTCATGCTCACCCGCTGGGGGCGGTACCTGGGGCGGACGGGGAGCGCCTCGACGGTCTCCGGGGTGACGGCGACCGCTGCGATCGCGGCCAGCAGCAGCACGCCGAAGACGATGTAAGGTACCCGCAGCGGCTGCGTTACGTACTGGGCCAGTGCCCGGAGACCAGCGGCCCGATCGCCAGCCCTCCAACGTTCGCCCCGGTCGAGACCACCTCGAATAGCGTCGGCCCGTCGTCCGGTCGGTGTGCCTTGCGCAGCTCGTGCAGGTGCGCGGTGGCGGTCGAGGCGGCGGGATACGTGGCAGCCTGCGCCTCGGGACAATGAGCTGGCTCGGCGGCATCGACCTGGCCGGACTGCTCGGCCGCTTCCACGCCCGGTACCCGGAAGTCATCATCCGCCTGGCTACCGCGGCCTCCGGTGACGGCTCCCTCGGCCTCATCGAGTCGCTCACCGATGGCAGGCTCGACGCCGCCTTCGTTTCCGTCCCCGGCCCGGCGCCCGTCGGCACCCGATTCACCGACCTGCTGTCCGTCCCCCTGGACCTAGTGGTGCCGACCGATCACCGTCTGTCTGGCCGTGCCGAAGTCTCCGTCAGCGAACTGGCCGGCGAGGCTTTCATCGACTTTCCCGTCGGCTATGGCAACCGCACAGTGGCCGACCTCGCCTTCCGCAGCGCCGGCATCAGCCGCGACGTCAGCATCGAAATCACCGCCGTGCCCGCGGGCGCCGACTTCGTGCGGAACGGACTCGGCATCGCGTTGCTGCCCCGGGGCACCGCTGACGCCTACGATGACGTCAGCGCACTGCACGTCACCAGCGCCGACCTGACCTGGCCGGTCCGCCTCGCCACTCCCACCGGCCGGGTTCCCAGCGCCGCAGCCCGCGCCCTGCACGACCTCATCAGGGATCGCTACCCACATCGCCCCCGGAACCCGGTGCCCACGGACGCATAGCGGACGGCGACAGCCCGGAATCCCGCTTCCGAGCGCGTATGCGCAGGTCAGCAGCAGGTGACTCGGTCAGGAGCAACGAGCTGTAAAACCGTCGGCTTCGCTTACCCGGGTTCGAACCCAACACCTGCCACGCGTTTCCCAAGTCAGAGACGGTGACGCTGGATTGCGTCACGGCTTTGCGCGCAGAGCAAGCGGTTCCGCAGGCACGGATCGGGCACCGACCGGTTCGAGTGCCAGGACCCCGCCACCTGGGGCACCCCGGCCAGGAGCTGTCACTGCACGACGACCAGTACGGCCACGTCTCCGTCATGTCCCGGGACGGGCTGCACCCGAGGCTGATCTGCCGTGGCCGGTTCGAGGGCTTCGCCAAGCCCCCCATCATCAAGTGCCACCTGGTCCGCGTCACCGTCAGCCGGCTCCCGAACGGGCGGAAGGCCCCGGGCCGCTATGGCTGTGGTGGGCCGGCCCCGGCACCCCGGACCTGGACCTGGATGCGGACCTGCTCTGGCGCGCCTACCCGCACCGCTTCGACATCGAGCACACCTACCGGCCAAGACCAGTGCCGGAACTCAGTAGCCCTGTGCCCCTCACCTGCACGGAAAGGCTTTCCGGCAACCGCTACGCTGACAACGCAATGCAAATGCATTACAATTTGAGAGTGTTCAAGACCGTCCGGGACAGCGACTGGTCCGCCGACCGCATCGCCGCTCATGGACTCACCCTCGACGAGGTGCGCGAGGCCATCCTCGAGCACCCCTACTGGGCGGCCCCGGGACGGGAGGGGACGACGCTGATCTACGGCCGTACCTACGCGGGCCGCTACCTGCTGGTGGTGGCGATCGACGAAGGCGAGGAAGCCTTCATCGTCACCGCCCGCGACATGACTGACGCCGAGAAGAAGACCTTCCGCAGGAAGGCGCGATGACCATGACCAAGCACAATGACCTACCCCGCCCTGCCGCCGAGCTTGAGCAACTCGCCGACTACTACGACACCCATGACACCAGCGAGGAGTTGGAGCACGGCACCTGGGTCGAACCGCAACCGATGGCCACCACCTCGCTCCGCCTGCCTGCCGACGTGATCAGTCAGCTCAAGCGCCAGGCCCAGGCCCGGCATGTCCGCTACACCACCTACGTGCGATCCATCCTGGAGAACGCCGCGCGCGGCGAACCCCCCATTGATGCCGCCGACATCACCCGGCGCTTGGAGCGGATCGAACAAGCTGTCACCGGCCGCCGCGGCACTGGCACCGGCGATCAGAAGACGGCCTGACATCGTCAGCCGACTGCGCTGCCCGGGCTGGGCTATGGAAAGCGAGCGCGTGGTTCCAGAACCCGGCCGCGAGGTGCTGGCCCGCGCTCCCATGCGGACCGCTCGTGACCTGTCGGCGTCGGGCAGCCGTATGCGGCTACGAAGGCTGCTGGCAGACGGGTGCGCGGTGCCGTGGCTCCGTTCTCACTGCCCAGGGATACCTACGGTGCGGTTAGGACACGTCGCCCGCATCTCGCATCCAGGAACAACCTGAGGTTGCACTCGCAGGTCAAATCCGGGCGCCACCAGCAGGGATCACGAATCGTGTCGGCCGCTTCCGCCGGCTCCGGGCGCGGCCATCATGGACCACGCGGCGGGCAGCTGTACCTGTACCGGCAATGATCTTGGCAGTGGTCTAGACCTCTCGCACGGGCACCGGGAGCACGCCCGGAGTCCCCTATTCCGATGCCGTCACGCTCAGTGCAACCTGCTGGTAAACGGCACTTGCACGGCGGGTACGCCGGTGGCTCTGATGCCCCCAGGCCGGCCGGTGGCCTGCCAGTGATACGCGGGACAGCGGCCATGCGCTTCCAGGTGGCAGTGACGGCTGCTGCCGACACTCGAAGCGGCTAATCCGCTGGGTACTTCCGTCCGTACGTGCTTCCGGCGGGCTAATGGGTTCTGCCGGGGACGGCGGCAGCGTGCGCCGGATGCTGCCGCGCCCGGTTGAGGCCAACCGCGTGGACCCGGACGAGCACCTTGCCCGGCTTCAGCTCGGGAACCGGCACCTCGTCATCACGCAGTTTCCCTTTCACCGCAGATGGGCTACCCTAAGCGGATCGGTGCACCGAATATACGGGGCACTGCCCCGCTTGCCAAGCCGGGAGGCATATGCGAGCCGACGCCAGGAAGAACTACGACCACCTGCTCGTGGTCGCGCGCGACGTCGTGACCGAGCAAGGCGCCGACGCGTCGCTGCGCGACGTCGCCCGCAGAGCGGGCGTCGGGCTCGGCACGCTGTACCGTCACTTCCCGACGCGAGAGGCGCTGCTCGAGGCCTTGCTCCGCACAAACGTCGACGAGCTGACGGCACGGGCAGCCGACCGCGAAACGTCGAGCACACCCGAGGATGCCCTCGTTTCGTGGCTCCGCGACTGCGTCGCGATCACACATGAGTACCGGGGCGTTGCGGCGCTGCTGATGGCCGCCATCGAGGACACGGAGTCCGCACTCCATGCTTCGTGCGTTGCGCTGCACGAGGCAGGCACGCGGGCCCTCGAGCGCGCTCAGGCCGCGGGCATAGCGCGGGCCGACATCGACGGCACTGACCTGTTCGCCCTGGTCACAGCGCTTGCATGGCTCTACGATCAGCCCTCGCTCGCGCTACGTGCCGATCATCTCTTCGGTGTGATCTCGAGCGCGGCCCTGACCAGTCAAGCGGGCAGTGGCGTCAGTGAGGAACGCCCCCGGGCCCGCCGCTGAAATTCTTCGAGACTTGGCCAAACGCTACGGCGAGCGAATTAATCGCTCACGACATTAGCTTGACTCTGTCGGGAATCTTGGTGTTTGGGTAACGCCAGCCATGCTGGCGGGCCAGTCTTGCGGGGATATGTGAGTCCTGCGAGACCTGTGAGGTGCACGGGATGTCGATCCGTCCGGGCCTTGGGCCGAGGTCCCGGCGCTGACCGCGTGGGTGGCGCGGGCCAGCAACCCTGCCCGCGCGACGGCGATGTGGGTGCGGGACCGGCTCGACGGGCTGTGGAAGGACGAGGACTTCGCCGGGTGGTACCCCGGGACGGGCGGCCGGGGATCTCGCCCGCCCAGCTGGCGACGGTGAGCGTGCTCCAGTTTGTGCTGGACCTGTCTGACCGCGACGCCGCCGAGGCGGTGCGGTGCCGGGTCGACTTCAAGGACGCGCTCGGCCTCGAGCTCGACGGCCCGGGCTTCCACCACAGCGTGCTCGGCGACTTCCGCGAGCGGCTGCTGGAGGAGGGGCGGGCGGACCGGCTCCTTGACCTGGCCCTGGCCTGGCTGAAGGAAGCCGGGCTGGTCCGTGAGCGGGCCAGCCAGCGCACCGACTCCGCCCATGTCCTGGCGGCGGTGCGGGCCCTGACCCGCCTGGAGCTGATTACCGAGGCGGTCCGCGCGGCCTTGGAGGAACTCGCCCGCCGCCGACCATGTCCTGGCCGACCTGGTTGACGACGACTAGGGCCGCCGCTACGGGCGGCCGGTCCGCCTGGGCAAGAACCCGGCCCGGCCCAAAACCCGGATGAACCAGGCGGGGACGGATGCCCGCCGGCTGCTGGAGCACGCGGCCGCCCGCATCGTCTCGCCCAGCCACCCGGCCGCCCGCTACTCCCGCCGCGGCCAGGTCACCCGCTGGACCGCTGGTCCAGGCCGGCGGCCGGGTCGCAGGCGACCGCGTACCAGCAGATCATCAGGGACTGGATGAGGAACGCGAACGGGACGGTGCGCTCGACGGCGTTCGCGGTGCGGTTGCCGGCATCGCCGGCGCCGGTGACCTGCTTGCCGGTGGCGTCGGAGGGTTCAATCGGCCACCGCCAGGAGTACCGCTCGATCACCTCCGCCGCCGACAGCCGGGTCCTCGATGGCAGCCGTCTTCAGCGCCGCAACGCCCCGGTACTCATGTGCGCACGCGACACGGTCACGTAGCCGCGACACGAGAGCATCCCCAGGCGAGCCGGCGTTTGGAGCGGGCGGCCTGCGCCGCCAGCTCGTCGGAACTTGCACAGCGGAGCACTGCTCCGTATAATCGGACCACCGCTCCGTTTAGAGCAGCTCAGCCGTCTATACCTGAGGTACCCCTCATAAACGGTGCCCAGTCATCGGTCGGCCGTGGGGCCGGCAGAAGGGCGAGTCCACCATGTCGAAATTGGATGGCAAGGTCGCGGTGATTACCGGAGCGACTTCCGGGATGGCGCTGGCGACGGCCGCACTGTTCGTGGCCGAAGGCGCCCACGTGTTCATCACCGGGCGGCGCAAGGAAAAGCTGGACGAGGCGGTAGCCGCGATCGGCCACAATGTGACGGCCGTGCAGGCCGACTCGGGCGATCTGGACGACCTCGCCCGCCTGGCCGAGACCGTGCGGGAACAGCAAGGACGGGTCGACGTCCTGTTTGCCAGCGCCGGCATCGGCTCGGTGTCCGAACCACTGAGCAGCGTCACCCCGGAGTCGTTCGACACCGTCGTGGGCGTCAACTTCCGAGGCACCCTGTTCACCGTCCAACATTTGCTGCCGTTGATGAGCGAGGGCGCCTCGATCATCCTCAACGGCACGACCAGCGCGACCAAAGGCATCCCCGGTGCTGGGGTGTACTCGGCCAGCAAGGCGGCCCTGCGATCACTCGCCCGCACCTGGGCTGCGGAACTGAAGGACCGCGGTATCCGGGTGAACGTCATCAGCCCCGGCTCGATCGAGACCGCGCTCTTCGGCACCGTCACACCCGAATTCCGCGAGCAGATCAAGTCCGCCATCCCCCTGGGACGGCTCGGGACCAGCGCGGAAATCGCGGCCGCCGCGCTGTTCCTCGCCTCCGCGGACTCCAGCTTCGTCGACGGCGCCAACCTGGTCGTCGACGGTGGCTTTGCCCAGATCTGAGGGCTCAGGTCTGACTGCTCGGATCCGACGGCTCAGCGTCCGGTTCCACCACCGTTCCACCACTCACCTGGATTAGCCATGGCTTCTTCCCGAGGCCAGCGGGCGTCGCTGGCCACCACAACGGAAACCACCTGGACCCCTCAGCTGTGGGGGATCCTCATCGTTCTCGGCGGTGCGGTTCTGCTCGACGGCCTCGATATATCGATGGTTGGTGTGGCGCTGCCGTCTATCCGAAGTGCGCTGCACATGAGCACCTCGTCACTGCAATGGATCGTCGGCGGGTACACCCTTGGCTATGGTAGCGACCCTGATGCCGGGAGAGGAGGTCCCGGTGATCGGCCGGATGCGGAGCGAGGAAGGCTCAGTGCGGCACCTGGTCGGGCGGTTCTCCGGCCGGGCGGCGCTGCGGGCGTGTTACGAGGCGGGCCCGTGCGGCTTTGAGCTGCACCGGCTGCTGACCTCGATGGGGTGGCCTGCGATGTGGTGGCGCCGTCACTGATCCCGCGCCGGGCCGGGAAACGGGTCAAGACCGGCCGGCGGGATGCGAGCCGGCTCGCCCGGCTGCACCGGGCCGGGGAGCTCACCGCGATCCGGGTACCCACCGAGGCGGAGGAGGCGGTCCGGGACCTGGTCCGGGCCCGGCGGCGCTGCTGGCGGACCGCAAGCGCGCCCAGCAGCGGATCACCGCGATGCTGCTGCGGCACGGGCGCACCTGGCGGGGAACTTACTGGACCGCCGCGCACGAGCAGTGGATCGCCGCCCGGCAGTTCGGCGAGCCCGCGCTGGCTTCCGCGCTGGCGCATTACCGCGCGGCGCTGGATACCCGCCCCGCTGAGCTGGCGCGGTCGAGGACGAGCTGGCGGCCTGGGCGGACCGGGCGCCGCTGGCGGCCGCGGTGGCCCGGCTCGGCTGCTACCGCGGCATCGCCCGGCTGAACGGCCTGGCCCTGGCCACCGAGGTCGTCGGCTGGCGGCGGTTCCCCTCAGCCCGGGCGTTCATGTGCTTCACCGGGCTGGTGCCCGCCGGGTACTCCAGCGGCGAGCGCACCCGCCGCGGCCCGGTCACCAAGGCGGGCCCGGCCGCCGCCCGCACGGCGCTGATCGGGGCGGCCTGGTCCTGCCGGTTCCGGCCCGCGATCGGCGTCACCTTGCGCCGCCGCCAGCACGACGCGGACCCGCAGACCCTGGCCCGCTCCTGGCGGGCGCAGCGCCGGCTGCACGCCCGCTACAAGGCGATGACCGCCCGCGGCAAGCCCGCTGCGGTGGCGGTCACCGCGATGGCCCGCGAGCTGGCCGGCCTCGTCTGGGGCGAAATGACCAGCTGATGACCTTCCCGAGCCGGTGGCCTGCCGGGACGCTCGCCGCCGCAGGAACGAACCCCGGGCGCACTATGAACGCATCCGCGACCCTCGGATTTAGTCAGGGGCACCATCCTGCGAATCACCGATCTGCGATCCCGGCACGCGTATATGACAGTGGCAGTGGCCACGGCCACGACGCCGCCCCGGCAGGCCACCCCCCCCCCCCCCCCCCCCCCCCCCCCCCCCCCCCCCCCCCCCCCCCCCCCCCC
>Ga0335075_10003569_pt1 | contig 24586 bp, 22 predicted proteins | sample Lox_Sample_24_FD_206723 | JGI IMG/M metagenome (GOLD analysis project Ga0335075, IMG submission 206723) | Soil microbial communities from Loxahatchee National Wildlife Refuge, Florida, United States - Lox_Sample_2.4 | ecosystem: Environmental > Terrestrial > Soil > Wetlands | place: USA...
CTTTCCTAGGCAACTGGTAACGCTAGGGATCGACGCTTCGGGTAGGCATTAGGCGTAATGCAGCGACGGCTAATAGCCTTACAGTACAACGGCTGTCGGCTCGGCTGCTAAAGCCCAATTTTTTTGCTTGCTCCTGTCGCATCAAATTCCCAATTTGTGAATATGACCTGCATTCTCGGATAGCTTACCTAAGCCTCGGATGGCAAATGAACATCACGTGTCGAAGCATATGAGTCGTGTGGAGTGGTGACGAGTACAGTGTATGGGAAGGGAATTTATATGTACCATACTTGGTGGAAAGAATCGTTTGAGATAAAAGATAAGAGTAGATCACACATGAGTCACATGGGAGAAGCAAGGCAAATGATCTCCTAGTTGATTTCTCTATTTCTCATTCATCCACAGCTTGCCCAAGAGCAGGATTCATATCCATGCCTTTATGTATGCACATGTCCATCATAGACTCCGTTGATAATTCACGCCCTAGCTATTAACAAGAAGAGAATAATATAGTCCCTGTAAACAGCAGGGATTATTCGAATATGTAAGCTATCTGGCAAAATAGGGGAGGCTTGTCCGCAAGCCTGCGTCATGTTATCAGGTGTGGGATGATAATGCAGTAGTGATTTTAATACTTAGAAAACTTTGCTCATTTCCCAGTAAGACGTTGAGATATCGTGTTCGTCATGATTTTGGAAAGATGTGGGGTATCATTGTGTTGAAAAATATAAAGCAAATTGCATCGTGATGTGAATGCGGCAGCAGTGGTCACGTCGAGCTTGGCGCCTCCGAACTCAAACGCGCTTCTTGGTATGATGCAGCTTCCATTCAGCCCTTGCAACTTTCATGAAAAGATCTTCGTCCTTGACCGGTATCCAGCTAGTAAGGGCTTTCATAGCATTCTCAAAGTCGCTATCAAGGAGAATCTCCCGAGTCCCGTCAATCAAAGCCGCGCTCGCGGCATGGAGTACGTCCAGGCCACCGCCAAATGGTCGCTCTTTATTCGAAGGTATCGAGACATCTGAATCGCCAAGGAGCATAAATACATCCCAAACGCGGAGTTGTGCAGGGAAGGGGATTGAGAAGTTGAAGAGTGTTAGATACCATTTTGTGCCGAAAGCGGTTGGCTCGATGCCAAGCTCATCCTATATAGTGTATCAGGCAACTAAGTTATGATGTGCAAATGGTAAATCGACTTACAAGCTTTTTGGACACGTCGTGACCATTCATCCATTCCTTCTGGAATTCGTCAAGTGCCGCCATAAGTCCTGGAAAACCCGACTCGTATAGCTTGTTAAGCCCTCTAACTTGCCACATTCGGACTAACATGATGAAAGTCTTCTCTTCGTCGTAGTAACACAACAATGTCGCAGCGAGGGATGCCATGCCTTGGACATAGCCCGTTTCCGGGAAGTACAAAGATAGAGCATGCAGCACACGGAAAAGTAGTCTTTGGCCACCACGGTATCGTCTTCTGAACATGATGTGGCTATTGATGGTTCGCGGCACGTCCATATCGATTTGAACATCATCCGCAGAACTTTGCTGTATCAATTTGTGGAAATCCTCCACAATCTGGCCATCGGTAGCACTATCCTTTCTTCGGCTTGCACTAGCGCTCAGGAAAGAATGCCAAGCTGCGGCTCGCCAGCGATCAGGAATGCCTTTCCAGGTCCGCTCGATGAGCTTCGGATTCCTCAAGTCGAATTCAAATTCCATACCCTCTCCTTCTTTTCCGCTTTTCACCACTTTTGCCATTTTTCGCCACTTCTCGGCTCGGGCCCATTCCTTCCTCTTGGCACCTTCGGCAGCTTTCCCGCCTTCCTCTTCCTCCGCAATGTCAGCAAGCCCAGGTGGTAGTGTCAGCATGTCACCTGCTTCATCCATCCACCGTCTATCTCTATTGCCAGGAAGGCGATTTACAGCAGAACGGAAAGGCCTCGAGCTTCGTCGAGACGAGCCGGTCTCCTGTGTATTAATAGATCTGAGAGAAACTTTGCGGCTGGTGCTTCTATGAAGGCCAGATCGCAAAGACTTGGAAGAAGACAATGTCCTTCCAAGGCCACGGCGCCTACGAGGTGCCTGGGAAGCCATTTGTAAAACCTATCTGTGGTCAGCTTGAAACGATCTACGATGCAAACAATTTGAAGGAAATTGGGAAAATGTCTAGAAATATTCATATCCATAGTCGGCTACTAACCGTAGAAACACGTTGTGGTGGCCTTGGCTCTGGTGTGCTAGCTCGGTTTGCAGTTTCTTTGCGCACCATAATAAATCCATATCTGTCCACGTCTCCACCACTTATGTCCTCCCAGTCTTCAAGACCGCCGGCCAATTCGTGCTCCATTTTAATTGAACTTGCTCTCCCTGTGGTAAGAGCGCTATTGGGCCGAAGACCATCATTCGTTTTAAAGATATCGCGGTTCCCATTAAGGCTAAATCTGTCAATAGCTTTCCAAGTCACTGTAGAGGGACACAAACTGTTCGGACTCATCAAGAATAGTCTCCTCTTCTACCATAGCAGTACTTATTAAAGGCGCTGATAGCCTTCCATCGGCCCATTCCGTCGATTGACCAATCTCGTACATTGATCGAACCTTTTGGGACTCAAGTTCTAGCTCCTCAGACAATAATTTCGAGTTTGAGAATACCATCATTGAATTCCTCGGATGTCTAGATTCCTGGTGTCAGCGATCTTTACTCGGAGCCCTACTGCTTGCTAGACTGACCTTCTCGTAAGAATTTCGCGAGGGCGCTCCTTGCGTACTTTCTTGCCTGAGAGCAAGACGCTGCCTCGGTGGGAAAAGGAAATTTGGTCCATGAAATTTAGCTCAAGCTGATCCTCTGTCGGTATGGGTGTTGTGATTGGGGCAAATTCATCATCCGATCCTCCCGTCTTACTTCCCTCTCGTTGAGGCGTTTTAGGACCGTCTGCCTTTTTGATGCTATCCCTCCAACGACTCACGGTACTCGAGCTGTCGCTCTTAGTAAAATTCGGCGACTTCGGTGGCTCTGGAGTCATAGTGCTATTCGTATGTACCAGTGAACTGCTTGTGGGCGAAAATAAGCTGCTTTCGTCTCCTGCAGCCAAGGAGCCTTCCCTAGCAGCTGTTGACTCAGTTGGTGCAAGCCCTGAGTCTCTCTTCGAGATATCCTGCTGCTCAGTATTACTTGGAGGCCTTCTCAACGCAGGATGGGTGTCTGTTGGAGGCGCGCGTGGCGGCACGATAGTTACCGGAATCGGTGGTTTAGCTGGCAGAGTCTCTTCGTAACGTAGTGACTTTATGCTTCCATTCGCAGTGGATGACCGAGCTGTTGTCGCGATCTTCATCCGAAGACCGCCTGGCTTTTCGGGCGCCATTGTTCATTGTTTCGTACAATTTACTGAGGAGATGGTGAGATTCACTGGAAGACGACCTATGTAGTCGGACAGTGCCAACGAGCGAGATTGCGTAAAATAAGCGCGGTCATCGAATTTGATGGATCCAGATACGGTCTTCTATGCAGTCGAACAAGTTAACTTCAGGTAGGCAATGAAGTTCAAGAATACCGATAGCATAGGATGCGATTGCAATCCGGATGTTTCGATTGTCGGTGTCAGTGCTCGGTGTCGATGCTTTCACTTCGAGGCGCATCCCATTTCGGCTTCGAGATTACTGCTTTCGCTTCAGGGACGGCCTATAGCGCCGCCACAACCATAACTTACCAGCTTAATTCGGATTTAAGAAGAGGTCCAAGCGTCAAGGCGTTGAGCACATACATGTGGACATCAATCACTTATAAACATCTATTTTGATCCTATAGCCAACGTTACGTCCCGGAAATCTCCTGTTCAGAGGTCCCCGAAATTATTTTACATTGAGGCTAATTCCTGACATTGGGAAGATCGGCCCTTTAGTGTCTGATCCGCTGAGCTGATTGTTCTTTGATGCTAGTGAGAACAAAGGCTCCTTCTAAAGTTGGGAAGGGACCTTGCTCCGCTATCCAATTATGAGATTGAAGATGCCTTCAATGTTTTTACTGATTTCAACCTGGGCTTTTACTACAATAAGTAGCTGGATATAGTACTGGGGAATGAATCCTGCAAGGCTATATCCCTCGCAAGCCGGCCAACCCAGTATTATATTGATCATAATTCATCACTCAATATTTCTCAACCATCCTCATTTTCCCAATCTCTTTCTTCGTAAGTAGATGCTGCCCTTCCCCCACCAAGGTCTAATTTTGCGAGGAATTCTGGGGGAACAGTGGGAATGTACTTCCGCTCGCGTTCCCGATTTACGCCACCAAATCCCGCTCCGAAACTGATAAGCATATCGGTGCTCGTTGGGAGAGAAAATGGCAGCATGAGCGCTGGGTCCAATAGCAAATGTTCAGGAGCATCATCTTCATCTTGGGGAAGTTCATCCAGAGGTAGAGGTTTGAGTGTATTCGGTATGATGGGTTTCTGGTTTGACTCAGGTGAATTCTTGACATGGCCGTTCGATTCGCCCTTTACCGGTGTTGTAGGAGCAGAGTCCGCAGCTTGTGGCCTGGGAGATGCTGCAGCAGACCTCTGCCGCTCCTTGCGCAGGGAAGATTCCCTTTGTAGGCTGATAAGGTACTTCATGGCGCTCTTCGGAAGCCCCTTTTCTCCGACCTCCGAGCGATAATGCTTCACAGCATGGATCAATTGTTGCGGGGTAAGTCGCGTGAGCTGCTGTAAGGTACCAACGAGCGCCTCCAGGTCATCTTGACCCAATGATGAGAAACATTGAAGCCATTGAAGTAACTGGATGACGGGTGCTAGATGCCGTCTTGCAGCATCTACCGTTGTCTCCCCGCTTGACGTCATAGAGCCGTGCTCATAGTGCCCTGGTTGTCTGTTATTCGCTCGTGCCCAATCCTCTAGTATGGAAATATTCATTCGGATCTGCATGGCTTTCGTTCGGGCGAGGTATCTTCGATTCGACATTATGCGGTTGAATAATTCGGCGCCAAGCCAGTAGAAAAGTTGAGCAAGGATTTGTGATATTATGACAGAATGGATATCGTACAGATCAAGGACAAACAATGTGGACGAAAGTAATGATGTAACATTACGTGGTGCTGGCTTCGCTCGTCTTCTTGGTGATGGTGGCCTAAATCTTTTCTCTATAGGCTCTTCCTTGACCTGATTTTTCTTTTTAAACAGTTTCCATTCATCCTGAAATGCAATATCCTCAAAGCCAGGGATGGTCTCATGATCTAACATGGCTGAATCCAAGACCTTGTCCATTCTTCGCTCCGCATCCCTTATCACAAGAATGAATATTTCGTTGATGAGCTCAGCGAGTTGTAACTGGAATTCCGAGGTTGATCCGGAGAGCCCAGCATCCTTTTTCAGGTAATGAAGGAGCAGTGTGGCGTTAGAGATCCAGAAGGCTAGAATAGTCATATCCCATTGATGAGTCTCAACAACATCGTTTATCTTGTCCATAGCAGTAATGAGCAGTTTCGCAAGTAGGTCTTGGTTGGCATGATAATGCGCATATCGGGCGCTAAGGAATATCATATTGGCTGGCACAGGTTTTTGTGATGCTGACCTCTGTGGAGTCATATTTGTGATAATGATGTCAAGGATCCTGTCCAACTCATTCTCCTGAAAGACAAACATCTGGTCATGGAGACATCTTGTCCAGTCGAAGTCTTGGCCCTCCTCTTCTAACTCCTCTGGTGTCTGTAGTATGTCAGCTGCTACATTTGTTTCGCAGGAAAGTTATGCTGGAATACCTCCGGCTGATCGTCCATTCCAACATTTCCCAAGTCCACTTCAAGATCTCGGGCGCTTTCCATCATCATCCGACGACGCAACTCGTTCTCTGCCATCTCTTCTTCAAACCTATCTTGGGAGAAACCTGGGTTGTAGAAATCATCGGAGACTCCAACGTTACCAATATGATAGCCACTGTCGTGTAAGTAATCCGAGATTTCGCTATCTGGTGCTACAAAGTCGAATGCTGTCCGACCTGAAGAAGATCTTACGTCAGGAGAAGCGCCATGGTCCAATAGTGTCTTAGCAATTCCTTTGTGTCGATTCGTCATGGCCCACATAAGAGCGCTCCATTGATTGCGATCCTGCTTATCCACATTTGCGCCAGCTTCCAAGAGAGCCGTCACAACGGCTTCATGACCCTATCCTTGATCAGTATGTTGGAGATCTGATATCACAGATCGTGCTCACGAAACAGCTGGCATATATTAAAGGAGCTGTGCCCTCCTCATCTGGTGCATCCAGGTCCACAAACGGCTTTGCTTTTCCACCTAAAATCCTGTGTATACGGTCAACATCACCATTGCTTGCAGCCATGTTGAGTGCCTTTTGTAACAGCTCCTTCTTTTCTGCTTCTGATAGCTCCTCACTAGAGGCAATCGTTTCCTCATCTTCATATGCCGAACCCTCCCGGTGAGCGGCTTGGGCTGCTAGCATTTCCATCAATCGACTGTCGCTATCACTCCCTCTCTGTAGGGTAGCATCATCGCCATATTCCGGATCATTGAGTATAAGATTATTGAATTGGAGAGGTTTGGCAAGCACTGGAGCCGTTAGGAACTGTGATTGTCCTGAAAATCGTTAGTATCCTAAGATGACCCCGCATGGATATGAACTTACCTTGCCAAGCATCATACATTTCTGTTTCGATCGGAAAATGAGTTGGGACACTCCTTCGATCATTTAAAGACCTCGGCAGATCGTCTGGCAGTTCCCTTGGCTTCTTGTTCTCCCCGTCCCCATATCCACTGCCGCTCCCCCCATGAGGATCACCTATGTCCATTGCTGGTATCGAAAGGCTTCATATGATCCTCGTGTCAAACGGGCAATATCCCAGTGATCTGTCACATATTAAGAGACAGTTTCGCTCTGGTAGGCATCTTATATCGCTAAGAGAAATGTGCGCCAGCGTTACAGATCTTCTATGTTGTTGGCATCATGTTCTTGAGTTAAAAGTTGGCCCCCAAATAATTGGCCATTTTAAGCGAACAGTGTTCCGGAGATCTCCCGTGTCAATGAACCAATTCTTTCAAAGCTCGTCAACCTTCTCTGTGTAGAAGGCGATATCTTTCAGCGGAAAATTGATGATTGCATGGGAAGCTTTAGGTATGATCTGTTGAGTCTCGTCGGGCATTCGCTAGTTTCCTCCTTGAGTATCTCATCTCTCGCGTTATTTTCATGGTCAATGGATTGATGTTCTGAATCTGCTCTATTTTACTTCTCTCCTTCCAAACACCCTGATCCTTTTTACACCACCATCTGGTATTATTATCAGCTTAACATGAGTAAATACCTGCTCTTGTATCAGAGAAGGAAACTCATGTTCTTTGTCTGGCTCGCATTTAATGGGCTCGATCAAGTCAACCCACACATCTGACACAGCGCTTGGTTCTCCTTCACTGATCCAGTGCGTGCCTTGTACCTTCACCTTTTGAGGAAAGTTGCCTCTAAAATGAGCAGTATCCACAATGAACTTCTGAACTGTTCCAGAAGTTCCAAGCCGTATAATTGTCCAGTCCACATGCTCCTTTCCTCTTGACCGAGCTGTTTCCCATCCGTCGCTCATATCTTTTCCACGCCCGGGTAGAAGCAAGTTGTCTTTCGTTCCGAAATGCTGGTCACTGCAAGATATGGCAACACCGCCATTCTGAGCGGCCGCCAGGTCAAATACGGTATCCTTGTCTTCGGGAAAGACTGGTACTGCATGCCCAAAAAGTCTGAACCGAGCAATACCTCCATCTGGGTACATGTTCAGCCTCACGTGAGTATATGCTTTTTTAGTGACATTTGCCAGCTTCCAACCAAACCGTTGAGAAGGCCCGCACTCCTTGATGCCAAGTATAGTTTCCCACCCGCCACGGCTTCCGCCCCATGTTATAACTTCTTCATCTGTGCTGCTGAAGCAGCCCTCAACAGATATCTCTGGAGCATGATTCCCCGAAAAGAACGCAGTATCGACCTCGATGCCCTCTACGATACCAGAGGCCACTCCAAGACGAATAATAACATAGTCGAAAAGAGCAGGGTTGTGCCGCCGTGTCTCCCAGCCGTCATACCAAGCTCCCGTATAGACCATTTTGCCAGGTTGTCGTATCGGCGCTTTAGGGTTCAGAAGATTTGATGCCTCTGCGAACCATTGGTCTGAATACGAAATGACTCTACCACCTAGCGTGGCAGAAATCAGGTCTGTTTCGAAGTTAGCATTTCTCAAATGAACCCCGCGAAGGTAAATATAAGTCTGCTTCGAGCTGGGTCAAAGGAGGTGATATGAGGGGTCTTGCTTGTCTTTCCATGATCTGCTCTACGTGGCCTCGAAGTCCACGAACCGTCTGTTGGATATTTCTCACGATTTCTTTTGAAATAGTGTGTTTATTTTAAGTTTCAACTGTTGAGAACTTCAGAAAAAAGATACCACCTACCAGTGCAGCTAGATCGAAAGGTTCCATCAATTCTGTCTGATTCGACCGAAGTCGCCGGTACATCCTCGAGCTCATATCCCATCTCAGAGGCAATGATGGTATAGAAATTGTTTGCAAAATTGTTACGAACTGTCCGTCGTTCGAAATCTTTTCGGAGACCGCCGATAAAGAGCTTGCCCCGCTATCGCAACATTTGACGTTTGAACCTAGCGTATTATGAATTCATTGACATGGACGTAGTGAGCAACTTAGTATTGCAGCTATTTGCATTAGATACTGCCCAAAATTATCAAGATGGCAATTTATGACACAAAACCTGAGCAATTGCATTTTTGAATCCTCAAAGATGGGGACTGCTGAGTCAGCGCTTTAGAGCTTCCGTCAAGCTTTCGAGCTTTATAAGCGTCATCATAAGATGATCGTTCCTTACACGGACTTTGCGCAGCTCCAATCCCCCGCTCTCTAGGTTTTCGAGCTTTCGTAACCATTTCCTATTCTACGTTACCAATTAAGTCTTCAGAGTATTTGACTTTCTGTATATTCTTTGGTGTCAAGAATAATCTATGAACATCATGGCATCTGCAACAGGTATACCAGCTAATATACCGGACCGCCACCAACCTGCAGAAGGCCTTGGAGAGGATGAGCCGCTTCTTGGCCGAGCTGGAGATGCCTCGCAACTAGAAGGACGTCCAATCTACTACAACCCCATTATTGGTAAATATCAAACCCATTGCCGATGAAGAGGGCTTACTGAGAATGTCGTACAGGAACGGCGGTTATTGCGCAAGGTGGCATCATCCTCTTGGTGGCTCTCATCTGGGCTGGCGTCTTCCTCCACCCTCCCCTCTCGCTCTTCTCCGCGCACCCTCTTCTCAATTCGAGCGCTATTCTCTTCCTCACAGAGTCAATCCTTCTCCTCCAACCCACACATACTGCAGCACAAAAGCGACAGGGCACCCTCATTCACTTTTTCGCCAATATGGTCGCTTTCGATTTGCTAATCGCCGCTTTCGTGATAATTGAATGCAATAAGTTCAATCATGACGCTGTCCACTTCGATTCGGTGCACGGAAAGCTTGGTCTAACTACATACACCCTGCTACTCATCCAGTCCACGGTTGGGTTTACACAATACTTCGTGCCACAGCTATATGGAGGTGTCGATAATGCAAAGTCGATATACAAGTGGCACAGACTTAGTGGCTATGTTGTCCTAGTTATGATGCTCGCTACTGTATGCGCTGCCACTCAGACAATTACAGGCGGGGAGACACTTAACATCAAGCTCTGGGCTGTTCTTGTGAGTTCAGTATTGATCCTCGTTGGCGTTCTGCCAAGGATTAAGAAGCAGAAATTTGGACTACTTCCGAAATCATCTGGTGCCGTTGGTCAATGAAAAACAGGAAGCACAAGGCCGTGGAATGAAAGTTGAAAAAGATGGATGTTGGGCCTTGGATGCTCTAGTTAATTCTTTGATATTGTTTTGGATTTGATAGCATAGCGTCGGAAATTAAGCAGCTTGATCCCCCCGATTAGCTCTCTTGTCCATGTTGTCCTATCTCAGTCTTTTCTACTGAGCTGGCTTTGCAGGAGCCAGTTTTAATCCAGCAATTCCACTTCTACTGAAAACAAGATATTTGCGAGTCTCTGGAGTTTGACTGACTGTGCTTCGGTGCCTAAGCACAATTCTTGTTACCCTTAATATTAATCAAACCCTCTTCTTCATTTGGAGATCCTGTGATGTTCATGCTTGTCATTAATCAGTGTTCAGTATACGTACATGATATGGTAGTAGTCCCACTGGACAGATTAAGATATGTTCAAAGAGGAAACACGCCGGAACAGTTCTTGATATGAAATCTTCCGGAAGTCATTTTGACACCGCGCCACTCTATTGGCAACACGTCACTTCATGCCCTACCACGCCTCTTGGGAAACCTGCCCCATGACTTAGCCTGGACAATTTCTTATGGTTCTGCAAGAATACCTATAGCTATAGTCTCTGAATTTGAGCCGCAGCCTGGCCGTTTTCCTAACGTCTTAATATGACGTCAGGGGGCTGAGAGAAATTTTAAACCAGGCTACGCAGAAGAGAATGAAGCAACAACAACGAAGGTTAACGTTAGGTTCCTCCAAAGCCTATTATGATATCCATATTTGCACTAAAGAAGTACGAGAAGCCGAAATAGCTCCAAAGGATGGTACCTGTAAATGAGACGAGTGTGCTACTATTATTCAGGGATAGTAATTGCCATTCCAAGCGAGAAGTCCCGACGTCATCCCGCAGCCTCTGCGGACATGACCCCAATTAGGCAAAGCGCTTTCAAAGTCGATCGAGCGATCGACCACGTCTTCTCCAACACGCGCCAGATATCTGAATCGTACGAATCTGAGAAGAGTCGGATAGAGCCGCAGCTCCGTCTATTCCACAGATCTCGCGACCCGCAAATCCGGACACAATGACCTGAGCGCCCATCAGTCATCATGGAAGGGTCCGCGGCGCTGGAGGAGGAGCAGCTCAGTCCACCTCCGCGACTATTCGAGCGACTACGGCAGATCGCAGGATATACCTGGGATGAGTCGAAGCAGCCAATCCATTCAAGCTATGATAACTGGTACAACTTAACGAGAGGGGGGACTGAAACGAGATGGCTGACAAGTAGCAGGCATGTTTTCGGCAGCAAGAATACCAGCAAAGCTCCTAAATCTGGCCCACACCGTCAAGCTTCCAATGCCGGATCAGGTCTAGATTCTCCACGGTTTAACATGCACTCTCAGGCGGGATCAACCAAGGGCACCAGCAACGACGATGCGAGTGAGGCTTCCGAGTCCGACGATGGGGAGTGGGACAGAACAAATGTAGAGGTAGTCGCTAAGATATCAACGTATGCCCTACGTGAAGAAAGAGCATACCATATCTGCAAGAATCTATCAAGATCAGTTGATCCACATGGCGATCATATAGTGCGACCAGTTGATCTTCTGAGGCTTTCTAGTCAGCAAGGCGACAAAGGACCCATCGTCGTTGCGATCTTCGAGAGTGCAGGACGTAATGCGCTGCTCAAGTATATGGACTTTGGCCCTGCATGGTACAGAAGTGGAAAGGTTAAAGATGATGAACAGACGAATAGGCCATATACACTTATTGGACCCATCCCTTTGCCCACTTTCCTCGATTTTGCTATTGGCGCGACGGAGTGCTTAGAGATTCTGCATCACGGCCAGCGTATTGTTCATGGAGAAATCAGAGGAGATGCTTTTCATTTCAATGAAGAGCTAGGCCAAGTCAAGCTCATCAACTTTGGATCGGGCCTGCGTTCTTTCGAGCATGGTCTCACGAGCTCGGGATGGTCAGCATTATCCAAAGAAGCGGGAGCAAAGACCAAACTATCTTATATTAGTCCTGAACAAACTGGACGAATGCCTGCTGAACCAGACAGTCGAACGGATATATATTCCCTAGGTATATTATTCTGGACACTGCTTACACAACAACCTGCTTTTGACGGGTCTACCCCGATGGACATCATTCAAGGCGTTCTTGGACGGCGCCTCCCCTCTGTATCTTCCGTCAGACTCGATGTGCCAGATGTTATTGGGAGCATTATCTCGAAAATGACAGCGAAGAGCATCAGCGAACGATATCATTCTGCGAGTGGGCTTCGTCATGATCTGATTGAGGTGCAGAAGCTCTTAGGTGATGGCGACTCAACAGCGTTGAAGAATTGGAAAATAGCTACGAAAGATGTTTCGTCGTTCTTCATCCTTCCAAACGTCATGATTGGGCGTTCACAAGAGCATGACGAGATTGTGAGGGTTATCGACAAAGTCTCCAAGCGTCATATTATTGGGCAAAAACAAGGTGTCTATAGCTTGTCGTCCAGTTCAAGTTTAGTAGATGGTGTCGATGTATCTAGCCATAGTGGGAGTAGTTCACGGGACGAGAGGAGAGACTCAGGTCCTGTCATTGGGCATGAGCTAGTCGATCTCAAAATTGCGACTAGTACTTCGTCATTCCTGGTTACCACTTCTACCACCAGCTCCCAGTATAACTCACATGATAGCCAGGACTCGGTATACTCTTTTACCCAGCTAAGACCTTGGGAACGGAATAACGCGATATCTTACGAATCAAGGAGTTCCATGGACAGTTCTGGCGTGGACGGCGATGGAGCGCACAGTAGTTCTGATGGTGTAGGGAGCCTCACTTGTCAGAAGAACCATCCAAAATTCCGTAGGAAAGGGCGTTGCGAGGTTATCAGTATCGCCGGTGCTGCAGGTCTGGGGAAGTCATGCTTAGTTCAATCAGTGCAAGTGGAGGCTCGACGGCGAGGCTACTTCGCAAGTTCGAAATTTGATCAAGCAAGATCCACTGCCTTTGGACCCGTTCTCAAACTTTTATCCAGCTTGTTTAAGCAAGTTTTCTCCGAAAGCGACACAGATACGCCTTTTCACCGTCTACTAAAGCAGTACGTGCGGCCCGCATGGCCAATGCTTTCCAAAGTGCTCGGTCTACCCGAATTTTTATTGGGCGATTCTACCTACCTGAGAGGACAATTGTCACCCGGAGCGGACAGGAGTTCTTTACCTGCGTACAGCAAAAGCAAGCAGATGGGAAAGAACCCATCATTAGGATATAATAAGAGCATTCGCGCCGACTATTCACGAAGGGACTCGTCGCCAACAAGCTCACGGGGAAGTCTTTACAGTATGAGTTTGGGAACCCAAAGCTCGCATGACTTTCTTCTGTCAGGATCGTCCACGAAATCGATGCGACTAATGAACACGTTCCTTGATGTCCTCAGAACCTTTGCCCAACATAAATTCATATGCTTCTGTCTGGACGACCTCCAGTTCGCCGATCCCGAGAGTTTGGAACTGATTACGCAAGTAATATCGTCGAAGATAAAAATGGTGATTATCTGCACGTACAGGCCCGACGAAATACTTCCCGAAAGAATCAAAGATATTCTAGAGCCTCCAGATTCAGAAGGTATCAGTGGGTTTTGCTATTTCTTGCTTGATTCCCTCTCGTCCTCGCTGCAAATTGTGATTTTATGCCAGTTTGTTTCCCAGCGACTAACCGGTACCCAGGATACTTGAAAAACAATAGCGTCGGAATCACACGCATTGTACTCCAACCTCTCACAGAAGAAGATATCACCCAGTATGTCGCGACAACTTTGTGCCGGCCTGTGGAGGATATCATTCCTTTGGCTGCTGTTATACAGGCGAAAACCGCAGGGTCCCCGTTCTATATGCGGGAAATGCTCGACGCTTGCCATCGGAAGAACTGCATATGGTATGACTATAAGAAGAGTATATGGCATTATGATCTCGACCGAATCTTCTCTCAGTTTGCTGCAGAAAAATACGACGATGTTCTGAATAATGACTTTGTCGCTCGGCGACTCAAGGAATTGCCAGCTGCGTCTCGATCAATACTTTCTTGGGCCTCCATGCTAGGTGCAACCTTTTCTTTTGAATTAATACAGAGGCTATTAAGCGGCGAATTTAACTACGACGACAAGGAATCTACCCTGCCAATATCTGACCAGGACCTATACTCTATATCACAACCGCAACAGGATGCAGTGGCTGGGCTCCAAGCTGCGATTCAAGCCTACATAATTGTGGCCACAGAAAACGATGACCGTTTTCGGTTTGCACATGATCGATATATACAGGCGGCAGCAACCTTGAGACCAGATGGACCCAAAATGCACTTCATTATCGCACAGACGATGCTCAAGTACTACTCTGCGGATGAAAAATCACAAGTCAATATAGCCTCCCATATCTGCGAAGCGATTGACATTATCAAAAGGCGTGTCGTGCATCGACAATCTTATAGGAAGCTTTTATTCGATTGTGCTCAAGTAGCTGCAGAGAGCGGCGCAAGATCAACGGCTGCCAAGTTTTACGCAAATTGTTTTGCCTTGCTCCAGAAAAATCCGTGGAATGACACTCAGCCAGACGTTTACTATGATGAGACTTTGGCATTATATACAAGGGCTGCTGAGTGTTATCATTACATGAGTCGATATGATGAAGCGATGAGCTTGCTTTCTGTGGTATTTTCTGGTGCGAAGACAGCAGTCGACAAAGCGCCGGCATGGATTCTGCAGTCGCGCGTCTATGCGCAGCGAGGAGATTCATCAGCGGCATTTCAAGCTCTGAAAAGATGTCTGTTGGCTCTAGGCATAGAGGTTGATGACAATCCTACATTTGAGAAGTGTGATGCAGAATTTGAGCGCCTTTCCCTCAAGATACAGACTGCAGACCGGAACGAACTGCTCACCAAAAAATTGCCGAAAGAGTCTAACTTGGCTTCTGTGGGCGCTGTGCTCGTCGAAATTGTCAGTGCCGCATTCTGGTCTAATCCATTAACCTTCTACCAGATGAGTCTTGTCTTTGTTAACACTCACATGACCTGTGGTGGGTTCCCACAATCTGGATTAAGCTTCATCCATATGGCAACTATTGCGATTGCCAGGTTTAATATGCTATCCTTCGCAAATGATATGGGAACTCTGGCTCTCGACCTGATCGACAGGTGGAGGGACCCCTACACACTTGGACGGGGAAATACATTATATTCTCTGTTTCTGGGTCATATACAGTCATCTCTGACAGCTTCTATTGGCCAATTGGAAGCGGCGCTTGAGTATACTATCCAGGCTGGGGATAGAATATCCACAATCCTAAATTTCGGCGTTGTGGCACTTGTAAAATTCTTTGCATCAGAGCACCTCGTAGAGCTAGAGTTATTCTGTCAATACGGCCCAGAAGAGGTTCCCAACTGGCAATATGACTGTCGTGGAGGGACAATGCTCATCGCTGTGCGACAAGCGTGCCGAGCTCTACAAGGAAAGACTTTTAATGGTCAATCACAACTATGGGACATTATGAGCGATGAAACTCACAGTACTGCACGATACCTTTCCTGGATTAAGACAAACACCGTCAACTATGAACGACCAATATGGATATATGAGTCGATACAGATCGCACCATTGTTCTTATATGGTCATTATGAGAAAGCCGTCGAGATTGGTCGTAGGTGCTTAAAAAGTATAGATGCCATGTGGTCAGCTCGGAATACGCGCTTTCTGCTCCTCTTCCACGGCCTATCACTTGCCGGCCTCGTCTGGAAGAGAGCTTATGATCCACGATTGTCAGATGCTGATGGCGATGAACTGGCTCGTCAAATTGAAGAGACTGTGATGGAGTTGAGGGTCTTGCGAAAGAAAATAGTGGATTGGCAAGTGATCAGCTCAGTAAATTTTCTAGCTGGGTCATCTATGCTCAGCGCTCAAATTGCAGAATTGCTAGGCGATCACGGCGCTTCCTTACGCAATTATGAGGAATGCCTTGATCATGCAAATGCTAACAGCTTCGTTTTTGAAGAAGCTCTTGGAAACTTTCTATTGGCTGGGTTCTTTTTGAGAAGAGGCGCTCGAAGACCAGCAAAGGCAGCGTTGCGGGAGACCATCATGTTGTATAGGCAGTTCGGTGCTGTTGGGGTAGCTAAGTTCATTGAAGAAGAGCACAGTCTTCTGCTGCTGGGTCCTACGAAAAATCTGAGGACAGCTGAAGTTGGCGTGCAGACAGACTTTGCTGGAGACTCTGCTCCAGTACAGTATCATGCTCTCGAGGAAGATGAACGCCATCAGACTCAAGCTTTAATCACCGAGACGAAGGATGATAGGATTGATGCATGGCAAGGTGGATCGGCTAGACCAGATGCAGGCGGAGGCTTACCCGCTCTCGATATGTTGGATCTGACGTCCATTCTCGAAAGCTCGCAGGTCATCTCTTCTGTTTTACAGGTTGATCAGTTGTTAACTACTATGTGCGAGATCATTCTCCAGAACTGTGGTGGAGTGGCGACGCTTGCTGCAATTGTTGTGGAAGAAAATGACCCTTCACCGGGGTGGAGCGTTGCTGCCAGCGGGGATTCTGAAAACGGAGCTACAGCCCATATCCCCGGACTTCCTTTATCAGAAACGCCAGAGATTGATGAGAGTGTCATTCTCTACTCTACAAGATTTCGTGAAACGGTTTTCCTGCCAGATTTAGTCCGGGATGAGCGTTTCAGCAATGTAACTGATTCCTGGTGGTCAAGACACCCTCAGGGAAAGTCCGTCATCGCCATACCAATCGCTCACGGGGTCAAACCACTACTGGGAGTCCTTTATCTTCAAGGTCATCCGAACGCGTTTACTGACCGTAATCTCACCGTCCTCCAATTGCTAGTAAATCAAATTGGCATCTCGTACTCTAACGCTCTTACATTGAAAGCGATTGAGAAAGTTTCAGCATCAAATATTTCCATGGTAGAGTCTCAAAAACGAGCACTTGCAAAAGCCAAGGAGGCTGAAGCCAAGGCAAAGCTGGCCGAGGCTGAGGCTTTACGCAATGTTAAGTTGGCGGAAGAGGCTGCCAAGGCAAAATCTATATTTCTGGCTAACGTTTCCCACGAACTTCGCACTCCCTTGAACGGTGTCATTGGTAATTCAGAGCTTCTGCGCGTCAGCGGTAACCTGAGCAAAGAGCAAGCCGAAATGTCCGATTCTATTCGCGTATCAGCAGATCTTCTTTTAACTGTCATCAACGACATTCTCGACTTCTCCAAAATGGAAGCAGACAGGATGGAACTTTTTAATGTTGCTTTCAACCCTGATGAGATGCTGCGGGAAGTGGTTCGGTCGATGTCCTACAGCAGCCAGGACAAGAAGATGAAAGACGTGGAAATCAAACGAGATTTTCAGTTACCGCAGACGTTAATTTACGGTGATCCTGTTCGATTACATCAAGTCCTTGGTAATCTTATCGGCAACAGCCTGAAATTCACTGAACGCGGTTCTATTACAGTGGGGGCACGAGTGAACTACGAGACTGCGGATCTTATTGGACTCACGTTCTGGGTCAAAGATACAGGCATAGGGATCCCCGCGTCGCAGATCGAAAAGTTGTTCAAGCCCTTCAGTCAAGCTGATGCGAGCACTGCTCGGAAGTATGGTGGCAGTGGCTTAGGTTTAAGTATATGCAAATCTCTCATCGAGTCCATGATGCATGGAAAGATCGAGCTCGAAAGCCACGAGAATGTTGGAACCACTGTCCGATTTTCAGTAGTATTCCCCAAAGCTGACCCTGAGGCTTCGGTCGGAGACACTCAGACAGGGTCGGAACAGCGCGATCCCATGGCTAAGTATATTGAGAAAGGTGGAAAACTTTCTCAAACGTCATACATCGACTTTTCAAACATCCCTCGAGAACAATTACGGATCTGCATTGCAGAGGACAATCCTATCAATCAAAAGATTGCCATCCAATTTGTTCAGAAGCTAGGTTTTGTGCACGTCGATGCTTATGACAACGGCCTAGCAACTGTCGAGGGCCTACGGCGCAAAGCCAGAGAGGGAACACCCTACCACCTAGTACTTATGGACTGCCAAATGCCAATTATGGACGGCTATGAGTCTACGAAGCTCCTTCGGCAAGATGAGAATGAAGCAGTCCGGGGGGTTCTTGTTATCGCAATGACAGCGTCGGCTATTCAGGGTGACAGGGAGAAATGTTTGGAGGCTGGAATGAATGACTATCTCGCTAAGCCTGTACGCGTACACGTGCTGAAGAAGAAACTCGAAGAGTATCTTCGTCAGGTAAGTATCAGCTCTTCCGCCGTTGGACTGCAACACTAACACCCTAGAAGCCTTCTGCGTTGCTACCAAATCTTCAGGCCGAAGCCAATCAAGTCGCCAAAGAAGTGTTGGAATACGCAAACGGGACCGCCACTCCGCAAAATGACATTTCAACACCGCCTTCCAGGTCATCCTCCATAAAGACCAGACCCTCACCACCTATTCGAACATCCAGCAAAACGAAACCAAGTGACATGACCATTGTAACAACCATACCTATACACACAAGCCACTCATCCAGCCGCAGTAAAGAATCCGACTCCAGCAGTAACATAGACACGAGCACGTCAGCCGGCAGCGCAACAGATATCGACGTAACCCCAGTAGAGCGACGAGGCCAGAGCGAGGTATTCGAAACGGAGAATTCTCAACCACCCCAATCAAAGGACGCTAAGCGATCAGGTAGCGTGGTGCACATCGGCGGAGCAGAGACGACGCTAGTAAAAGGGAAGCCGAAGGATAAAAAGACTCCGGCTCAGGCGTAGGCGCATAACAGGCGTTTCATATAGGGCACCCTTTTCGACTTATTTTAACGATAAATCTTCAGATCACAGATAATGACATGACAGGGGAACATAGGGGATATTGATGAGGTCGGTATATATAAGAAAATTTCCGTCTTGAGATCTTTGTGTTATTTTCGCTTCTGCATATTGTGCTAAGAATGGCGTTCTTCATGGGTTAGGCGGGATAGGGGGGTTAATACCGATTCTTGTGCGTTGGGGTTATATGGGGAGGTTTGAGATGCATTTGGTTGCCCTTTGGAGTGCATAGATAGCATGAGGGTAATAGCTTACATATGCATGAATGTAATGCCGAATTTTCGGCTTGATGATACCATTTTTGGCCTTGGCCTTTCTCGATTCCCTATCTCTCGTTACTCTATATGTTTGTCTATTGCTGTGTATTCCTTGCTAACCTGCCCAGTGAGCCTATCGCCATAAGCATAAGAATAGCGATATAGTAAAGTACTTAACGCCCAACCTCACTATGATGCTAATAGGAATCAAGTGACCAGTCCAACGCTCGCAGCCCCAGAGAGCAGAAAGGACCGAGGGTCATAGTCCGGCGCGAATTTAGGCATCAGAAAGCTCAACAGGATGAACATTATGATGACAACGGAGAAGAGAGCTATGATGGTCTTTATTATAGGATTCTTGGCGTTGAAAGTCGTCCAGCTCATTCTGGCGGTCTCAAAACTTGCTTTCAGCTGGTCAGCGCCAAGCTTGTAGTAGATGAGACCGGCGAGAGAGATAGCGTAGCCGAAGAATTGCAGATTGGAGACGGGAGTCTTCCAGAGGATCATGGAAACTGCGATTAAGAGGACGTCTTTGAGAATACCGCATAATGTTAGGACGAGGGAAGAGGTTCGGCCGATCTGAAGTTGATTAGTTCTGGATAAGAAGGCTCGTTACGTAGGATACTTACAAGGAAGACGGCTGAGACATTCAGCAGGAATGCGACAAGAGCGTTTGCTATGAGGATTGGAGCGCCGATACCATATACCTCCTGCATCGAAATGCGAGGAACTTCCAGAACGAGCGCTACGGCCGCATTCATGACGGCGCAGACAGGAGCAAAGTAGTAAAGTGAGACAAGAGGATCCATCTTGTATTCATCTCCATTGAGGAGTTTTTGAACTAAGACGAGTCTCATGGCTTCAAAAACGATCCCACTGCATTGAAAGAGGAATCCAACAAGGATAAAGGTGATCTCTCCGAAAGATGCGATGATGACTCCTAAGACGATGAACGCGACATTGAATAGGACTCCGATGTTTGGTTGGGCGACGCCCATTGCCCAACTCGCCAAGAGAACTACGACAGGAGTGGTGGCCTATACATCTGTTACTGGTTTGGAACTCTTTGCAATGAGACTATTAATAGTTACCTTAAGCATTTGAATAAATGCGACGCTTAGATATAGATATGTTAGATTCCCAAAGATTAAGCTTAAGCTAAAGAGGAATCCAATTGGTAAGATAGCTCGAACATAGACTCGACCTGTCATCTTTACGGTCTTTCGACCGTCCAGGAGAGTTGTTGTCCGAGCAAGAGTCTGGGTCATGATCGTGGCAAATACGAGATGCCATGTTGTAAGTATTACGGGGTATTCTGGGAAACGTCAATTCAAGAAGTCGGGATGAATAGCGAAGGGGGTACCAAATCTCCGCTTGTCTATGATCCATTTGTTGAAAAGAATGACGCTGGAACTTAATGCTATCCAGAAACTGCAATTGTTTGATCACCAAATTAGAATCTCTGTGCCAGACATGCGATAGAGGCAAAGTAAAGGTGGCGGAGTTGAGCTCACGTGACATATACTGCTGGGTGGACAGCAGCACGTGGTGGAGGTTGGAAAGGCTTCTCCACCGTTGGTAGGCCTGACGATTCAGTCATTGGAATTTCTCCTGAGAGACGAAGCTTCTCCTCGACGGCCATTTTTGTCCTACGAACTGATCAAAACGAGTGATGCTGGTTGCTGCGGTCGCGCAGCTTAAGACAGGGGCTAGGCTCCGACGAGCTGAGGAGAGCCTCGTTCAATTATGTACTGTAGCTCCAAGGATGATTATGTGAACATGAACGAAGTGTAGCATTAAACACAATTGAAGCAGAAGGGTCGAATTTTTGTCGTCTGCTGGATTAACTGGATTTCGTCTAGGATAATAAATCCAAGGAGACACTATTGACGGCAATAATGCTGTAATGTAAATATTCCAACAGGGGCAAGGGTAGGAGCAGCCGTCAACGCAAGCCACGCGTGTTCGCGTACTGTATAATGCAAGGCACAGCATGGGCCACTTCGGCCACTACTGTAATTACTGCCTCAAAAAGGCGCTATTGTAGAATAAGATCACAATCCTCGACCTTCTTTTGTACATTTGAAATGATCGATCACAGGAGGATAGCGACATACAGGAGGTGAACCTATGTCAATCGGCTGTCCAGTGGACGCGTGTCGACCGGGAAGCTTTGACGTGCAGGAACCCCTGACCAACGACCGAAAACTTCTCCCATCTCGTATCGAAATCTACAGGCCCACGTATGCCTGATAGCGGGATCAATCCTCCTTCACCCTTCATTGGAGTGGAGGCCTGCCTGCATTTGTCAAGAGTAAAGGTCAACTCGGCTTCCAGTGCACTTTGGATAGCCCATATATAGATCATCATGGGAAATACAGATATGTGAGCCTCCATTGGCTCCATACTGAGAATTTATGAGAGGAGACAGCTTTGCTAATCGATGGATTGTAGAGATGTCGATATTCTTATAATTGGCGCTGGGCCGGCCGGCCTTGGTGCTGCAAAGCGTCTAAACCAGATCGTGCGTCTGTCGGATCTGAGCTCAAGATCAATTGCTGATGCCAAAGACAGGACGGTCCGTCATGGCTAATTGTTGAGTCAAACCAAACTCCTGGAGGACTCGCGTCTACGGATGTTACCCCCGAAGGCTTTGTGAGATTAAGGCGCCACTGGAGGGATCGCGAATAAGATGCTAATTTCGTGTAACAGCTCTATGATGTTGGAGGACACGTGCTTTTCTCCCATTATAAGTATTTTGACGATTGCATTGATGAAGCTCTACCAAATGAAGATGACTGGTACATCCACCAGCGCATCTCTTATGTCCGCTGCAAGAACCTCTGGGTCCCGTATCCGTTCCAAAACAATATCTCTATGCTGGCGAAAGAGGACCAAATCAAATGCATTGATGGCATGATTGACTCTGCTATGGATGCACGGGTTTCAAACACTCCGCCAAGGACATTTGATGAGTGGATTATCAGAATGATGGGTACTGGTATCGCCGATATTTTCATGAGACCTTACAATTTCAAAGTTTGGGCTCTTCCAACCACAAAGGTTTGTCTCCATCCAAGACTTAACCGTATGCAACAAACTTATGCCAGACTTTTAGATGCAGTGTGCTTGGCTTGGTGAGCGTGTACCAGCACCAAATCTCAAAACCGTCATCAACAATGTCATACTCCAGAAGACCGATGGTAACTGGGGTCCAAATGCCACTTTCCGGTTCCCAGCGCGGGGTGGAACTGGCGCCATCTGGATTGCCGTGGCCAAAACCCTACCAAAGGCGAAGACTCGTTTTGGCTGCCATGGTGAGGTCTCCAGGGTAGATGCCGACGCCAAAATTGTAACCATGAAGGATGGTAGAACCATTGGCTACAAGAAGTTGATCACCACCATGGCGATCGATCACCTTGCTGAGAAGATGGATGACAAAGAATTGATTGCCTTAAGTAAAGGGTTGTTTTTCTCAAGCACGCATGTGATTGGCGTCGGTGTTCGAGGTAGGCGTCCGGAGAGAATCGGGGCCAAGTGCTGGGTACGTTTGTATTGCCATGATTTTATTACCGTTAGTGACTGACTCGCCAGCTATATTTTCCTGAGGACAACTGTCCGTTCTACCGTGCCACAATATTCTCCAACTATTCTCCAAATAACCAGCCTCATGCCTCTGTCAAGCTTCCAACCAAATATCTTGCAAATGGCAGCAAGCCTAAGTCTAGGGAACCAAAGGAAGGCCCCTACTGGTCAATCATGCTAGAAGTATCGGAATCATCTATGAAACCCGTTGACCAAGCCACCCTTTTGAGAGACTCTATCCAAGGCCTCATCAATACCGAGATCATCAGGCCCGACGATGAAATTGTCTCAACCTATCAACGCCGCTTTGACCGTGGCTATCCAACTCCCACTCTGGAGCGCGAAGGCATCCTGACACAATTATTACCCAAGCTCCAAGAAAAAGACATATACTCACGCGGCCGCTTCGGAAGCTGGCGCTACGAAGTCAGCAATCAAGATTCCTCATTTATGCTCGGCGTCGAGGCAGTTGACCACATGGTCCATGGCGCGATAGAGCTGACACTAAACTATCCCGACTTCGTCAATGGGCGCCAGAACACTGAGAGGAGGCTGTTCTCTCACAGCGAGATCCTCAGCAACAAGGCCACGGACAGGGCTGATAAAGCTGCCGCGGCAAAGGTGGTGGATATTAGGGCAAACAGAGCTGGTATCGTTAATAATACGAATGGAGATAGTGCGAATGGGATCAATGGAGTTCCTCATACGGAGTCAGCATTGTCGAAGATCACAAACGGGTCGGGCCATACACGGAAGACTTCGAAGCAATTACGGTGAATGCTTAAAGGAAATACTCACGTTCTAAAAGATATTGACGAAAAAAGAGGGAAATGGGATCTGCAAAATCATGCCTCAATGTGGAGGTTTTAGAAGGCTGGCGTTTGTTCAAACTTCCCATCTCAACTATATACTAGTCCATATGTGAGTTTTAATCTGTTTGCAGTATATAGAGAATAGAATATCATTCCACGTGGAATACGCCGAGTATCAGATCTCCAAAATGCGTGATTATTTAATTTCGAGCAGAACCTGAAAGTACTGTGCGCTGGGCATGGCAGCAGTGGGGCAGATGGACGGCGAAAAAATGATCGTCTCTCGTATCATAATACACAGCCATTCCTTTGGTGTCACAGTTCATGTTTGGATCTTTCATAAGCTTTCTTATTGCAAATGCAGCATGCTCAGCTCGCCACGCGAGGAATGCTATGTGGACCCCAGACCGACCAGATCACGCAAAGAAATCATTCAAAATCCTATCAATATTGGTTAGCAGCTGTGCGAAGAGAGTCGACTAGCCTTTGGAGGTATCCCAAAATAATTTCGAGATAGGTTTTCAGAAATACTTACTCAGAGGAGTAAAGAACCACCGATTCTTGCCTGACGAGTAACGCTCCTCAAATGCCTTCTTGACAGTCTTCTTTGCTTCCTCCCGTTGAGAAACCTCCTTGAATGTATCTGCAGTGACAACTCCCTTCAATCCTTCCAGCTCGAGGTTGTATCGCGTGGGCATCAGGTGGTTGTAGTTGATAACCTTGATAAATGGCTTGACCTTGCTTCGCTTTGTTTGACGGGCCTTGGACATTCGGCGGGTGATCTGTGAGGGGTAGCGCTCGATGCCGGCGACCAGTGCGTGAGGGTATGGGTGTGACTTGTTGCCCGTGTCTTGGGGTTGAATGATCACGACCTGGGAGTTGTGTCAGCATTCCCTAGTGCCCTCCATCATTTCACCTGTAGACGCGAAATTCTCGATCGCAGATGGTAGCTGAAAGCCATGGTCTGGGGACTTTGAGATTGTCTCACCTTCCTGCCTGCATATCTGCCTCTGGTGATGATGGCAACACGGCCGACTTTGAGGACTAAATAGATCAGTTAGCAATCTAATTGGGCTCTCCAATCTGTATGCCGAACATAAAACTCACACTTCATCGTAGCGTGGATTGGCGATGAATTGTTGTCGAATTCTCCGCTGGATCTTTTGAATTTCGAAGTTCGCTTCAACGAAAAAGAGCCGCAAGGGCTTCGCAACCCTACGAAGTGCGGAGCGGAAAGCATGGCACGCTAG
>Ga0335075_10003570_pt1 | contig 24585 bp, 24 predicted proteins | sample Lox_Sample_24_FD_206723 | JGI IMG/M metagenome (GOLD analysis project Ga0335075, IMG submission 206723) | Soil microbial communities from Loxahatchee National Wildlife Refuge, Florida, United States - Lox_Sample_2.4 | ecosystem: Environmental > Terrestrial > Soil > Wetlands | place: USA...
GTCAATAACCTCACTAAATGTGAACTTATTGACACCGACGCAAATGTCGCAAAACACCACGATTTTACTGGCAATCGGCTCCAAAATTTGAGCGCAAGACGCATTTTTGAGGTTCAACGCTTCAACGACAAAATCAAAAATTTTGCGCAACCTTTGCCAAAGTTCTCCGTAATATCCATTGGAACGCTTTAAAAGCGCGCAGATTTAAAACCTATGAAGAAAAAACTGATTCCGATTGTAACCGGCTTATCGGCCGCCACGTTGCTGTCGGGCTGTGTCTTCGCGATTGGCTTAGGATCAGGAGACAAGAAAAACTCGACGACCAACAATAACGACAGCCACGCGACGACGAATACCTCGTCTAATCCCGCGGTGGTGCAGCAAACGGTTGCGCCCACCATCGGCCAGCAATTGCTGGATTTAAAGAAGGCTTTTGATGCCGGCGCCATTTCTGCACAGGAATACCAAACTGAAAAGGCAAAAATCCTGGCCGAAAAACAATAACGCCGCCGAACGCGGCCGATTATGGAAACCGAGAAATTATGTCCAAACTGCCGCAAGCCGCTGCCGCCGGACGTGCCGCTGGGACTCTGCCCCGAATGCCTCATTAAATCCGGTTTCCCCACGGAATCGGAACCGGGCACGGGCGCGGGCGGCATTGGACGGTTCGTGCCGCCGCCGGTCGAGGAAATTGCGCGGCTGTTTCCACAATTTGAAATCCTTGGCTTCATTGGCAAAGGCGGCATGGGCGCAGTCTATAAGGCCCGGCAAACGACACTCGACCGGTTGGTCGCGCTCAAAGTCCTGCCGCCGGCGGTCGCCAGTGATCCGGGTTTCGCCGAGCGTTTCAATCGCGAAGCCCGCGCCCTCGCCCGCCTAAGCCATCCAAACATCGTGGCCGTGTACGACTTCGGCAAGGCGGGCCCGCTGCATTACCTCGTCATGGAGTTTGTGGACGGCACGAATCTCCGGCAGGTGGAACAGGCCGGGCGATTATCGGCGGAACAGGCGCTGGCCATTGTCCCGCAAATCTGCGAGGCCCTCCAGTTTGCGCACAACGAGGGCATCGTGCATCGCGATATCAAGCCCGAAAATCTTCTGCTCGATAAAAAAGGCCGGATCAAAATCACGGACTTTGGCATCGCCAAGATTTTGGATGTGTCCTCCGGCAAGGCCGCGCTGACGGGCGCCAAAGACGTCGTCGGAACGCCGCATTACATGGCGCCGGAGCAAGTCGAAAAGCCACAGGCCGTGGACCATCGCGCGGATATTTATTCGTTGGGCGTGGTCTTTTACGAAATGCTCACAGGCGAGCTGCCGCTGGGTAAATTCGCCCCGCCGTCAAAAAAAGTCCAGGTGGACGTGCGCCTGGATGAAGTGGTGTTGCACACACTGGAAAAGGAGCCGGAACGGCGTTACCAGCAGGCAAGCCAGGTCAAAACGGACGTGGAAACTATTGCAGGAACGCCGCCGCCAATCGCGGGTGCGCCAATTTCGCGCGCCGCGCCGCCGGTGGGTTCCGCGCCGCCAACGGAGCCTGCCAGCGACAAAATTATTCTTCCGGCGTTTTTACTGGCGTTCTGCTTCGGAGTCTTCGGCGCTCACCGATTTTACGTCGGGAAGATTGGGACGGCCATCGCGCAGCTATTCACATTTGGCGGTTTTGGCATTTGGGCAACCATCGACTGGATTTTAATCCTCTGCAAAGTCTTTACAGACGCGAATGGACGCCGGCTTACGAACTGGTGGCATCCTTACACCGGCCCGCCAAAGCCGGCCAAACCACCCCGCCCACCAGCGCCGCCCGTCATCGGCGGCAACCTGTTTGGTGAAACATTCGGCGGCGCCGCGCCGATGATTATCGCGCCGGCGGTGGCGCTGATGGTTGCGGGTTTCATTAAATTATTCGAAGGGCTCGTGGCGCTTTTTGTCGGCTGGCCGTTGGAAAAGACTTTGTTTTCAGATACTGGACTTTTCCCTTTCACCGGTCCCCAGGAAACCGGGGTCATCCTTTTATTTGTGGTGGTTCCGGCAGCGGTCATGATCTACGGCGCGACGGAAATGATGCGTTGCCGGAATCATGCCTGGGCGGTAGCAGCCAGCATCGTGGCAATTGTATTTTGCAGTTTGCTCGGATGTCCAGCGGGAATCTGGGCGTTGATTGTTCTCTTGCAGCCGGGCGTGCGGGACAGCTTTTCAAACTCGTCCGCGCCCATAGGACACGAGAATTGGTTGAAGATTCTCGGCGGATCGGCGGTAGCGGGTTTGCTGCTTTTTTTGGTGCTCTGCGTCTCGGGTTTTTTACATCATTTCGACCCCGGTGCTGCTTATCGGCATTATAGGGGTCCACCTGCCGCAGTCGCATGGCAGCCGCCGCGGCTGCAACAACCGCAACAACCTCAGTCGCCGCTACAGCCGATGCAACCACAGCCACAGCAGCCCACGCCGAATCACGATCAGCGGCGCATTTTACAATCTGAACTGATTCGGGCGCAATTGGAGCTTAGGCATACCGAGACGCGCCGCAATTCCGGCACGGCGAGCTCAGAGGATGTGGATGCGGCGCGGCTCAAGGTGGATATTCTGGAGGCGGAAATGGCGCAATTGGCGGGCAACACGGATGAAGCCGCAAAATTCGAAGCCGAAACCGCCGCTCTTAAATCCAAACTTCTGGCCGAAGTCACACGCGACAAATCCGCCCAGGCAACAGCACCGCAAACGAACGCCCAAGCAACTCCAACGAGCCGTGCGATACCTGTTGCATCGGTTTCAATCGGAGCATCCCCATTGTCCTACCAGTGGTATGATGCCAGCAATTTGCCAGGCTCGTCCTCAAATTTAAACCCGTATACGGTCCAAACCAACGTCCGAGGCGCAGTCAGCACAAGCCCGCCGCCGGCCAATTCAAATCCGGATCCAGACCCGATACATAAAACCGTCGAAGCCGGCGATTCAACGGACGTATCAACTTCCTTCGACGTCGCGCCCAGGGGCGAATTAACGGTGAATGTCGATCGCGGCTCGGTGAGTATCACCGCCGCGGATCAGAACACAGTCACCATCCATTTAACCCGCGACGTGACCGGCGCGAGCGATTCTGAATCCAGGCAAATTTTAAAGGACGAACACGTGAAATTCATTCAAACCGGACCCCAAATCTCCATCACGGCGGATACTCCTCCTGAATTACAACATATGAGCCTTTTCCATCACGCCAATCTGGATGCCCAATACGAGATCACCGTGCCGCGAAAATTTGACGCGCACGTGGAAACAATGGGCGGCGATGTCAACGTGACGGACCTACAGGGCAGCGCCGACATCCAGACTATGGGCGGAAGCCTGGGCTGCAAAGATATTGGCGGCGATCTAAAGGCCAAAACCATGGGCGGAGACGTGCGGGCCGGCGGCTGCAAAGGCCGCATGGACCTGCAAACCATGGGCGGGAGCATCGCCATCGACGGTTTTACCGGCCCCTCAGTCGATGCCGTAACGTCCGGCGGCTCGGTGTCCGCCGAATTTATCGCCGCGCCAACCGCGGACAGCGAATTGCGCACGATGGGCGGCAATGTCACGGTCTGGCTGCCCGATAACGCCGCGTTGCAACTGGAAGGCCAAACATTTGGCGGCTCGGCAAGATCCGATTTCCCAGTTCAAATCAAAAACGGCTTCGGCAACGATACCCTCAGCGGCCCTATTAACGGCGGCGGCCCGCTCCTCAAAATGGATACCGCAGGCGGAAACGTAGAAGTGTACCGCAGAAATCTTCGCTAATTCGTCAGATCCGTCCGATCCGTCAGATCAGGTACCCCCGAAAATTATTCAAAAAATTATTGCAATTATTTTCCGATCGAATAACAATTTCCTCACTTGGCTCGGTTTTCGGCTCCTCACGATCAGGTTGAAACATGATGCACGGATTTTTTTGTGTCGTCGTGGGGGTGGCGTACGGTCATTCGGATCTCCCCTACGTTTGGAATCAGGCGACGCCCGAAGCGAAGGCGATCATCGTCTTCCTTATCTTTTTCTCCATCATCGCATGGTCGGTCATCGGATATAAAGTCGTCCAGATGCGCCGCGCCAAACGATTGAATCACTATTTCAACGAAGAATTTCGCGCGCAAAAAACCGTCATGGACATCTTTGACCGCAAGCTGCAGGTCGAAGGCTGCCCGCTCTATGAGGTCTACGAGACCGGCTGCACCCAACTCGATGCCCGGCTCAAAGGCCCCGGCGGCGAACGCCGCAAACAGACCGTCTCCATCAAAAACATGGAGCACATCAAACGCGCTCTCGAAAATGTTGTCGCCCAGGAATCCTTGAAACTCGAATCGGGCCTCATTTGGCTTTCGGTCGCCGCCAGCGGGGCGCCGTTTATCGGATTGCTCGGCACGGTGTGGGGCGTCATGAGCGCTTTTGCGGGCATCGCCCAGGCCGGTTCAGCCACATTGGCAGCCATGGCGCCGGGCGTCGCCGCGGCCCTTATCACCACCGTCGCCGGCCTGCTCGTGGCCATCCCTTCCATGTTCGGCTACAACTGGCTCGTGCATAACCTGCGGACATTCACCGTGGGCCTGGACAATTTCGCGCAGGAACTGGTCTCGAAAATGGAGACCGAATACCTTTTGGATGAGGACGAAGACAAAATGCTTAAGCCTTAAGCAATAATGAGACGTTTTTCACAACGCAGCCATTTGGTTACCGTAGCGGAAATCAACATCACCCCGCTGCTGGATTTGGCATTCGTGTTGCTGATTATCTTCGTCATTACGACGCCGTTGCTGGAACAGAGCATCAGTTTAAAACTGCCGAGGGGCGCCGGGAAGCCTGACCAGCACATTGACAAGCGCGACATTCGCACTGTCGAAATCAGCAATACCGGCGTCTATGCCCTGGACCGCCAGCGCATGGGCCTGGAGCAGATTCTCAGCCGGCTCGATTATGATTTTCGCGAGAATCCGAATTTGATTGTTTATATCCGCGCGGACAAAGACAGCCGTTACGACCTGGTCGCGCAGCTTCTGGGCGGCTGCCAGCGCGCAGGCATTACGCGCTATTCATTGCGCACCGAACCTGACCGATGAAATGAACCGGTTGCAAAAAAAATGCGTCATCAGCACGGCAGCCATCCACCTGCTGATGCTGACCATTTTGATTTTCGGCCCGGCGTTTTTTAATCGAGAGCCAAAGACTGACAACACGGTCCTGGACGTCATTCCCTCAACTGTCCTGGATAACGCGCTGAACACCGGTGTCCGTGATGCCCAGGCTCCACAGCCCACGCCGGCTGTTATTCCACCATCCTTCTTGCGGCCGCCGCCCCTGACCCCGCCGCCGACTCCCGAGCCCAAAGTCGTTCAACCGCCCCAGCCCGCGCCCACGCCCTCACCGTCACTTTTGCAGGCGTTCAAAGACTATTTCTCGCGCACAAAACCCGCTCCGACGGTGACGCCCGACATGAAACCAGTCGAACATTCTGAGAAAACGCATGACGACAATATCAAGGTCGATCTTAGTCATAGAATCAAGCGCACGGACATTCCAAAGCACACCACTTCGGAGAACACCTTCAACACAAAGGAGCTTGACAGCGAGCTCAACATTTTGAAAAAGACTTTGTCATCAGGCACGAAAATCGACATGCCTGGCAACGGCAGTGAGGCCAGCGCCAGCTACGACGCAGTGCTTCGAAGCATCTATCTGCAAGCCGTCGTGGCAAATCTGCCTGCCCAGGTCGCCCACAATGACGAACACACGCTGGTAAAGGTCACCATCGCCAGGGATGGTACCGTCCTTTCTTCCACCATTACTTCGCCCTCCGGCGATTCGGCCTGGGACAACGCCGTGCAGCGCACCTTGAATCAGGTCACCTCTGTCCATGCGTTTCCTGATAGCTGGACTGAACAGCAGCGAACCTTTTCGCTCGATTTTAACCCGCAGGTTGCAAAAGAACTTCAATGAAAAATACAATTCGAAATTTTCTTATCTCGAATCCCGAAGGGATGAATGGAAATAGCCCGGCGTTTCAACGCCGGGTATCAACCCAAAATCGCATGAGCCCCGAAGGGACGGCTGATGGCCGGTGCGGCGCTCTACAAAAATGGCGCCCTTCCTTTTTCGGCGCGTTAACGGCTGTGGCTTTTTTCGCACTAACCGCATCCGCCCAAAACGTGATCCCGGTTAATCCCACGATTAACCCGGGGTTCATGCCTCCCATCCCCATTTCCATCGAAGGATTCAGCGGCGAAGCCTTGAGCGTCCTCGAATTTGATCTCTACGTGCAAGGCTTCAGCATCGTTCCGGCCGGCCAATCCCAATATCACATTAGCGGGAGCGACGATGGAAATGTCGTCGGGCGCCTGTCCGGTTCGGGCCCGAGAGATTTCTCCCGCAGCTACACCGGCGCAAACATCCGCCGCGAGGCCCACGCCTTCGCTGACGACGTCGTCCAGGCCGTCACAAATAAAAAGGGCATCGGCCAAACCAAAATCGCCTTCAAATCCGAACAATCGGACGGCAACGGCGAAATTTATGTAGCCGATTTCGACGGACACGATGCCCAGGCCGTCACCGCGGACAGCGCCATTGTGGCTTCGCCCGCCTGGGTGCCCGGCAGGTTCGCGCTTTACTACACTTCTTATAAATTGGGCAACCCGGACATTTTCTATAGCGACCTCTCCACCGGCCGGCGCCGCGTTTTCGCCGCGTATGGCGGATTGAATACCAGCGCGGCTGTTTCCCCGAACGGCGATAAAGTGGCCATGGTTCTAAGCCGCAGCGGCGATCCCAACATTTGGGTCTGCAATGCCGACGGCTCGGGCCTGAGACAACTCACACACACGCACGCGGACGATTCCTGCCCGTGCTGGTCGCCGGACGGACAATGGATTTGTTACGCGACAAAAATTCATTCGCGCCGACGGCTGGCGAAAATTTCGGTTGATGGCGGAGAACCTGTGCCGCTTCGCACCAATGGCGCGCCCGACCCCACGGAACCGGATTGGTCGCCCGACGGCAAATGGATTGCCTTTTGTTCGCAGTCCGGCGACTTCTTCAATATATGCGTGATGCCGACGGATGAAAGCACCGATCCGATCGTGCTTGTCTCCGGCGAGCATCCGTCGTGGTCGCCCAATTCGCGCACGCTGGTTTATAACGACTTGGTTCATTATCGGCCTATATTGTCTGTGCTTGACGTTTTCACCAAACAACACAAATATGCACATAATGTAACAGGCGAAGATTCTGAGGCGTCCTGGGAAAAATAATTTTATCCGTTAGCCGATTCCAAATACAAATTTAAGAACATTTAACCTGAAAACGATTAAGATGAACAAATTCATTTATACAGCCGCGCTTGCGCTGGCCGCCGCCATCGCGTCGACCGGTTGTGTGCACAGGCCCTACGACGTCAAGGCCATTCCGCCGGGACAAAATGCCCAGGTCGGCGACCAAAACCCGGTCACCTATCAAGCGCCGCCGGTCCAAAACCCGCCGCCCGTCCCTTACGAACCCGGCCCCGTCGTGGAACCACAACCCATTAGTCCGCCGGCCTGGACCCAGGATCCGAAAGCCCTGGCCGCCAACACATTGCATTTTTCGTATGACAGCGCGGTCATTCGCGACAGTGACAGAGCGCATCTCAAGGCCGTGGCCAGGGCGCTCAAGTCGGATAAGAGCGCGAACCTGATGATTGAAGGCAATTGCGACGAACGCGGCACGGAAGAATACAATCGCGCGCTCGGCGAACGCCGCGCCGAAGCCGCCCGCGAAGCGCTCGTGGCAATGGGCATCGATGGCGATCGCATCCACACGGTCAGCTACGGCAAAGACAAACCCGCGGACACCGGCCACAGTTCTGCGGCCCATTCGCGCAACCGCCGCGATGATTTTGTGTTGTTGCATCCGAACACGGGGGCTTAAAATATCCGAGGTGAAAAATTGCGAATCATGACGAACAAATTTATCTATTTAACCGCGTTTGCGCTGGCCGCGGTCATCCTCTCAACAGGCTGCGCACATAAAGCCCCTCCTGTTACACCGCTTCCCGGGCCAACTGTCACAGACACCAATCCAAACCCTCTGCCCCCCGCACCACCGATTAATCCGAATGATAACGTCGTGAGTACGAACGGGATCACCGAGGGCGGCCCGTGGGACCCAAATCAGTACGACCAGGACCGAACCACCCTGGCTGCCGATACCATTCATTTTGACTTCGACAGCGCCGTCATTCGCGACAGCGAAAAAGACAATCTCACGCAGGTGGCTGCGGCGCTCCAGAGCGATAAAACCGTAAAACTGATGATTGAAGGAAATTGCGACGAACGCGGCACGGAAGAATATAACCGCTCGCTCGGCGAACGCCGCGCCGAAGCCGCCCGCGAAGCGCTCGTCGGCATGGGCATTGACCCGGCCCGCATCCACACCCTCAGTTACGGCAAAGACAAGCCTGTGGACAACGGCCATGATGAAGCCGCCTGGTCAAAAAACCGCCGCGATGATTTTGTGCTGTGGCATCCGAAGACAGGGGCTTAAGAAAGGTTGATACATTCGAGGCGAAAAATCGCAAATTATGACGAACAAATTCTTCTATACAACTGTGTTTGCGCTGGCTGCGGCCATTGTCGCAACCGGCTGCGCGCATAAACCCGTCGCCGTCACGCCTATCCCGCCGAGTGCGTATGGCAACGTTCCGGAGCAAAATCCGAACACCCTTCCGCCCGGACCTCCAATCAATGGCCCCGCGATGACGACCACCGGCAATCCGGCGATTCCGGAAAGCGGTCCGTGGGACCCAAGCCAATTTAATGAGGACCGAAGCGCCCTTGCCGCTGATACCATTCACTTTGCGTACGACAGCGCGGTCATTCGCGACAGCGAGAAAGCAAATCTTCAGTCTGTCGCCTCAGCGCTCCAGGCCGATGCCAGCGCAAAATTGATGATTGAAGGCAATTGCGACGAGCGCGGCACCGAAGAATATAACCGTTCGCTCGGCGAGCGCCGGGCCGAAGCCGCCCGCGAAGCCATCGTCAGCATGGGCATCGACGCGGACCGCATCCACACGATCAGCTACGGCAAAGACAAGCCTGTGGATACCGGCCATGATGAATCCGCGTGGTCTCAAAACCGCCGCGATGATTTCGTCCTGTTGCATCCGAAGACTGGAACCTGATGGTTTGGTGTACACGCTTTAGCGTGCTCCGGTCCGGCGTTTGGTGTACACGCTTCAGCGTGCCGTTCGCCGTTCGTCGTAACTTTAACGGCGCCAAATCGGTCTAATCGTTGGGAAATTGATACTTTACAAGTGCATGAATCGGGCGTAGCCTGATACAGGCTCAAATAGATATGATGAATACCATGTTAGCAGTTCTTGGACTTGGGCCGTGGGAAATCGTGTTGATTCTCGCGGTCGTCCTCATCCTTTTCGGCGCCAAACGGCTGCCCGAACTGGCCAAGGGCCTGGGAAGCGGCATCAAGGAATTCAAGAAAGCGACCCGCGAGGTATCGGAGGAAATCCAAAACGCGGCGCAGGACAAGCCTCAGCCGGCCAAGCCAGCCGCCAGCCTCCCGTCTCAGCCCGCCCAGACGGTCGCCCAATCGTCCAATCCGCCTAAAGCTTAAGCGCGGCGTCCCGCATGGCCCGCGACTACGAGACGGAACATTCCGACGAAGCCGACGGCGGCCCGGTCAAAAGTTTTCTCGAACACCTCGAAGACTTTCGCTGGGTTTTAATCAAATGCATCGTGTCCCTCGGCCTGGGCATGCTCATCTGCCTGGTCGGCGCAAATTATGTCGTTCAAATCCTCAAATGGCCGACGACACACAATTTGGTCAGGGCCCTCGGCCAGCGATACAATTGGAAAGTGCCCTGGGCTCCAGCCGGCCAAACGGACGACACCCAGGTGGCCATTGTCAGTTTTGGCACAAATCATATCGGTAATTTTCAATTTACCCCCGAAGAACGGGCAGCCTTTAATCTCGGCACAAACCATTTTATAGACGTTCAAATTGAGCCGCTCATGGCCGGCACCAACCTGGTCCTCGGCTGGCACGCGGTCCCGGAAACCAACGCCGTTGCTCAAGGGCAACACCTCGATGTAACCCTGATTAATTTAGGTCCCGCCGACGCGTTCTTCGTCGCGTTTCAGGTGGCTTTTTACGGCGGCATGGTATTGTCCGCGCCTTTTATACTCTATTTTATTGCGTCTTTTGTTTTCCCGGCGCTGCGTCTGAATGAGCGCAAACACGTCTATCGCGCGCTGTTCTTCGGCGGCGGCCTGTTTGTCATAGGCGTCTGCTTTTGTTATTTTGTGCTCATGCCCGTCGCGCTGGCTGCGTCGCAACTCTATTCGAATTGGATGGGCTTCGGCGCGTATCAATGGCGCGCGGAGGATTACATCAGCTTCGTCTGCAAATTCATGCTCGGCATGGGCCTGGGTTTTGAGCTGCCCGTCGTTGTCCTGACCCTTGTGAAAATCGGTGTGCTGAGCTATTCAACCCTCGCCGGCGCCCGCCGTTACATGATCGTCATCAACCTCCTTCTCGGCGCCGTCCTGACAACCCCCGAAGTCGTCACTCAACTCCTCATGTTTGTCCCCCTGCAATTGCTCTACGAAATCACCGTCTGGATCGCCTGGTACTGGGACCGCCGGGACAAAAAACGAGAAGCAGTTGAAACGTAGCGATCGGTCGGATCCGTCCGATCCGTCCTACCCACGTCATTCATACCTCAACGATTCAATCGGATCGAGATTCGCCGCTTTGTACGCTGGATAACTCCCAAATATAATTCCCACCGCCGAACAAATGAGAAGTCCAAGGATAACCCAATCGACCGGAATTACCGGCGGCGCCTTCATTGCCAGGGCCAGCAAATTTCCGCCGGCCACACCCAACCCGACGCCGACAATTCCGCCCACCTGGCACAATACAATCGCTTCCAGGACGAATTGCGTCATGATGTTCCGTTTTTTCGCGCCAATGGCCCGGCGAATGCCAATCTCGCGCGTCCGTTCGGTAACCGAAACCAGCATGATATTCATAATTCCGATCCCGGCAGCAATCAGCGCAATCGAGCTGACGACCGCGGCTGTAATGGAAGCTGTGCGCGAAATCGTATGAAATTGCTGAATCAGCGAGTCGTTCGAATACAGCTCAAAATCGTCAGGCTTGCCCGGAGGCACCTTCCGAACGGCCCGCATGACGCCGCGCACCTGCTCCATGCAATCCTCATAGCTGTCCGTGTCCCGCGCTTCGACCAGCAGCGTGAGATCGTCCCACCAGCGGCCATAACGATTTAACGCCGTGGTGATTGGAATGATTGCAAAATTGTCCTCCGATCCCTCCAACGACGCGCCGTTCGCCTGCAACACACCCACAACGTGATATTTATAACCATTGATTTTGATGACTTCGCCCACCGGCGACGCATAAGGAAACGCGGACTTGGCCAGCGCGCTGCCCAGCACACAAACGTCGGCAGCGTCATCCACGTCGCTGTCCGTCAGCGGCCGGCCGTCGTCGATTTCCCAGTTATGCGCCGGAAAGCTGCCCGGCGTCTCGCCATATAATTCCGCCGACGGCCCGGTCTTGGCATATCGCGTCGAAATTTCACCCTCCCAAAAGTCGCCCTCGATTCCCACGCTGGCTGCAAGCGTCACCCGCGCCGACACTTTTCGGCATTGGTCCAGGGTAATGTATGGGCGCCGCCAGTATTTTTGCCATTCACTCCAATCGCCAAACATCGTTGCAGGCCAGCGCGATACTGCAAACGTCTGCGTCCCCAACTGGCTCAGGTTCGACTCGATGCTGTGCTGAAGGACCCGCATCGCCGTCATGACCACAATAATGGAAAAAACGCCAATCAGAACGCCCAGCACCGTTAACGCCGAACGCAATTTATGCGCCGAAATCGCCGTAATGGACATGGACACGCTCTCGCGCAATTCCACCATCGAACTCTTAATCGCCTGGCGTTTCATTCGTTCCTCAATGCTTCCACCGGGTCCATCCGGGCTGCCCGCCATGCCGGCACAAAACCGGCCACCACGCCCGTCGCCAGCGAAACCAGCAACGCAATGACTACAATCGTCCCGGACATGACCGTCGGAAACGCCCACTTCGAGACCGCCAGCGTGGCTCCCCAGGCAATCACGATCGCAATGATCCCGCCCAACAGGCAAATGAATGCCGATTCAATCAGGAATTGCAGCATGATGGAACGGCTCTTGGCCCCAATGGCCTTGCGCACGCCAATCTCCCGTGTCCGCTCCACCACAGAAACAAACATAATGTTCATGATGCCGATGCCGCCGACGAACAACGACAGGCTCGTGACGAACACGCCGATAACCGTCGTCGTCCGCATCATCGAATGGAACATCGTCACAATTTGGCTCTGCTGGTTGATCGCAAAATCGTCCGGTTGATCCGGACGCAAATGCCGGATATGCCGCAACGTCTGGCGCAATTCCTCCTCCGCATCATCCAGCTTCGTCACGTCAGACGCCTTCACGCCAATTTGGTCGATTGCTTTCTGGCTATAGACGTCCGCGATAAACTCCCGGATCGGAATCACCACCCAATCATCGATGCTGACTTTACCGAGACCGAAAGTCCCTTGTTTGTCCAACACGCCAATCACTTCAAATGATTGGTCCGCCACTTTGATGCGGGCGCCCAACGGCGATTCGCCGCGAAACAGATTGGTCAGTATGTCGTTGCCGATCACGCAGACAGGCTGGCTGCCTTCGCCGTCAGCGGCTGTCAGGAACCGGCCCTGCGCGATGTTCACGCCGCGCGTTTCCACAAATCCCTCCGTGGTGCCGATAATTCTCACCAGGGTGGCGCTTCGCGTCTTATATTTTACGGTTCGCCGCACATTGATCTCAGGGGCGACCGCCGAGGCCATCGTCAATTTTTGCTCCAGTGCGTCGCAATCGCTGAGATCGATGGGCCGCCGTTTCTGCGCCTTGTTCCAGTCGTCATACGACTGGTCAAACCAATCTTCGCGCGAAACGTAAAGAGTATCGGCGCCGAGCGCGGAGATGCTCTTGATAAACGCCTTGTCCAGCCCGTTAATCGCCGACCCCATCAACGTCACCGTCACAATGCCGATAACAATCCCCAGCGTCGCCAGCGTCGAACGCAGCTTGTTCGCGCGAACGGCATCGAAGGAAATCCCCAAACCCTCACGTAGTTCTGACAGCGGATTCACTGGATTAATGGATTAGTGGATAGCTGGTCACTCGCAATCAACCCGTCACGTAATCGGATGATTCTCCGGGATCGCATGGCGATGTCCTCTTCGTGCGTCACGACGATGATGGTGTTTCCTTTCCGGGAGAGTTCTTCGAAAAGGCCCATAATCTCGTTGCCTGTCTTTGAGTCCAGGTTCCCGGTCGGCTCATCCGCCAGCAAAATCGCCGGATTGTTAACCAGCGCCCGAGCGACGGCCACACGCTGCCGTTGGCCGCCCGATAATTCATTCGGCTTATGAAGAACCCGGTCCGCCAGGCCAACCTGCGTCAGCGCATTCAGCGCAACCTGCCTTCGTTCCTCCGCCGGCACGCCGGCATAAATCAGCGGCAATTCCACATTGCGCAGGGCATTGGATCGAGCCAGCAGGTTGAATGTTTGGAAGACAAAACCAATCTCGCGGTTTCGGATTTCTGCCAGGTCATTGTCGTCCATTTGGCTCACCTGGACCCCGTTGAGTTCGTAGCTGCCTGCCGTGGGAGTGTCCAGGCAACCCAGGAGATTCATGAGCGTCGATTTGCCCGAACCGCTCGGCCCCATAATGGCGACGTATTCGCCCCGCGCAATTTCAAGCGAGACGCCGCGCAAGGCATGCACCGTTTCCGCGCCCATTTGATAACGGCGGGAAATATTCTGCAAACGAATCAGGCTCATTTTTGCGCTTCGCCAATGGGCTGTCCTTTTTTGATCTTCGCGCCGTCCTTCAAATCGCGGCTGATGGCCCGGTAACCGCCGGACACAATTTCTTCGCTGTTGCTCAGGCCGCTTGTGATTTCCCAATAGTTATCGTCACAAATACCGATCGTCACCGGCTCGGCTTTGACATGGTCGCCCTGGACCACAAAGACAACATCCGTCACTTTTCCACCGTCTTCGCCGCCAAACGTTGGCGCCGAATTCGTCGCAGCCGCAATGGAATTGGTCCCGCCTTTCCCGGGCGGGTCGGCCTTTTGTGTGATCGAGCGCGTCGTCACACTCGCCAGGGGAACCGTGAGCACATTGGTGCGATAGACTGTTTCAATGTCAGCGCTCACCGACATCCCCGGGCGGAAATCTTCCTTGTCCTTGATCCGGATGCGGACTTCAAATTTCGTCGCTTCCTGGGTCTGCCCGCTCCCGCCTCCGCTGCTGGACACGGCTGCCGACTCGTCATTGTCGAGCGACGAACTGGCCACATCCGTCACGACGCCCGTAAATTTCTTGTCCTGGAAGGCGTCCACATCCAGCGTCGCTTTTTGACCCGGCTTAATGCCCACGACGTCCATTTCACCCACGTCCACCCGCGCTTCCATTTTTGATAAATCCGAGACGATCATAATGACCGTTCCCACATTTTCGACCGTTCCCAGTACGCGGTCGCCCAATTGGCAGTTCAATTCGGTCACCGTGCCGTTCAGGGGAGAAACAATCGTCGTTTTGTCCAGGGAAGCCTGCGCGCTGTCAACCTCCGCCTTTTGCACATCCATCTGGTCCTTTGCGCTGTCCAATTGCGCCCTGGCTGTGTCCCGCGCCATTTTGAACTGGTCAAAATCGGATTCATCCACCAAATGACGATGGAATAATTCCAGGTTGCGGTCATAATCGTCCTGGGCTTTTTCCAGGTTCGCCTGCGCGCTGGCCGCCGACGCCACCGCCGATTCATAACCCGCTTTCGCCTGGTTCAGCGCGGCGGTATAGACGTCCGGATTGATTTTGACCAGCAAATCGCCTTTTTTGACACGCTGCCCTTCATGAACAGGCAACTGAATAATTTCCCCGCTCACCTCCGGACTGATGGTGACCTGCACCACCGGCTGGATCTTGCCGTTGGCTACGACCGTTTGAGTGACATTGCGCCGCGCGACCTTTTCCGTCTGCACAATAATCGGCGGCGTGCGTTTCCCCAAAACCAACAACCCGGCCAGGGCAACGAACGCCACAACGATGCCCAGAAAAATGAAAATCCTGCGGTTCCGGCGCGACACTTTCGACGCGCCCGGCCGCTGAAGCACTGGCGGAACGGTATTCATCTGAATTTAATTTGACCGCTACAGCTTAAATATGTCACGCCCCAATTGCTGGATTAAAGTATTGCTTAATAAATGGATTAGTGGCGAAATGCTCCCCCAATTTATCCACCCATCCATCAATTCAACTCCTCAGCAGCCCCCCTTGAGCAATAAATCCATCAAGCCGCCAACCCAATCAGCGCGTCGTAGGGCAGGCATCCTGCCTGCCGGTTCAAGCGGCTTCCAGCCGCGAGTTTCGACAAATCCAGCAATCCATTAGATGGGGCTCGGCGTCGGCCGGCCCCACGTAAACCACGCGCAAATTCCAAACATCAACAGGTTAAACGCGCCGATGGTTTGGATCATTGAGCGAAAACCCGCGAACGTGTTCGGCTGGCCTCCGCAATGACGCCCCACAAACCACAACGCGACCCCGTAAGAAATCGCCACCAGGACCAGCAACGGCACCGCTGAAAATCGGGCCCGCGCCATCAAGCTGTTAATCATCACCTGCGAAAGCGTAAGCGGCAGCATGCACCACGCAAACCACGGTATCAACGGCGCGGCTGCAAGATATTCCCTGGGATACATTATCCGCAACGGCACCCACGGCAATATGGTCGCCGCGATAGCCGCCAAACCAACAAAGATAATAGTGGTGCACAGGGTCAGCTCAAGCGCATAAGATTTTTCTCCGGTGGCGCGCGCGCGGGCCAGCTTGGGAAACATGACCATGGTCAGCGGTTGCGTCAGAAAAACCAGCGCACGGCCAATCATGCCTGCAGCCGCATAAAATCCAGTCTGTTCCTTCGGGAAAAAATGCTGCGTAATCGGCATGTCCACGCTCAGCATGAAATTCGCCGCGCCCAGTCCGAGCGTCAGCGGAATCACACGGCCCAGCCAGTTCCGCCATCGCACGGGAATCCTTCCGATACTCCACACGTCGCGCGCCTGCCAGAGTCCTATGGCGACCAATCCGGCCATTCCCACCAGAACCGCCGCCATTGCCCCTGCCGCCCAGAAGCCCAAAATCGCCACAAGGATGAACGCGCCGCCGAGCCGGCCAATCGCGCTGGTAATTTGCATGAAGCCGAGCCATAAAAAGTTTTGACGCCCCTGCAACAGCCCCTGGACCGCCGGCATCCACAATGAAGTAAGTCCTATAAGGACCGTAATCAGCAGAGCGGCCGGGTTTGTGATTTGCAACGAAACAGCAATCTGCCGCCAAAAAACGCCGATAATCGCCGCGACGACCAGCCATAAAAAAAACATTGCGATTGCTACACCCTTGAATTCGCTGGCAACCACCCTCTTTTTTTCCTCAGTAATCGCTCCCGCTTCCTGTTGCGCAATGACCTGTTGAATGCCGGCAGTGGGAATCGTCATCATCGTGACGACTTGCAGGAGGGCGGTAAATACGCCGTATTCCGATGTCGGCATTCCCCGTCCTGTCAGCTTTCCAGTCACCACGAGATGCACCAGATACATCATCAAACCACTGGTCGTCGATGCCATCAGCATCCATCCAGTTTGGCGAAAAAACGTGATGTGATGTTTTTCAGCCATCACAGGGGCAGTTTGGGCTCTTTCTGCAAGCATGAGGCTTTGACAATATGAAATACGGTTGGTTCAAGAAAGCCAATTATGTCAGGGCGTTGAAGCGGGCGTAGCGCAGGTTTCCAAACCTGCTGTATCGCGGGTTTCCAAACCCGCTAATCGTAAGATGTTATACGCCTCTGGATTCCAAACCGGTGCGGATTTGTCATTGGGTTTCGACCCGACCGTTGTACCACGCCGCACGGTCAGCAGGTTTGGAAACCTGCGCCACGTTTGCGGCTGCACCAATCCACCAATCCAATGAGAAATGGGGTGGCCAACGGGATTTGAACCCGCGACAGCCAGATCCACAATCTGGGGCTCTAACCGGGCTGAGCTATGACCACCAACCAGAACCTCAGAGTGTAAAATTTTGGTCGCTGGCCGTCAAGCCCGACACTTCCTCGGTTTGGTGTCCACCCTTTAGGGTGTCCGAGTTCTCCGTTCAGCCTTCAAAGTGCCCGGAAGCACGCTAAAGCGTGTACACCAAACCAAACTAGGACAATCCAACAATCCAATATCCGGTTTCCTTTTTCCTTTTTCCTTGTTAATTTGCCCGTCATGGCCGAATACAAAGTCCATTTCGAGGTCTTCGAAGGCCCGCTCGACTTGCTCCTTTACCTGATCAAAAAGGAGGAGGTGGACATTTACGAGGTCAACCTCACCAAACTCGCCACCCAGTTCATCGAGTACATCGACACAATGCGGCTCCTCGATTTGGAAATTGCCGGCGAATTTCTCGTGATGGCTTCCACCCTCATGTATATCAAAAGCCGGGAACTGCTGCCCGTTGAACAACAGGCCCAGGTGGAAGGCGAAGAAGAAGGCGAAGATCCCCGATGGGAACTCATCCGCCAGCTCGTCGAGTACAAAAAGTTCAAAGACGCCGCCGCCCAGCTCCAAACCCTCGAATCCAGGCAGGAACACACCTTTCCGCGCGTGCCGGGAAGGCTGGATTTCGCAGAGCCCGCGGCGCAACCTGTGAAACCCGAAGCCACCATTTTCGACCTGCTCAACGCCGTCAACACCGTCCTCAGGCGCTTCGAAAAACGCGAAGGGGCAGCCCGCGAAATTTTCGAGGACAAATGGAGCGTCAGCGAGAAAATCGAATTTATTATAACAACCATCGGCAATCGCGGAACGATCCGATTTTCCGAACTATTTGAAAGCGCCGCCAGCCGTCCCGAAGTCGTCTGCACATTCCTGGCCCTCCTCGAATTAATCCGCCTGAAACAGCTTGTCTGCGTCCAGCCCGAAGATTTCGGCGAGATTGAAATCGGCCGCGCCCAAAACATCGAGCCGGCTGCTCCGGTCAATGAACCCGTCGCCGCAGAGCCCCAGGCTGTTCAAGACTTAAACCCAACCGCACAACCAGGACAATGAACAACGTTTTTGCGCACGAGCCATGAACCGTAGCGCAGGTTTCCAAACCTGCGAGTCGCACGACGTCGTGTGATTTGCCGATTTAGAAATCGGCGATATAGCAGGTTGGAAACCTGCGCTACGCAAAACTGACGCGTAATTCGTAAATCGTAAATCGTAAATTTAAAAATGGAACTTAAATTCATCCTCGAATCCCTCCTTTTTTCCGCTCAAAAGCCATTAAACGCCAAAGAACTCCGCGACGTCCTTGCCAGCGCCGCCGATTCCGAAGACGCCGACGCCACAGTAAAGTCCCTGGCAAAAACCAAAGAGGCCGACCTGACGCCGGCCCTCGAAGAACTTGCGCGCGATCACGAGGCCGCCGCGCGCAGCTATCGGCTCGTCTGCGTGGCCGGCGCGTGGCAATTCGTTACCCAACCGGAATTTGGCCCCTGGGTACGCGCCCTGGTGGGCGTAAAAGCGCGTCCGCCCCGGCTATCGCAGCCGGCCCTGGAGACGCTGGCCATCGTCGCCTATCGCCAGCCCATCACCCGCGCCGAGATCGAGCAGATTCGCGGGGTGAGCGTGGATGGCGTGATGCAGACGCTCACCGAACGCGGCCTCGTGGAATCCGTTGGCCGCGCCGAGGCGATAGGCCGTCCCCAAACCTACGGCACCACCCCCATGTTTCTCGAATATTTTGGCCTTCGCGGCCTCGAAGATTTGCCCGCCGCTGATGAATTGCGCCGCATCCCCGTGGAAAAGCCACCCGCACCCGTCACTGTGGATACGGGGCTCGCAACCGCCGCGCCAGACGAATTGAAGACCCAACCCGCGGAAGAACCAAAACCTCAAACGCCCGAACCCGAAAAAGACAGCCCACAGGGCTAAAACCGGGATTGTTGAATTATTCGGCCGCGGTGTTCGTCCGTGTTCGAATGTCGCGGCCCCATGAGGCGATTGGAAGACTCGAAATTTAATTACCCCCTAAATTTCGACTCGATCAGATTGAGCTTTTTCCCAAAAAAGGCGCTTCTCATTCGTTTAGCAGAATCTCCGGATTTCCCACCAAAAGCGCATAATTTTACCCCCCTAAACATCCAACTTTAGCATTTCGTTTAGCCAACTTTAGCCCGCAAAACCATAGCGTAACGATTTTTACTAAACTTCGCCCTTCGGGAGCTCTTTTCGCATGCATTGGGACCATGAACCGATTGGCACACGGAGCGCGGCTGTGTGCGGGGCAAGGGGGCGCCAGCCGCAGCAGCCCCGAACGTTGCGACGCGCTGCGGCTGGTCTTCGACACCAAAAAATGTGTAGGGCAGGCATCCTGCCTGCCGGTTGAGGCGGCTTCCAGCCTCGTGTCTCCATCCTTCGCGGCCTTCGCGCGACCCTCGCACGTTTCATTTGCTGGCGCGACAAAAATCATTTAACTTGTTCGTCTGACAATTTTGGCAAAACGAATATGAAGTCCGAAACGCAGAGGAGTCCTGATTCGGCGGAAAATGCCGAACCAGTGGCCATTATCGAACCGGCAACGTTGACCGCCGAACAGCTTGAGGAATTGAAGTCCCGCGCCGCCAAAGCCGACGAACACTGGGAGCGGCTCCTGCGGACGACCGCCGATTTTGACAATTTCAAGAAGCGCGCCACGCGCGAGAAAACCGACGCTGTTCAATTTGCGAACGCGGAGCTGCTTCAAAAATTGCTGCCCGTCATGGACAGTTTCGACATGGCCCTGGCCGCCGTCCAAAATGCCAAAGACGAAAAATCGTCGTCGTTGCGTACGGGAATTGCCATGGTCCAGTCCCAGCTCAAAAACATTCTCACGGACGCCGGCCTTCAGGAAATTGACGCCACAGGCAAGGTCTTTGACCCCACGCAGCATGAAGCCGTTTCCCAGCAGGACACGGCGGATGTCCCGGAAGGCAATGTCGTTCAGCAACTCCGGAAAGGATACAAACTGCGCGAGCGATTGCTTCGCCCCGCGGCAGTGGTCGTTGCCAGGAAGCCCGCAGGCGCAAAATGAAACGTTCATTTTGCTTCCGCTATTGTAACTTTTAAGTCAGATGGCCAAACGCGATTATTACGAAATTCTAGGCATTAGCCGGGACGCCGACTCCGACGAAATCAAGAAGGCCTACCGCAAGCTCGCAGTAAAATATCATCCGGACAAAAATCCGGGCGATCATGCGGCCGAGGAACGGTTTAAGGAACTGGGCGAGGCTTACGAGGCGTTGAGCGACCCGCAAAAACGGGCCGCTTATGACCAATACGGCCACGCCGCATTTGACGCCCGGCAGCGGGCATCCCGCGGGTTTGGCGGCGCAGGCGGCGGTTTCCACGATCCCTTTGATATTTTCAAGGAAGTCTTTGGCGGCGGAAGCAGCAGCATTTTTGAAAGCATCTTTGGCGGGGGCGCTGACCGTTCCGGTCCCCAGCGCGGCGATGACCTGCGTTACGATTTGGAAATCACGCTCGAAGAGGCGGCCGCCGGTTGCGAGAAGGAAATCTCCGTGTCCAAACTCGACCGCTGTGAAACGTGCGGCGGCGCGGGCGCCGAAAAAGGGTCCACGGCCAGGACGTGCCCTACGTGCGGCGGCCGCGGGCAGGTCATGATGTCGCGCGGCATTTTCAGCATCGCGCAGACCTGTCCGCACTGCAAAGGCCACGGCCGGATTTTGGAAAAACCGTGCAAATCGTGCCACGGCGAAGGCCGCCGCGAACGCTCTTCCAAAATTAAATTGAAAATCCCGCCGGGCGTCGATTCCGGCACACGGCTGCGCTCCAGTGGAAACGGGGAAGCGGGTTTTCGCGGCGGACCGCAGGGAGATTTGTATGTCATACTGCATGTCGCCGTCCACGATATTTTTCAGCGCGACGGCGACGATTTGCACTGCGAAGTGCCCGTTAGTTTCGTCCAGGCCGCGCTCGGTTCGGAAGTTGAGGTCCCCACGCTCGAAGGCAAGGCGGTGATTAAAATACCCGCCGGCACGCAATCGGGCGCGACGTTTCGCGTCAAAAGCAAAGGAATGAAAAATCTGCAGGGCTACGGGTACGGCGATTTGCACGCGCGCATACAAGTCGAAGTTCCCACGCGATTGACCCCGGAACAAAGGGCCAAGCTCCAGGAATTTGCCGCGCTTTGCAACGGCCAGGAAGCTCCAATGGCCCAAAGCTTTTTCGAAAAAGCCAAAAAGTTTTTCCGGTAGTTCGAATTTACACTTCAAAAGGTGCACCGTTTCTATTTGCCTGTGGCTGATTGCCGGGGAGGACTCTTGCGGCTCACCGGCCAGGAGGCACGTCACGCGCTGCGTGTTTTGCGGCTGCAGACGGGCAACCCGGCCATTGTGCTTGATGGCGCGGGAACTGAATTTCAGTGCCAGATCGAAAACACATCACGCGATTCGTTGTCACTGCGCGTAAAGAAAAAGAATTTTGCCCCGGAACTCCCCTGCTCCATCACCCTCTTCGTGGGCATCCCAAAGGGGAAGATAATAGAAAACATCATCCAAAAATCGGTTGAACTGGGCGCCCGGCGGATCGTTCCGCTGTTGACGGAACGCGTCGTCACGCGGCTGGACGATGAAGGCGCCGAATACAAACGCGAACACTGGCGGCAAACGGCGATTGAAGCGATGAAACAATCCGGCGCGCCGCGTCTTCCGGAGGTTGAACTGCCGGCGGCCATCGCCGACGTGCTGGCGCGCCGCGAGCGTTTCGATTTGCAAATTGTCGGTTCATTGCAAAAAAATCGGCGGCATCCGCGCGAAGTGTTTCGGGATTTCGAAAAGGCAAACGGCGCTCCGGCGCGAAACGCAGCGGCGTGGATCGGGCCGGAAGGAGATTTTACGGCGGACGAACTGAAATCGATCGAAAACGCGGGAGCGCAGCCCGTGACGTTTGGAGACCTGGTTTTGCGCGTTGAAACGGCGGCGATTTATTGTCTATCTGTATTGAATTACGAGTTTAATTCCGCCGCGCAAGGGAATACATTGGAATCTCAAAACGAAGATTGAAAGCGCGCCGAATGAAACTGACACGGCTGATCCCGGGTTTTCTCCTGATATTTTGCTTCCTGGCGCCGGCAAGCTCCCGCGCCCAATTCACCAATCTTTGGAGCGTCCACCTTCCAGGAACTTATAGTGACGCCACGCCGGCAATTGCCGCCGATGGCACATTGTACCAGCCAACATTCAACGGGACACTCCTGGCTGTGACGCCGGCCGGCCAAACCAATTGGCAATTCAAAACCGGCCTCGAAATCGAGTCTTCCCCGGCAATCGGGAGCGATGGCACGATCTATTTTGGTTCGCGCGACCACAAATTTTACGCGCTCACGCCCGAGGGCCGCCTGAAGTGGACCTTTCAAACCGGCGGATGGAACGATTCCTCTCCCGCCATTGGCAATGACGGCACTGTCTATTTCGGCTCGTGGGACAAAACATTTTACGCGCTTAACCCGAATGGCACGCTGAAATGGAAGTTTCAGTCGGACGGAATCATCGATTCTTCGCCGGCAATTGGAGCCGATGGAACCATCTATTTTGGTTCGCATGACACAAAATTCTACGCGCTCACGCCCGGCGGAAAATTGAAATGGTCGTTTCCCACAGGCGGCCAGATTATCTCCTCCCCGGCAATTGGCAAAAATGGCAACGTTTATTTCACTTCAACGGATGGCAATCTTTACGCGCTTAAGCCGGATGGCAGCGAGCTTTGGCGCCTGCTCACCGGCGGCGCCTCGCCCTCTTCGCCCGTGATCGACAGCCGCGGGACTTTGTATCTGGGCGCAAATCAATACGGCATCGCCGTGAGCGCCGGGGGCCGGAAGTTGTGGCAACACGACCTGGGAGATTGGGTGGAAGGCGCGCCGGCAATAGCGGATTCGGAAATTTATTTTACGTCGCGCTCCCGCGCGATAGCGGCAATTACGGCCGATGGAACACTTTCATGGATTGTGGGATTTAATGCTTCCATCGCAACATCGCCAACGATTTCAAAAGATGGCTGTGTTTACTTTGACGATCTGGGTCACTTGATTGCCATCGCGCCAACCAATGCCGCGCCGCCGGCGCGCAGCCCATGGCCTCTGTTCCGGGGAAATGCGATGCATACCGGAAGAGCGAATTAGATGGATTTACAATCGCTCGCGCCCGGCGAAGCCCGATTCCAGGTCGTGCCAAAATTCGATGTCGTCTTCGTCCGATTCCCAGCACAAAAAAACTTCGCGGCCCCCAATGATGGCTGGAAAGTCAATCAGCCCGCGATCCAGATCTTTGATAAAGATTTGCCTCCGTTGAAACTCGACAAGCACTTCCTGCATGTCGGCCAGCGCGCGAATCCAGTCATTGACGGTTTCCCCGCCAATGTCCGTGGTTTGCGCGGCCATTTGGCTTAAGCGCCGCTCGAGTTTTTCGATGTCCTTGCGCAGGCGGTTCAGGCGCTCGAGCCACCGGCGAATTTCCGGCAACAGGGCGCGCGCTTCCTCCCGCGTGTAATGCTTTTCAAAACGAAGTTCCATCTCGACACTTGAAACATGGCCGCCGCCCTCCCATCGGGCTTGCCATCGAACCGTTTGGCTTTCCGAGGCACGGTAGCGCCTTCGGTAGCTTCGATGTCCCCCGGCGTAATGTCAAGGCGGGCCGCGCAATTGAACAACTAAAGGCCCGCGCTCAGGCCTGCCACGTGCGCTTCTTGTGACGGTGCATGCGCAGCTTCTTGCGGCGTTTATGACGGTTAATCTTTGCCTTGCGGCGTTTCTTGAGTGAACCCATTTCGGCTTACCATATACAATTTTGCCTTAAATCCGCAACCTCAATTTTACGAGGCATCATAAATTCTGATTTCGCAATTTGTTGACTTCCGCAACCACGGCTCCCGCCGCTTCCTGATTCAAGCCGTCGAAATACCCGCGCAACGTTCCGCGGGAATCCATAACGGCAATCCGTTCGGTATGGTCAAAATTTCCCGGCATATAGCCAAAAGGATCGTTCGCGTCCCGCGACAGGAAACTCGTCCCAATTAAATTATAGAGCGTTGACCTGGCCCCCGTCAGAAAGAACCACCGATTTGTGTCCGCGCCGAAGCCGGCGCCGTATTTTTGAAGGACCGGCGGCGTATCATCGCGCGGGTCCACCGTTATGGAAACCAGTTTGACGTCCGGGTCATTGCTCGTCAAACGCTGGATTTGGGCCATTTGGCTATTGACGGCCGGACATGTCAGCGAACAGCTCGTAAATAAAAAGTCCACCACCAAAATTTTTCCACTGAAGTCACGGCGCGTGACAAGGCTGCCGGCGCTATTGGTCAGCGCGAAATCCACCAGTTGCCGCGGATGGTCCGGCTGGATCAGTGCGGGCGCGGTCTCCGGAAGACC
>Ga0335075_10003571_pt1 | contig 24585 bp, 18 predicted proteins | sample Lox_Sample_24_FD_206723 | JGI IMG/M metagenome (GOLD analysis project Ga0335075, IMG submission 206723) | Soil microbial communities from Loxahatchee National Wildlife Refuge, Florida, United States - Lox_Sample_2.4 | ecosystem: Environmental > Terrestrial > Soil > Wetlands | place: USA...
GCCAGGCCGCGGGCAGGCTGAGAAGCAAGGCGAGCCCCAGCGGCCAGGTGAACCATTCCGTTGCGGGCCGCAGCCAGCGCTTGTCGCCGGAGACCGGCTCGAGCGCGTCGATCTTGCGGTACACGGCACCCAGCGCCGCGGCATCGGTGGCGCGGAAGTATTCACCACCGGTGATGCTCGCGATCTTGCGCAACAGATCGACGTCGAGATCGCTGTTGCCGAGGGTGAGCCCGAACAGGGACTGCTGCTCGGCCGCGCCCACTCCGATCGTGAAGATGCGCAGTCCCGTCTGTGCCGCGAGCTGCGCCGCCTGGAGCGGCGGCATGACTCCGGCGTCGTTGCCGCCGTCAGTGAGCAGAATCAACACCGACTGCCGCATCGAAGCTCCGCCCGTGCGCTCCCGCTGGCGCAGCTGCTTGATCGCCAGCCCGATTGCATCGCCGATAGCCGTTTGCGGACCCGCGACGCCGACGACGGCCTCGTCCAGAAACTGATGCACGGTCGCAATGTCGGTGGTGAGCGGTGCCTGCAGATAGGGTTGGGTGCCGAAAAGAATCAGGCCGATCTGATCGCCGCGGCGCTGGTCGATGAAGCGTCCGGCGACCTCCTGCACGACCTGCAGGCGACTTTCGCCTCCCGCCATGTCCTGCGATGCCATGGAGCCCGAGCAGTCGATCGCCAACATGATCTGCCGCCCGGTCGTGGCCACCGGCAGCGGCTGGCCGAGCCATTGCGGCCGCATGCCGGCCAGCACCAGCAGGGCCCAGACTGCGGTCAACAGTGCCAGCGCGCCCCGCGGCAGTGTCGCGGTCGCGGCAGGAGCTGCAACCGATGCGGCAAACGGCAAGTACAAGGCCGCGCCATTCGGCCCGGCGGCGCGGCGCATCCGCACCATGATCCAGGGCAGCGGCAGCAGCAGTGCCATCCACGGCCAGGCGAGGTGAAGCATCAGCGCTTCTCCGGGTGCGTCGCTCGGGTCGCGCGTCGCGCCTGACGCACGAACGCATCGGCGCCCGCAATCCAAGACTCGCGGTCATCGCTCGGGCTGCCGCCGAAGGCAGTCGCGAGCAACGACCGGCCCGCCTCGCCCGCGAGCTGGGTGCCGCCCTGGGCGGCGACGAATGCCAGCCAGGCATCGCCCGTCAGCCGCGCGACCTGCGCGGCCCCGAAGGCCGCGATGGCGAAACGGCGCAGCAGGCTCTCGATGGCGCGCGCACTTGCGACGATGTCGGAGTCCTGCGCACGGATGGCGCGAAGCTCGCGCAGCGCCGCTCTCCGGCTCCTGCGATACGGATCGCGCCACCACCATACGATGGTGGTCGCCGCAGCGAGCAGCAGCACGGCCAGCAGCCACCAGCCCGGCGCCGGCGGCCACCAGCCCGGAGGTGGCGGCGGGTGGGCGGGAGCGAGTTGTGACAGCCAGCCCGGTGTCATGCCGCCGATTGCCGCGGCCGCAGCAGCGGCCGAAGGACACCCTCCACCGGCTCGCGGGTGTCGAGTCTCACGACCGGAGCCGCATTGTGTTGCGACAGGGCGGCGACGCGCGCTTCACGCTCCCGCCAGGCCTGCCGCCAGCGCTCGCGCGTGCGCAAGCCATCCAGGATGCGCAGCCGGCCGGGCAGGCCGGCGCGAAAGCGGCCGTTCGGCAGGCCCTCTTCCTCCAACGCATCGGTGACCCAGAAGAGCCGCAGGTCGGCATGTGCGGCGAGCGCCGTCCAGAGGCTGCCTGCCTCCTGCCGCAGCCCCGCAAAGTCGCTGATGGCGAGAATCTGGCTGCCAGGGCGCACCAGCGGCAGCAGCGCGCGCAGCGCCGCCTCCAGCGCGAGCGGCGCGGGTTGCCCCGGCGACCGCGGTTGGGACTGCAACAGCGCCTCCAGCAATGGCAACACCCCCCTCTGTCGGGCGCGGGCCGGCAGGATCCGGGTCTGCGCGGCGCCATGGCCGATCACCGCGCCCACGCGGTCGTCGCCGAGCGATGCGATCCATGCGAGCAGCGCCGCCGTGCGCACCACGAGCGCGGATTTCAATTGCCGCCGCGTGCCGAAAAAGAGTCCGGGCTGCAGATCGACCAGCAGCCACACGGGCCGCTCGCGCTCCTCGCGAAAGAGCTTGGTATGCGGCCGGCCGCGCCGCGCCGTGACGCGCCAGTCGATGTTGCGCGGGTCATCGCCGGCGACATACGGGCGCACTTCCTGGAACTCCAGACCGCGTCCCCGCTGCGCGCTCGAATGCGCTCCGAGCAGCGCCGCGCGCGCCGCCTTGCGGCCGTGCAGTGACAAGCCGTGCGCGGCGCCCCGCAGCGCCAGCAGCTCCGCGAGATCGGGAACGATCATGGCGCCGGAACCCGGCTCAACAGCTCCTCGATGCAGGCCTGCGCCGACACGCCGCGCGCCTGTGCCGTGTAGTCGAGCAACAGACGGTGACGCAACGCATCGGGAGTGATTGCCTGCACGTCCTCCGGCGTGACGAACTCGCGCGCATCGAGCCAGGCGAGCGCCCGTGCGCCGCGCTCGATCGCGATCGCCGCACGCGGGCTCGCTCCCCAGCGCAGCCATTCGCGCAACTGCGCGCTGTAGGGCTCCGGCCGGCGCGTGGCATCGACCAGCGCCGCAATGTAATCGGCGACCGGCTCCGAGAGCGTCAGGGCGAGCACCTCGCGGCGTGCGGCAAACACCGTCTCCTGCGCAATGCGCTGGTCAGGGGGCGGCAGCTCCCGCCGCGTGATCGCCTCGCGCCGCGCCAGCGCCATGATCTCCAGCGTCGTGGCCCGATCGGGGTAATCGACGCGCGTGTGCAACATGAAGCGGTCGAGCTGCGCCTCTGGCAGCGGATAGGTGCCTTCCTGCTCGATCGGGTTCTGTGTCGCCATCACCAGGAAGAGCTGCGGCAGCGGGTAGGTCGCCGCCCCGACGCTGATCTGCCCCTCCGCCATCGCCTCCAGCAGCGCAGATTGCACCTTGGCCGGTGCGCGGTTGACCTCATCGGCCAGGATCAGGTTGTGAAAGAGCGGTCCGCGCTGGAAGCGGAAGGCCCCTTCCTCCGGGCGGTAGATGTCCGAGCCCGTCAGGTCGGCGGGCAGCAGGTCGGGGGTGAACTGCAGGCGCTGGAAGTCCGCATCGAGCGCGTGCGCGAGCGCCTTGACGGCCCGGGTCTTGGCGAGTCCGGGGGGGCCCTCGACCAACAGATGCCCGTCGGCGAGCAGCGCCACCAGCAGGCGCTCCACCAACGACCCCTGCCCGATGATCTGGCTGCTCAGGTATTCCCGCAGCCGCAGGAAGGCCACATGAGGGGCGCTGCCCGTGCGGGGGGGCTTCGCGCCGAGGGGGATCGGGCCAGCAGTCGTCATCGGTTTCCTCTCTTTGGTTTTTCGAGCCGGATTGACCATCGGCCGGCGGCTCCGGTTCCATGAACATTTTACCCGGCCGCGGCTACCCATTACCCCGGCCGGCAGCGGCGGGCGTACAATTTGTCCTCGAGACGAGGCACTCCCGGCGCCGACACCGGCTTTACCGTAAGGAGGAGACATGAGCGCAGTCCTACTGGCGGTGTTCAATGACCTCGATGCCGCCGAGCGCGCCCGCTTGGCGCTGTTCCGCGATGGCTTCCCGACCGACCGCATCGAGCTCACCGCGCGCCACGAGGCGGGGCGTGCGGCCTGTGAGCCGGGCCTCTTGCTCCACGACCGACTCACCCAGTACTTTCGTGCGCTTTTCGCGCAAGCCGAGGGGGCCCAGCATGCCCATCGACTGGCCGAGAGAATCGAGCAGGGTGCTGCCACGATCACGGTCCTGCCGCGCGGAGACGTCGAGGTGCGGCGTGCTGCAGAGCTCCTTGGGCACGCCCGTCCGGACGAGGTGCTGGAGCGTGACCTGCAGGACCAGTCGTGGGAGTTTGCCGCCGCCCCGGGCAACCTGCCGTGGGTCCGCACGCTGTGGATAGAGTCAGGGGCGGACGCGCCACACTGCGTCTACTGCCGCCTGTTTCCAGGAAGCGCTCACGGCTCACATTGAGCGGCGCTCAGACCGGCAGGCGGCGCTCGGCCAAGCTTGCCAACAGCGCGGCACCCGCAGGCAGCGCCTCGTCGTTGAAGTCGAACGATGGGTGGTGCAGGGGCGGGCTGCTTTCGCCCTTGCGGCTGCCGACCCAGATGTAGGCGCCCGGCACCTGCTGCAGCATGAAGGCGAAGTCCTCCGCCGTCGCCGCGGGCGACTCCACGCGCAAAGCCTGCCCAAAGAGCTCGCCGGCGGCGTCGAGAGCGTGTTGCACGCACGCGGGATCGTTGACGGTTGCCGGATAGATGCGGCGATACTCGAGTATGGCGCTGCATCCGGCAGCTCTGGCAGAGAGCGCCACCCATTCGCGGAGTGTCGCTTCCAGCTTGTCCTGCACCGCGGCATCGAACGTGCGCACCGTGCCGGAAAGCTGCACCTCAGGCGGCAATACGTTGAATGAGGTGCCCCCCTGGATGCGAGTGATGGACAGCACCGCGGTTGCCGCGGGATCGATGCGGCGCGCGATGAGCGTGTGGGCGCCCGTCACGATTTGCGCAGCGCAAAGCACGGCGTCCGACGTGAGGTGCGGCATCGCGGCGTGGCCGCCCACCCCGCGCACCGTGATCGTGAAACGGTCCGAGGCGCCCATGATGGGGCCCGCCCGGGTGGCGATGGTGCCGGCCGGCAGCGTCGGCCAGTTGTGGAGGGCGTAGACCTCCGTGCAGGGAAATCTCTTGAAGAGGCCGTCCTCGATCATCGCGCGCGCGCCGGCCAGCCCCTCCTCCGCCGGCTGAAAAAGCAGATGCACGCGGCCGTTGAATCGTCGCGTCTCGGAGAGATAACGTGCGGCGCAAAGCAACATCGCCGTGTGTCCATCGTGCCCGCAGCTGTGCGCAACACCGGCATGAACGCTGGCGTGCGGGGCGCCGGAAGTCTCCTGGATCGGCAGCGCATCCATGTCGGCGCGCAGGCCGATCGCCTTGCCGCCGCCGCCGCCGCCCGTGATGACACCGACCACGCCGGTCCTGCCGATGCCCTCGTGTACTTCGATGCCCCATTCGCGCAGCAGCTTCGCGACTACCGAGGCCGTCCGATTTTCGTCATACGCGAGCTCCGGATGGCGATGCAGGTCGCGACGCACCTCGCGCATGTCCGCCGCCAGCTCGTTGATGCGGGCGAGGAGCGGGGACGGCTGTGTTGGCACGGGCTTGCTGGGGCTCATGCCTCAAGTATAAAGAAAGCGCAGGCGTCCGTGCCCGGCATGAGGCCTCGGGGTCACGCCGCGGGCTGATGCTCCGGTGGCGCCACCGCGCCGGGCTCCGCGATCAGCACGCGGCTCACCTTCGGGCCGACCCAGCGCTCGATGTCGTCTATCAGCGTGAAGCCTGCCGGTACGACGATCAGCGTGAGGCCGGTCGAGGTGATGAGGCCACCGATCACGGCGATGGCCATCGGCGCGCGGAACGAGTCGCCGATCGCCAGCGCCACGGGCAGCATGCCCGCGACCATGGCGACGGTCGTCATCACGATAGGCCGGGCGCGCTTGTGACCTGATTCCAGGAGCGCCGTCATCCGGTCCTTGCCGGCGCGCATCTCCTCGATCGCGAAGTCGACGAGCAGGATGGCGTTCTTGGCGACGATGCCCATCAGCATCAGGAAGCCGATCATCACCCCGAGGGAGAGCGGGTTCTGAGTCAGCCACAGCGCGACCACGGCGCCCCCGAGAGACAGGGGTAGCGACGACAGGATCGTGAGCGGCTGCAGCACGCGTACGAAGAGGAGCACCAGCACCGCGAACACCATCAGGACCCCGGTCCCCATGGCGATGCCGAAGTCCGTGAAGAGCTCACTCATCAGCTGCGCGTTGCCCGTCTCGACCAGCCGCACTCCCTGGGGCAGGTGCTTCAGCAATGGCAGAGCGTAGATCTCTTTCAGCGCCGTGCCGAGCTGGATGCCGTTCAAGTCGGCGTCGATGGCGACACGGAGGCTCTGATCGTAGCTGTTGATGGTTGTCGGCCCTTGGCCGAAGCTGAAGTCGGCGACCGCCTTCAGGGGCACCGTACCGCCGGCAGAGGTCGGGACCGGCAGGTTCTCGAGGGCGTTGAGATCCTGCCGCGCCGAGCGCCGCAGGCTGACGAGGATCGGGACCTGGCGATCGGGCAGGGTGAACTTGGCGTCGTTCTGCAGCAGATCACCGAGCGTGGCGATACGAATGGTATCGCTGATGTCCGCCACGGTGACGCCGAGGCGAGCCGCGAGGTCGAATCTCGGGTGGATCAGGATCTCGGGTTGCGGCAGGTCATCGTCGGAGCCGACGTCGACGACTCCCGGCAGCGAGCGCATCTGTTCCATGACCCTGCTGGCCGTTCGGGAAACCAGCCCCAGGTCATCGCCGGTCAGGTCGATCGTGATGGCGTGACCGTCGGAATCGCCGTTCTGCGTCTGGAAATTCATCCGCGCGTCGGGCACGGACTTCAACAGTCCGAGAACGCGGTTCTGCCAGACCTGCTGGCTCACGCTGCGCTTGTCACGTGGCACCAGCGTGATGTAGAGATCGGCAACATTCAGGGAGCCGTCCCCGACCGACTCGGCCACGCTGGCCGTCTCGGGTTGCTGCGCGATGATGCGGTAGACGTCGTCGGCGATCGCTTTGGTGTCATCGAGCGATACGCCGGGCGGCAGCTCGACGTGCAGGGCGGTGTTGCTCGAATCCGAATCGGGAATGAAGGATTTCGGCATGAGCATCAGGCCAACGATGGATACGGCGAAAAACAGCGTGCCGCAGATGATCGTCTTCCAGCGGTGCCGCACGCACCAGCGCAGCACCCTGAGGTAGCCGGCCATGATCGGCCCGTCGCTTACCTCGGTGTGGCCGCCGCCGGACTTGAGCGCGTAAGCGGCGATCACCGGAGTCAGCAGTCGCGCCACGAGCAGCGAAAAGAAGACGGCGGCGGCTACCGTGAGCCCGAATTGCCTGAAGTACTGGCCGATGATGCCTCCCATGAAGCTCACCGGCATGAAGACGGCGATGATGGTGGCGGAGGTCGCTATGACGGCGAGGCCGATCTGGTCGGCGGCGTCGAGCGATGCCTGAAAGGCACTCTTGCCCATGCGCTTGTGCCGCACGATGTTCTCGATCTCGACGATGGCATCGTCCACCAGCACGCCGGAGACGAGCGACAGCGCGAGCAGGCTCACCTGGTTGAGCGAGAAGCCGACCCACTGCATGAACAGGAAGGTCGGGATGGCCGCGAGCGGGATGGCGAGCGCCGAGATGAGCGTGGCGCGCACTTCGCGCAGGAACAGCCACACCATCAGCACTGCGAGGATGGAGCCCTCGATGAGCGCGCTCATGGCGGAGTGGTAGTACTTCTCCGTGTAGGTCACCGTCGTGAAGGTCCGGTTGATCCTGACGGTGGGATTCTGTTTGCGGATCTGGCCGAGCGCCTTCTCCACTCCATTCAGGACGGAGACATCCGAGACGTTCGGCGCCTGGGATACCGCGAAGGAGATGGCCGGGCGGCCGTCGTAAAAGTCATAGCTGCGGACCTCGGCCGCGCCGTCACGCACGTCAGCGATGTCGCCGAGCCGCGCGAACCGGCCGCCCGGCAGCACGATCTGCGTGTTGGCGAGCTGCCGCACGGTATCGGCTCCGCCGAGCACGCGGATCAGCTGCTCGCCGTCGCCCAGGTCCGCCTGGCCGCCGGGCATGTCGATGTTGAGATCGCGCAGCTGATCGTTGACCTGCGAAGCGGTGATGCCGAGCGCCTGCATGCGGGCCGGGTCGAGCTCCACATTGATCTGCCGGGCGACGCCGCCGTAGCGCGACACCTGCGCCACGCCCGGTACCGTCAACAGGCTCTTGGTGATGGTGTTGTCGATGAACCAGGACACCGCCTGCGGCGTCATGCCGGCGGCGCTGACGTCGTAATAGGCGATGGGGCCGCCACCGACCTTGATCTGCTGAACGATCGGCGGCTGGATGTCCTGGGGCAGGTCCACCTGCACCTGGTCCACCGCGTTGCGCACGTCGGCCACCGCGCGATCGATCGGCGTGCCGATGCGGAATTCGATGTCCGTTTCCGCACCGCCTTCCTGGGCGATCGAAGTGATGTGATTGATGTCGCTGACGCTGGCCACGGCGGCCTCGACCCGGCGGACGATCTGGGTCTCGACCTCCTCGGGGGCGGCGCCGGGTTGGCTGATGTTCACCGACACCATCGGGTACTGGATGGGCGGGTTCAGCGTGACCGGGAGCCTGATGAACGCCACCGTGCCCGCGAACAGCAGCACCGCGAACAGCACCATGGGCAGCACCGGGTGGCGGATGGCCCAGGCGGAGATGTTCTTCATGTCTGCGGTGCTCCCGTCGACGTGACGGTCACCTTCTCACCGCTGTGGAGGAAGCCGCCGTCCACCGATACCACACGCTCCCGTCCTGACAGACCCGCCGTGATGACGACGCCGTCGGGAATCACACTGCCTACTTTGACTGCGCGGCGCTCGACCTGGCCGTCGCCGTCCACCACGTAGACGTATGATCCGTCGTTGTCGGCCATGACGGCGGTCTGGGGCAGTACCGGCCGCTGCGCCCGGGCAAGCGTCACCAGACTGCGCGCGAAAGCGCCCGGCCGCAGCGCGGGGTTGGGAGTGAGCGCGATGCGAACCTCGCCGAGGCGGTTCTGCGGATCGATCACCGCGCCGAGCAGCCAGATCCGCCCGATGAACGGCTGCGGGTTGCCGATCAGGTAGACCGCGGCCGACTGGCCCACCCTGAGAGCCGCCATGTCCTGTTCCGCGACCTGACCGATCATCTCGACCTGGCCGGCGTCCTCGAGGTCGAACAGGGCCGGGCCGCCCGAGGCGGCGATCTGGCCAATCTCGGCGTTACGGGTCAGGACCAGGCCGTCCACGGGAGCGACGATTCGCGTCAACGCGAGCTTGGCGCGCATCACCGCGAGCTCGGCGGCCACGACCTTGATGTTGGCCGCGTCCATGATGGAAGCGGCCTGGAGCTTCTCGATGTCCTGGGCTGACAGACCGCCGGCCGGGCCGACGGCAACGCCGCGCCGATATTCGGCGGCGGACAATGCGGCCTGGGCGCGCGCCTGGTCGAGCGCGGCGCTCAATTGCGCCACCTGCGGCGTGAGCACCGAGTCATCGAGCTGCGCCAGAACCTGGCCGCGCCTGACATGGTCGCCCACCTGCACGTACACCGCGACGATCCGTCCGGTGTCGCCGGAGTTGCCGATCGGCAGCTCGTGGAGCGCTTCGATCGTGCCCGTGAAGTTCACCTGGGTCGCGACCGGCTGTACGCCGGGCGTGACGACGCTCACCAGGGGAATGGAGGTGCTGGCCGCGAGAGTCGCGGGCTTGGGCGCCGACGCCCGGCTCATCCAGAGGGCAGCGGCGATCGCGACCGCGACGGTGATCCCCGCGGCTCCGAACAGCCACTTGCGCCGCGATCGGGTCCCGGCCGGATCGAATACCAGCACCTTGGCTTCCACATCTTCTTGCCGCTGAGCGCCCATGAAAGCTCCTAGACCAGTCCAACACCCTTGGGTACCCGCACGACCACCGTGCCGGCGATCTTGTCATGCCACGCCTGATGCTCGTGATCGACGGCGATCCAGATGAATCCGAGGCCGCAGATCACGAGAGAGAGAAAACAGCCGAGGGCACGCACGATCGCGGTGCCCCAGTCGAGCGGGCCACCGCCGATGCGTACCACCTTCAGGTCGCAGACGATGCCGCCGACCGTGGTGCCCTTCAGCTTCCACATGATGGCGCCGTAGGTCGCCACGAGCAGCAACGTGCCCCTGCCTCCATGCTGCAGCCAGCTCGTGGCCACGCCGACCAGGATCAGGTCGATCAGCAGCGCCAGCATGCGGATCCAGAATCCGGCGCGGGGAAGCGCCGCTATGTCGAGCACGTCGGGCGCGCGGCCTGTCGGCGCGCTGGGCGGGGGCGGCGGCGGTGAGCCGGCGGCCGCCGTGTCTTCGGCGGCAGGGTTGCCGACGGCAGGGTTGCCGGTGGCGGGGTCGGCCGCGGCGCTGGCCGCCCATGACGGCGGCGGGGCTGCCGCGCCCGCAGTACCCGCCGGGCCGCCGCTCGCCGCGCTTCCGCCGGTGTTGGGTCCGCCTGAGGCGGGCTTCGCCGGAGCCGGTCTGAACGCGAGCAGCAGCGTGTAGATCACAGCACCGAAGCCAAATACCCCGAGCAGTGTGTAGAGCAGGAACCCGAGGACCGGGACCATGTAGAGCGCCAGCACGATCACGCCGCCGACGAGCACATCGAGCATCGGTCGCGCGGGGATCTGCGAGCTTTCGAGCCTCAGGCAACGGCCGCCCAGCCAGGCGATCGCGACCACTCGCCCGAGGATGGCCAGGCACATCAACGCGATCACGAGCAGGGGAATGACCGGGATGCCGATTACAGTGATGCAGAGCGCCAGCAACACGACCGGCAGGAGCAACACGACGATGAGGGTCGTGAGGATGGACGCGCCGGGATTTATCTCGAGAGTGCGCACGCAGCGCCGTACCCCGTCCTGGAAAATCGCCGCGATCAGGACGTAGAACGCAAGCATCGCGAGCGCGAGCCACCACGCCCAGGCCACCTCGAGATCGGGAGCGAGCGGCCGGCCGAAGAGGAGGCCGTGCCGGATCCAGGAGTGCAGCCATTCCACATTGCCGAAGACTCCGGACATGACGCCGACGGTGCCGCCGTGTATCACGGTCGTGGGACTGCGTTCGAGAGTCCCCATGACTTCCGTGACGTCGCCGTCGATCACCGCTTGAGGTCCGAGCTTCACGTTGCCCAACACTGAGACGACGTCGCCGTCCACTTTGCCGTTGACGTAGACGTTACCCAGCACAGCCACCGCGCCGCCGCTACCGACGGTTCCGTTCACAGTCACGTTGCCCATCACTGCGACGACGGAGTCGGACACGTCGCCGTCCGCCTCGGAGTTGCCCATGATCGCGACCACGTCCTGCGCGTTCTCGCCGGCAGGCAGCACGGAGTTGTGTCCGATCGAGACGATCTGCCGATCGCTCTGGCCAGTCGAGCCATCGCTGTCCTGGGCCTGCGCCGGTGCCATGCAGGCGCAGAGGCATGCGAGCATGGCGCAGGCCAACAGCCAGCGGAGGAAGTTCTTCATGTCAGGTGGGCCTTGGAATATTCGGGTCTGGGATAGAGCAGCGAGTAGCCAACCGCAACGAGCGCGAAGAGAACGGCGTAAAGAGTGGCGGTGGCGATCATTCCGCCGACAAGCCAGTCGCGCGGGATGCTCTGAATGATGTGAGTGGTGAGCGCGCCGAGCGATGCGAGAGTGTGTCCGGTGCCCTGCAGTGTGGCGAGCGGGCCCGCGATGCGCGAACGAGTCACGGCGACCAGGCGCGTCGCCAGCCACAACGACAGAACCCATACCAGCGGTACGCAAACGGCGCAGCCCGAGATGACCGGCACACGCACCAGGGCGGGCCAGGACGCGATGCCCCGGCGCCACCATGGCAGCCGCGCCCGCGCCGCGAGCTCGCCCAGCACGCGCGCCTCGAGTGAAGCGGGCGCCCGCCGCAGCGGCTGATCCCGCAGCACCTGGCTCACCAGGCGCTCGAGCTTCTCGTCAGTCTGATCTCGTGAGCTCATGATTGTGCACCGGGCGGGGTGGAGGAGTACCGGCGCCGGTCGTCCGGCGCGCCGAGACCGCCTTGGGCCAGGAGGCCCGCCATCGCCACTCTTCCGCGCAGTATGTCGGTCTTGACCTTGGCGAGGGAGATACCCAGCCGCTCCGCGATGTCCTGATAGGGCATCTCTTCGTAATGGTATAGCACGAGGGGAATGCGCTGATGATCGGGCAGGCGCTCGAGCGCCTGCTCCACCCGCGCGCGCCGCTCGTCGGTCTCCAACTCCGCAAACACCGTGTCGAACACCTCGGCGGCGGAGTCGAGCTCCTCGTCGCGGGTATCGTCCGAGAATATCTCCGAGAAGAGGCGCCAGCGCTTACGGTGCCGGGTGAGGTGGTTCAGAGTCAGATTGGTGGCGACGGTCTTCAGCCACCCCCCGGCCTTCGGGCTGGAGCGCAGATTGTCGAAGCTCTCATAGGCGCGCAGGAACACTTCCTGGCTGATGTCCTCAGCCTGGGCTGGGCTGGACGTCAGCCGGACGGCCGTCGAGAAGACCATATCCTGATAGGCGCGCATAAATGCTGCGAACTCATTCGGGTCGATGGGCCGGGGGCTTGCCTGGTGCACGGGTGTGTCATCGTTTGGGGCAAGAACACGGCGGCCGCCAGAAAGTTGCAGCCGGAAGGCGCCGCCGGAGGCCCCGCCAGCAGGGACGGTCACTGGTTCGGCAAGGCTACCATCAGGGGTATGTACCGGCGCCCGGACCGGGCTGTGATTATGTTCAGTGGACCCGCCCCGCTCGAGCGCCCTCAGCGCTTTTTGCCGACATAGACCATATAGACGTCACTGCGCTCGTAGTGCGAAGGCTCCGGGCGCGACGCATGCGCGAAGCCGGCGGACTCGTACAGGGTGATCGCTGGCGTCAGCTTGCTGTTGCTCTCGAGGAAAAGCTCGCGCCCGCCGCGCTCGAGGTAATCCGCGATCACGGCCTGGATGAGCTTGCGCCCGATGCCGAGTCCCTGGTGGCCGGCGGTGACGGCCATCTTCGAGAGCTCGAAACGCGCGCCGCCGGCGTTGAGCAGGGCGCAGGTGCCGACGATCGTGCCGCGGTAGCGGGCGAGGAAGATCGCGCCACCGTCGCGCAGGATGCGCATGGGTCTGGACAGCACCTCGACGTCGATGGGCTCGACACGAAAGTACTTCTCCAGCCATTCGACGTTGAGCCGCTTGAAATCGGCCGCATGGCGGCGCTCGAAGGGGATGATCTCGACGGCGGCCGGGTCCTCGAGCCGGGCGCGAATCCGGGCGGCAAAGCCGCGCGCTTCGAGCGCCCGGTCGATGGCCGTCAGGTGTTGGGAGAACGGATGCTCGGCCTCGAGATCGGTCGCTGCTGCGACGATGGCCTTCCAGACGGGCTCCAGCCGCGCCATCACGGCGCGGCCGCGCGGCGAGAGCGAGAGGAGCCGGCGCCGGTCATCGCGCGGATCGGTCGATTCCCTGATGACGCGGTGGCGCAGGAGCTTGCGGCTCATCTGGCTCACCGCGGGATGGCTCTGCCCCAGTCTCACCGCCAGCTCCGAGATCCCGAGCCGGCCGTGATCACGCAACAGGAAGAGAATCGGGAAGCAGCGGGACGGCAGAGTGACGCCGGCGCCGCGATACACCTCATCGACCCCGGTGTAGAGGGCCTCGCTGACCTTGCGCATGCGCGAGCCCAGGAGCAGCGAGCCGTAGTCGTGCAGCGTCGTCATGCGCCCTCCGTCCCAAAGGGGCTGCACTATATCCGTAAGTACTTACGAATGACAACCGAGGGGCGGCGCGTGCCGCTATAGGCCGCCGCTGACGTCCAGCACCGAGCCCGTGACGTAAGAGGCGGAATCGCTCAGCAGCCAGACGATGGCCGCGGCGATCTCATCGGGCTGTCCGGGCCGGCCCAGCGGCGTCGCGGCGCCGAGCTTGCGGGCCCGGTCCGGATCGCCAGTCGTCGCATGGATCTCGGTCTCGACCAGCCCGGGCCTGACGGAATTGACACGGACGCCCTCGGCGCCCAACTCTTTGGCGAGCCCGATGGCGAGCGTGTCGAGCGCGGCCTTGGATCCCGCGTAGTCGACATACGTCCCCGGCGAGCCGAACCGCGCGGCGCCGGACGATACCAGCACTACCGAGCCGCCGTTGCCGCCGCGGCTTCGCGACAGCGCTCGCGCCGCCTCGCGGGCACAGAGGTATGCGCCGAGGACATTGACCTCAAACATTCTCCGCAGGCGTTCGGCGCTCATGTCCGCGAGGCGCATGGCGGGCGCGGTGATGCCGGCGTTGATGACGACACCCCGGACCGGTCCGAGATCCGCTCGTGCCTTGGCGAACATCGCCACCACGTCCGCTTCAACCGAGACATCGCCCCGGACGGTGGTTGCGGCTGCACCCCGCTTTTGCACTTCCGCCGCCGTGTCGGCGGCTGCTCGAGCATCGTTGCGATAATTGATGGCGACGCGCCAACCGCGGCTCGCCGCAAGCAGGGCGGTCGCGCGGCCGATGCCGCGCGATGCGCCGGTTACCAACACGGTACTCATGAGTGCTCGCTGCGCTCCCTTGAAGGCAGTGGGTTGCATGGGTCCAGCGGGATCGGTGCCGCATTCTAGTCGGGAGTGGTACGTGGGCGCACCCCGATTTAGGGGTAGGTGGCACTTGAGCCAAACAGTTCGATGCGCTACGAAGCGTCCCCATGACTGGAATGCTAAGGTAAGCCGCGCCATGAAGACGCAAGTCGCACGCACAATAACCAAACGACCCCCGAGCCTGGCGCTCCGAGCAGCGATCTGCGTGATCGGCATCGGCGCGAGCGCGGTGGCCGGGGCAACGTCGGAGAGCGGCGCATCGCCTCAGGAGGGCATGGATGAAGCCTGGTGGACCGGCCCGCTGCTTGCACCCAACGCGGCGACGCTGCCGCAGGGGCATTGGCTAATCGAGCCGTATGTGTACGACGTCATGACCTACGGCCAATTCGACCGGAACGGAACGCTGCAAAGCACGGGCGCAGCGCACGACTTCGGGTCGCAGTCTTACATCGAGTACGGCCTGGTCGACAGGCTCACGGTGGCCCTCATACCCCGCCTCGGGTTGCATGAATCCAGCGCCGGGCAGGACTCATCCGATTTCACGGTGGGCGACACTACCCTGCAGGGGGCATTCGGCCTGACGCAGTTCCATCAGGGCAGCCACGTTCCGGCCACTGCGCTCGTGATCCAGGAGACGTTTCCGACAGGCAAGTACGATCACCTCGACGGCCGGACGGATGGCGCCCTTGGCAGTGGGGCGTACTCGACCACCGTGGCGCTGTACTCCCAGATGTATTTCTGGATGCCCAATGGCCGCATCCTCCGCACGCGGCTCGATGTCTCGTATGAGGCGTCACAGTGGGCGTCGGTACACGGCATGAGCGTGTATGGCACTTCCAGTGGATTCATCGGACGAGTGCATCCCGGCCCGAGCGTCTTCGGGGATCTGGCGTTTGAGTACAGTGTCACGCAAAGCTGGGTGCTCGCGATGGATTTCTGGCGGGAGCACGACGGCAACACGCAGGTGGAGGGAGGTTACGTGCCGCCCGCCGCGGCAGCGCTGCCGGCCTACCTCGTGCAGAACTCCGGATCGGACGACCTGCTCTATGTCGCGCCCGCGATCGAATACAACTGGAGCCCCAGTATGGGCGTGATTGCCGGCGCTAGAATCACCGCCGCAGGCCGCAACGCCGGTGCGACGGCGACTCCCGTGGCGGCGATCAATATGTTCTTCTGAGTAAACGCCCCGCTAGTGCGACCCACTGAGCGCGATCTGACCGGTCTCGAGCAGTGATTTGAGGTTCGAGAGAACCTTCGGCCAGCCGCCGGCGCAATTGATACAATGATTGGCTATTGGGCCTGTAGCACAGCGGTTAGTGCAGGGGACTCATCGGGAGAAGGTGCCTGTGCGCGGAAACGTGCACAGTGGACGGGATGAATTCAGGGGAACCTTCGAGCTGCGGCTCGCAGAGCAGCTCATGGCAATCCTGAGCCGAGCCGGCGGTACACCGCCGGAAGGTGCAGAGACTACCTGAGGGCTTCAGTGCCCTTGATGACAGGCAGGAGCATCCCGCACCCACACGGACGGAGTGAGTCGCCGAGGTCGGCGGCGCACCCTGTTCACGGGTGAAGAGATAGTCCACTCCCGGCGGAAACGTCGGGGCAGAGTGAATCCCTTGGTCGTAGGTTCGAATCCTACCGGGCCCAATCCAATTCAGTAGACTTTCTCGACCGCCGCGTTGAACGAGTAGCCGACGCCGCGCTCGGTGACGATATAGGTCGGCTGCGAGGGATCCGCTTCGATCTTGCGCCGCAGGCGCAGTATCTGCACGTCGATTGCCCGATCGTAGACTTCGTTGTCATATACCCGGCTCGCCTCGATCAGCTGATCCCGTGTCATGACGCGCTGCGCGGATGCCAGCAGGGAGGCGAGCAGGTTGAATTCGCCGTTGGTGAGGTCGATGTGCCCGCCGCCTTTGCCGCTCAGGCGCCGCGTGCGCAGATTGAGCTCGAACCCGCCAAAGCGAAACGCCCGGATTTCTGCCTCGCGGGCCTGTGCTGGGGTCGCCGCCTTGGCGCGCCGCAGGACGGAACGGATCCGCGCCAGGAGCTCGCGCGGGCTGAATGGCTTCGTCAGGTAGTCGTCGGCTCCGAGCTCGAGGCCCATTACGCGGTCGGCTTCGTCACGAACGCCCGTCAGCATGATGATGGGAATTGCGGAATCGCTGCGCAGGCGGCGCGCAATCGCCATGCCGTCCTCGCCTCCCAGACGCAGATCCAATACGACCAGATCGATCGCCGACTCGGCGAGGATCGTCGACATCGCGGCGCTCGTCTCACCGACACTGACACGCAGGCCGTTCTCGACCAGATACTCCTTCAGGAGTGTCCGGATCGCGGCATCATCATCGACGATGAGGATATGCGGCTGAATCGCTTCTCCCATGGTTGCCACTCCGGCTGCCCGGCCCAGGCAACGCTACTATACCCCACCGAGGAGGTCCGCGACGACGGCCACCAGCTCCTGGCGAGTCAGCGGCTTTGCCATTACGCGTGCAACGCCGAGCTCGCGAGCCAGCCCGCCATTGGAGGAGAGGCCGAGCCGGGCCTGGCTGGACAGAGCGACGATCGGAGCCTGAGGGTGCACGCTGCGCACGCCGCGCATGAGGAGGTCGATCTCGCGCTTCGGGCCGGAGATGCTCACGATGACGAGATCGGCGCGGGGCATCTTGCGGTCATGAGTACTCGCCGAGTTCTGTACGATGTGGCCCGCGCCGCTCAGCCACTCGCCGAGTAGTCCATACATGAGATCATCGCTCTCGTAGACCGCAATGATTGTCATGCCCACATCTCACGCGCATCGCGTGGGGGGGTGATTGCGCGGCGGTTGCGACGGGTTACGGCTGTAATTGCCTTCTTCGGACCGCCATCAGGTGACACCAGCGCTGCGGGCCAGCAGTCTGGCCAGAGACTCGGCAAGGTCCCGCCTCTGCAGCGGCTTGCGCAGTACCTCGCTCACGCCGGCGGCCAAGGCGCGCTCCGTCAGATAAGGGCCGCCGTGACCGCTCATCAGCAGGATGAGCACACCGGGGCGGATCGTGGCGATCTCCCGCGCAAGCTCGGTGCCCGGCAGTTCCGGCATCACCTCATCCGTGAGCACGACATCGAAGCGCTCGGCTCCGGCCCTGAAAGCGTTGAGCGCCGCAACGCTCGATCCGAAGCCTACGGGCTCGTAGCCGAGCCCCGCGAGCGTCTCCTCGGTGAGCGACAGAAGTGGCGGTTCATCATCCACGATCATGACGGTCTCGCCATGGCCGTGCGGCAGCTCAGCAGGCTGGCTGGCTGCGGGCCGCGCGGCCTCGGAGCTGGCCGGCAGCCATATTTGAAAGGTGGTGCCCTTGCCAACCTCGCTGGACATTTCGATGGCGCCACCGAGGTCGGCAACGATGCCGTGGACCAGCGATAGACCCAGCCCGGTACCCTCTCCCACCGACTTCGTCGTGAAGAAGGGGTCGAAGATTCGATCCACGATCTGTGGCGGGATTCCCGTCCCGGTATCGCTGACCGTCAGGCGCACATACGCTCCAGCGGGTAGTCGTGCGCGCTCGAGAGCGTGCGGTGCAGAAAGCTCGACCCGCTCGAGCACAACGCGCAGGACGCCTCCTTCGCGCATCGCCTGTACCGCGTTCGTGCAGAGGTTCATCGTTACCTGATGCAGGCGCGTCTCATCACCGATGACTGTAGCGTCCGCGGCGCGCAGGTCCTGCTCGAGTCGCACCTTCGGCTGCAGAGAGGCCCGCAGGAGCTGGAGCGTCTCGGCGACTACGGCCTGGACGCGGACCGGCACCCGCTCCGTCAGGCCGCTGCGGCTGAAGCCGAGGATACGGTCGATGAGCGCGCGGGCACGGCCGGCGGCTTGCATGATGTTGTCGAGATAGCGCCGCAGGGGGCTGCCCTCGAGCGCCTGCTGCTGCGCGAGCTCGCCGTAACCGACGATCGCACCCAGGATGTTGTTGAAGTCGTGTGCGATGCCGCCGGCCAGCGTTCCGATCGCCTCCATCTTCTGCGACTGCCGCAGCGCGAGGTCGGTCTGCTCGACGCGCCGCAATTGCCGCAGCAGCACTACGATGGTCGCCGAGCCGAGCAGAACGAGAAGAAGCGTTCGTATCGCGCCGTGGATCGTCTCCTGCTCGACGATTGCGAGCGCGATGGCCTCGCTCCGGGTGACAGCAACCATGAGGGGCACGGAGGGAACCGGCGCGACGGCGATGAATTCCCGTTGGCCATCCATGGGGCTGCGGATTCGAGCCGCGGTCCCCGGTCGGAGCGCCGTCAGCGCCGCCAATTTGCGCCCGATCAGCGCCGGTGCCGCCGGACGCCGAACAAGCAGCGTGCCGTCATCGCGCAGCAGCTCGACGGTGAACTGGCCCCGAAGCATTACGGCCGCGTAGAGATGACTCAGGTCGGTGAAGTCGACGACCGCGCTCACGATGCCGGCGAATCGCCCGTGGGCGTCGAGGATCTTGCGGGAGACGATGACTGCCGACCGTCCCGACAAGGTGCGGAGGGGTGGGGTGATGAAAAGGTCATCGGCCGCGGAGCGCTGCTGCGCCACGAAGTAGGAGCGCGTCGACAGGTCCTTCCCAACTGGCACGGTGTCGTCCGAGGTGTACCTGACCAAGCCGTTCGCATCGATGATCCGCATGGCGCGCACCTGCGGGACGCTCGCCACACCCCCGGCGAGAGCCTGATCGATCTGCTGAGGTGACAGCTGAGCGTGGTCCGGGTACCACCGCGCCATCCTGGTGAGGAGGAGGGCGGTTCCCGCCCAGCTCCAGGCGGTCTGTTCGGCGAGCGCGCTGGTGAGATTCTCTACCTCACGATTCGTCGATATGATCACGTGCCGGTACGCGCGCCAACCGTCGTACGCGGAGGACGCTGCGAATGCGGCAATGATGATCGGTCCGAGCAGAACGAGACCGGCGCGTAATCGCGCGTGCTCCCCGGCATCCGCACCTCGTCGTAGGAGCCTGAACATGCGTTGCATTGGTCCGCAGGGCGCCGACAATCGGCCGTGAACATCGTACCAGAGCGCGGCGCTCACCCGACCGTTTCGCCCGTGGCACGGACGCCGCCCCAGCTGCCACCGAGCGCCTTGATCAGCAGGACGCTGGCATCGAGCCGGCGTCCGGCGAGGGCCGTTGCCTGACGCTCGTTGCTGAGCGCGATGGTCTGCGCTGTCACGACGCTCAAGTAGTCCGTGGCGCCGCCGCGATAGAGATTCATGGCAAGCCCGAGCGCATGCCGGGACGCTGCCACCGCGGACTGTTGGGTTTCGGCCTCCTGGCCGAGCACGCGCAGGGCCGCCAGGTTGTCCTCGACTTCCTGGAAGGAGGTGAGAACGGTCTGCCGATAATCGGCGACGGACGCCTGGTAGCTCGCCTGAGCTTCCTTCAGCTGCTGGTGGCGCTGACCTCCGTCGAACAGCGTCCCGATGATCTGCGGACCGACCGCCCAGAAGCGGCTGGGCAGCGTCAACCACTCGCCGAGGCCGTACGACTCGAAGCCGCGCGATGCCGATAGCACCAGGTCGGGAAAGAACGCCGAGTCTGCCGACCCAACACCCGCATTGGCCGCGGCGACACGCCTCTCCGCCGCCGCCACGTCGGGTCGGCGCTCGAGCAGCGTCGAAGGCACGCCCGGGGGGATGTCGGGTGGCGCCGGCTGTGCCGCATCAGGCGTCAGGGAGAACTCGGATGCGGGCACGCCGATTACGGTGGCCATGGCATCCTCGAGCGACGCCCGCGCCACACCGAGATCGATCAACTGCGAGCGTGTCGTCTGCAGCTGGGTCTCGGCCTGCGCCACTTCATATTCCGAGGCCACTCCCAAAGCGAAACGCTGCTGAACCATCTGCAGCGCTTGACTGTAGGCTGTGATCGTCTGGCGCAGCAGCGCGCTCTGCGCATCGATCTGCCGGATGTCGAAGTAGTCGAGGGCGAGCTCCGCATGCATGCTCAGCTCGACCGCGGCCAGATCGGCCGCGCTCGCCTGCGCTCGTGCGGTCGCCGCATCCACGGTGTGCCCGATCTTGTCGAAGAGGTCCGGCTCCCAGGAGGCGGTGAGTCCCGCGGAGTAGTCGGTTATCGTCCTGCCCGCCAGGGAGCCGGTAGTGTCGAGGGAGGTATGATCACCCATCACCCCTCCTCCGGCGCTGACCGTCGGATAATACAGCGCGCGAGCCTGACCCGCGACCGCCCTCGCTTGCTCGAGCATCGCAACCGCCTTGCGCACGGTCTGGTTGGAAACGCTTACCCGTTCTTCGAGCGCGTTCAACTGCGGATCATGGTAGACCTGCCACCAGGCCCCGCGCTGCGCCTCGCCCGGCCGAGCCACCGTCCAGCCCGGATGCGGTTTGACAGCGGACGTTCGCGTGGTCGTGAGGACCTGCCCTTTGTATGTGGTAGGGACTTCGACCGTGGGCCTCACATAAGCCGGGCCCGTCGCACAGCCGGCCACTATCGCCAGCACCGCGATGACAATGCCGCCACGGATGACTGAGCTCACGACGGGTTGCTCCCGGGCGGCACTACGCGGACTGCCTCTCCCGTTACTATCCCGTCGTTCGGATTCGCAATGACGCGCTCGGAGCCGGACAGGCCGGAAGCGATCGCGATGCGGTTACCGAAGTCGCGTCCCAGGTCGACGGGTACGAGCCGCACGCGGCTCGCCGCATCGACGGTCGCGACCCGTACACCCTGAGGGCGAAAGAGCAGCGCGCTGACCGGGAGCGTCGGGAATGGATGGGTAATCGGAATCGCGAGATCGATCGTTCCGTAAGCGCCCGGTATGATTGCGCCGTCGCGGTTGTCGAAATCGACTTCGACGAGAAGCGTGCGGCTCGTGATATTGATCGCCCCTGCGGTCCGCACTACCTGCCCGGTGAATGCCCGTCCGGGTGACTGCGGCAGCGTCAAGGTTGCCGCAGTGCCGGGCTGCACCTCGGCGGCAAACTCCTGCGGCACGTCGACGAACACGCGCAGCTTGTCTGTCTCGACCAGGTGAAAGAGCGCACCGCCACGGCCACCGGTGCTCCCGGCGTCGATGAGCGCGCCGACATCGATATTGCGGGCGGTGATGACTCCCGGGAAGGGGGCCGTCACTCGCTCGTACGATTGCAGCTCCTGGAGCCGCACGACGTTGTCTCGCGCCGCCGCCAGCGCAGCCCGCGCGGCCTTCATCTTTGCCACGTCCTCTTGAGTGATTTCCTCCGACACCGAGTGTGTCTTGAGGAGCGCAGTCCACCGCAAAGCGGTGACCTTGGCCATCTCGTAGTTCGCCTCGGCAGTCGCTGCCGTCTGTCGCGCCTGCTGCAGCTCTGCGTCGATCTCGGGAGCCGCGATGTCGGCGAGCCGCTGGCCTGCGGCCACATGCGTACCGATATCGGCGTACCAATGTGCCACGTAGCCGTCGGTGCGCGCATAGATCCAGGTCGTCGCGTACGGCTGGACGTTCGCAGGCAACTTCAATTGCTGAACGCGGGCCCCGGGGGTTGGATGCACGACCGCCACGGTAGGCTCTTCATAGGCCGTCGTCTGCTCGCGCAATGCGGTCCGCCCTTCGAGACGGGGCACGATGCCGGTGCCGAGGAGCGCGACGAACAGTGTGGGAAACGCCGCGCGGCGCAGCCAGCGCGATCTGGTGCGGTCGTTGGTGGAATCGTTGCGGTCCATAGTTGGGGCCCTCATGGATTCACGTCGGCGAAGGCGCCGGGGGAAGATTGGCGAGATGCGGCTCGCTTCTCGAGCCAGCCGTGCATCGTCGCGAACGCGACCGGCACGAAGAGGAGGGTGAAGGTCGTGGCCACGAGCAGGCCGCCGAACACGGCGCGGCCCAGGGGAGCGTTCTCTTCGCCTCCATCCCCCAGTCCGAGCGCCATCGGCAGCATTCCGATCAGCATCGCCAGGGCCGTCATCAGGACGGGGCGAAAGCGCCCGAGGCCTGCCTCGAAAGCGGCGCGCACCGGAGCCGCACCGCCCGCCAGCGCCTGGCGCGCGAACGTCACCACGAGGATGCTGTTCGCCGTGGCGATGCCGAGGCACATGATCGTGCCGGTCAGCGCGGGAACGCTCATCGGAGTGTTCGTGGCGAACAGCATCCAGACGATGCCTGCCAGAGCCCCCGGGAGTCCGCTGACGATGATCAACGGGTCGACCCACGACTGAAAGTTCATGACCATCAACAGGTAGGCCAACACGATGGCGAACCCGATTCCGACGAACAGGCCGTCGAACGAAGCTCGCATGGTCTGGATCTGCCCGCGCACCACCACGCTCGTTCCCCGTGGCAGATCGTGTGACGACGCTGCGACGATTCTGTCGATGTCGCGCGCGACGCCGCCGAGATCGCGGCCCTGCACCGTGCCATAGATGTCGATGACAGGCTGCACGTCGTAGTGGGATACCGCGCCGTCCTGCGAAGCGCGCTGCAAAGTCGCGAGCGAGCCTAGAATCTGCGAACGCGCTGCCTGACGCGCGGCCGGCGCGAGGGCTGGGTCCGTTTGTCCTGCGAGGGGGAGGTCGCGCAACGTCTGCAGCGAATTCATCTGATACTGGGGCACCTCCGTCGTCACGAAATAATTGACGCCGTTCTTGGGATTGAGCCAGAAGTTCGGCGAAGTCTGCGAGCTTCCGGACAGCGCGATCAGCAGGTCTTGTCCCACCTCGCGCTCCTGGAATCCGGCCTCGATGGCCTTGGCCCGATCGACGTCCACGTTGATCGCAGGTGCGTCGTCCGGCTGGTGGATCTGGAGGTCCACGAGCCCTTGCACGCTGCGCAAGCGGGTCAGCAGGTGCTGCGCGACGCTCCGATCAGCGGTGACATCGTTGCCCGTAACCTGGATGTCAATGGGCGATGGCAGCCCGAAATTCAGGATCTGACTGACCATGTCCGCCGGCAGGAACGAGAAGCTCACTCCCGGGAATGCCGCGTTGAGGGTCGCACGCAGCTGGCGCACATAGCCGGCGGTAGGCGAATGATGAGGCGTGAGCGTGACGAGGATGTCCGCATCGGCGTCCCCGATCGGCGAGGAGGAGTCATAGGTGAGATTGATGCCGCTCACCGGCAGACCGATGTTGTCGACGATATTGGCGAGCTGATCATGCGGGATCACCGACCGGATCCGCTGCTCGACCTCGTCGGTGATGCGCGCCGTCTGCTCGATGCGCGTGCCGGTCTTCGCCCGCATGTGCAGCCGGATCTCCCCCGTGTCCACCGACGGAAAGAAGTCCTGCCCCAGAAGAGGCACGAGGAGCATGCTCACGGCGCAGAACCCGAGAAATATGCCGGCGGTCCGCCGCGGGCGCTGCAGGGCGGCGCCGAGCAGCCCCTGATAAAGGCCTCTCAGCCGCTCGAGTGCCGCCTCGAAGCGACGCTGCAGGCGTGTGAACGCGTTCCCGCCACCGACGGATTCGCTTCGCGGGCGCAGCAGGTACATCGCCAACGTCGGTACCAGCGAGCGCGAGAAAAAGTAGGAAGCGAGCATCGCGAATACGACCGCTGCGCCCAGTGGAACGAACAGGAAGCGTGCGACACCTGAGAGCATGAACATCGGGACGAAGACGATGCAGATGCAGAGGGTCGAGACCAGCGTCGGAACGGCGATCTGCTGCGAGGCCTTGACGATTGCCTCGCGAGTGCGCTCGCCGGCTTCGAGATGATGGCTGATGTTCTCGATGGCGACCGTCGCATCGTCGACCAGGATGCCTACGGCGAGCGCGAGTCCCCCCAAGGTCATCATGTTGATCGTCTCGCCGAGGAGGTGGAGTGCGATGAGCGACGTGAGGATGGACAGCGGGATCGAGACTGCGACGATCAGCGTCGCGCGCCAGGTACCCAGGAAGAGGAGGATCATGAGAGCCGTGAGGGCGGCGGCTATCAGCGCCTCACGCACGACTCCGCTGATCGCAGCCTCGACGAATACCGACTGGTCCGACAGCAGCTTGATCTGCAGCCCCTTGGGCAGGCCGGCCGCAATACGAGGCAGCAAAGCCTTCACTTGCGAGACGATCGCCAGCGTCGACGCATCTCCCGTCTTCTCGATCTCCAGCATCGCCGCGCGGCTGCCGTTCACGCGCACGATGTTCGTTTGAGGTACGAAACCGTTGCGCACCTGTGCGACGTCGTGCAGGTAGATGACGCCTCCCGGCACCGCCTTGACGGGCAGGTTGTTCAGCGCTGCAACCGTGAGCGGGCTATCGTTGAGATTGACGTTGTATTCCAGCACGCCGATCTTGGCCGTGCCGCCCGGCTGAACCAGGTTCTGGGCGTTGACGGCATTGACCACATCGAGCGGCGAGAGCCCGCGCGCCGCCAGCGCCTGGTCATCGAGATCCACCATGATCGTGCGCA
>Ga0335075_10003572_pt1 | contig 24576 bp, 15 predicted proteins | sample Lox_Sample_24_FD_206723 | JGI IMG/M metagenome (GOLD analysis project Ga0335075, IMG submission 206723) | Soil microbial communities from Loxahatchee National Wildlife Refuge, Florida, United States - Lox_Sample_2.4 | ecosystem: Environmental > Terrestrial > Soil > Wetlands | place: USA...
GCAAGGGGCTGGGGGTGTCGTCGCCGAATCCTCTGTACGTGCTGCAGATCGACAATGCGAGCCATCGCGTGATGATCGGCGGCGGCGATGAGGCCACGGCGCGGACGGTACGGGCACGGCAGTTGAAGTGGATTTCGATTCCTGAGCTCAAGGCAGAGATGCGGGTAAGAGTGAAGATCCGGCATCGGCATGAGCCGGCGTGGGCGACGCTGCGGGTGAGCGGAACGGACGAGGCAGAGGCGGTGTTTGACGAGCCGCAGCGCGCGGTGACGCCCGGTCAGGCGGCGGTCTTCTATGACGAGGACGAAGTACTCGGGGGCGGCTGGATCGCCTAAGACTTCAGTTGCAGAGGTCAGCCGTCACTCGCGAGACTCGACGATGATTCGCCGACTTCGTTCATCATTCGCAAAATTCATCTTCGGGCGGACGCGGGGAATGATTCTTTCTGCGCAGGACTTCGAAACCCGCCTTGAGACCTGCATAGACAGCTGAAGCCTGGCGCACGGGAACGGAAAAAGCCTGCTGCACCGCCTGGGTCGCGTGAGCAGCGGAGTCGATGCTGGAGGTCACGATCTCATCGACGCGGTTGGCCTGAGCGGTGGTCTTCTCGAGGAGGTCATCGAGGGTGGCGGTAACGTGCTCGGCCTGACGCCGCAGAGTCTGACTGGCCTCAAGAACATTGGTGGAGGCGACTTTCAGCTTGGGCGAGACGTCCTCGACCAGGCTGCGAGCCGCCGCAACGGTAGGCACGATGTGCGGCTGCAGATCGTCGGTGATGGCGTGGATCCGGTTGGTGAGGCGCCGGACGGCCAGGTACATCGCGAGCAGCACGAAAGCCTGCAGCAGCACGCCCAATGAAGTGACGGCTGTGAAGAGGATGTAGTAAATCGGCGGTAGTTGCGATGCCATGGCTGCTCCGCGATGGCGACCTGGCCATCGTGCCCGACCTAGATCGTAAAGCCAGAACGCGGATTAAAGCGGCGCCTGCTCGTTTTCGTGGGCGGCGCCGGATGTGGTCCGATACGCCTCTTTGCCGGCATCTACCGCGGCTGAAACCTTGTCGGTTTGATCGACGACAAACTGCCGGCTCTGGGCGACGAAGTCATCCCACTGGGCGCGTCCACGGTCGATGTATTCCTTGCTGCGGTCGACGTATTCGCTGACCTGAGCCTTGCCGCGGTCGACGATCTGATTGATCTGGTCGGCCGCATCACGCGAGCGCTGGCGCAGATATTCGGAGCCTTCGCGGGCGCTGGCGGCGAGATCCTCGCGGGTTTCCTTGCCGGCTTTCGGGGCGTAGAGAACACCGATCAGCGCTCCGATGCCGAGACCGGCGATGAACCAGCTGAATCCACTGGACGATTGTGTTTCTTCTGCCATTGTTATTCTCCTTCTGGTTGCCGGAAGCCTGTTAATAAGTGTGCCGGAAACCGGATGGTACCAAATGGAGTTCCGCGCAGCAACTTCGCGACACTCGTGGTTAGGATGCGGTGCGGGAGAGTGACGCTGCCTGGGCAGCGGCGTGGGCTGCGGCAGCGTGCGCTGAGAGAACAGATATAAAGAAAAAACCGGAGATCCCGGGGGATCTCCGGCGTTGGTTTGCAGGGTACGGTTAAAAGTCGTAGCGGAGGCCGAATTGCATGCGGCGCGGCGCATTCTGCATGGCGCTGTAGGAACCCAGGTTGCCGTACGCAAGTACCTGACCCAGATAAAGGTAGTTCGAATTGAAGCGGACGCTGTTGGAGACGTTGAAGACTTCCCAGTCGAATTTGAGGGCGCCGTACTCTCCGAACTGCCAGGCTTTGCTCAATCCCGAATCGACAGTAAAGATGCCGTCTCCCCGGAAGTTGTTGCGCTCACCCGCCTCGCCCGGATATGGAAGGCGGACGGGGCCGCCAGTGGTGATCCCACTATTGATGGCGTTCGGATCTGCAAAGACCTGCGGGGAGCCAGCCACGACCTGCTTTTTCATCTGTACTTTGCCGGTGACGACGCCAAAGCTCCCAATCTGCCAGTCGGTGGTGTAGCCAGGCTCCTGGAGGCTGAAGGGCAGACCGCTGGACCAACGATTAATTCCAGACCATTGCCATCCGCCGAGGAGAGCGTTAACGGCGGCGTTTGCCGAACCAAAATACTTCCTGCCCTGGCCGAAGGGCAACTGATAGACCCAATCTGCGGTAATCAGGTGACGGATGTCGAAGTCCGAATGGCCGCGACTCAGATATGGCTTCCAGGTATTTGTAATGTTGCTGAAGTTGCCGCCATTGTTATTGAACTCGGTTCCGCGTTCGGTGTCCGAGCCCATGTCGATGGAATTAGAAAACGTATAGCTGAAGTCAAGATTGAGGCCATAACTGGTGGGATGCCGCAGGATGAACTGCCCGGCGTTGTAGTAGCTCATACCGATGCTGGAGAGCACATAGAGCGAGGAGAACTGATCCTGCCAGAACCGTGAGGGCTGACCGGCGGGACAAGGATATGGAACTCCCAAGTTGAAATTGAAGCAGTAGAAGTCGATATCGGCGAGCGATGTAGTAGCGCCAAGGTTCGAGCGTTGGGGCGCCCACTCGTTGTTATAGATGGCCTGGGTCGCGCTTTCGCCCGGATAATCGAAATTGGCCATGTAAGGAAAGACATCTTCGAAATACCTAATAGCCGGAACGGGCGCGGGATAGTTTCCGCCGTTAAGATCGACCAGCTTGGAAAGCATAGAGCCCGCGTTGAAGTAGTCTCCACCGCCGTTGGTATCGACGAAGTCGACCGGTTCGGCGAGGTCGAGGCTTTGTAGAAGGTGATGGCCGAGCCGGCCTACATAATTGGCTTCGACGGTGAACCCAGCAGGAAGCTGGCGCTGGATAGAGAAGTCCAGCGATTCGGAGTAGGGCGTCTTCAGCTTGCTATCAAGACCCCATTGAATCGCGAAGTTTCCCTGGGGATAAAGGTAAGGGAAGGTGGTCGTAGGCGGCGCCGGTGCAACAGAGATGGGAGGCAGAGTCCGGCGATCGATGAAGCGCGGAGAGTTTTCAGTATTGTAGTTTCCCGCAGGATTCGAGAGTTGCGTGCTGAGCCCAAAAGAGCCTTGTTGCGAAAAGGTATTTACGAGCGCTTCGCCATAGTGATCATAGTAAATACCAAATCCGGCGCGGATGGATGTTTTCGAGTCGGGAGAATAGGCGATGGCCAGGCGCGGCGCAAAGTTGTCCTTCTGCTTCGGCCAATAGCCGGGCTTATGGTAAAATGGCCCGTTCGGCGCAAAGCTCAGATCCTGTTCATAAACCTGCCCCTGCAGCGCAGCTTTTTCGCGCTCCATAAACCAGGCATGCGTATCGATTGTCGGTGCGACCTGCTGGCCGTGAACCTCCCAGGGGGTCTGCAGGACCGTGTAGCGGAGTCCAAATGTCAAAGTGAGATTAGGAAGCGCGCGCCATGAATCCTGGACATACCACTCGAATTCGTTAGCCTTGAAGTCGCGATTGATGAAGGCTCCCTCAGGGAGCAGAGTCCCGGTCGTCTCGCTGGAGACCGCGTAATTCTGTACGTTGGTAATCTCGGGTATGGTTCCTACCATATTCGCATAAGCAAACAGATAAGACAGAGCAAACCCGCCGTCTACCGGCAGGCCTCCGACCGTGGTCGGATCGGGAGGGTTGCCTCCGAGCCACTCCGGATTTGATGTAGCGCTGTTAAAGGAATTCTCGTCTGTCCCGCGGTTCTGATGGATCAGGCGCCAGTTTCCCCCAAATTGGAACGTATGCTTGCCTTTCGACCAACTCAGGTTGTCGACGATGTTATTTACCGGCACGCTGTAGATCGTGTTGCGCGTCTCCCCTGTCAGGGGATCCAAGCCGCGGAAGTCGGTGTATTCACCGGAGCCTGTTCCGCTGATACCGTAGCCCTGGCGAATGTAGCCGTAGCGAAGGTCGTTGACGAGGTTGGACGTGAAGGTATAGGTATATCCGGCTGCGATGCCTTTCGTGTTGTCGATTTGCTCATAGGTCGGGCCCTGGCCGGGAAATTGCTCGACCGCTGCGAAGGTATCTTTTTGCAAATTGCCGCGCACAAATAAACGTTGCTTCTGGTTGGGCGTGAAGTCGAGCCGGACGATCGAGGTGTTCAGGGTTACCGGATTTGGCGAGGAGAAGGTATATGAACCGAAGTTATAGCCACCGTCGCCAAGCCCCGTGCCGTTAGCGGCCGGGTACATGTTGACGTATGCAAGCACATTGGGATTGGGCCCCGGTCCACCGGTATATGGGCTCCCGTTCATTCCGTTGCATACCTGGCAGCCGGCATCGAGTGCGGTAATCTGCGCAGGAGTGATCGATGCGTTGTTTCCATTACTCGTATAGGTGATGATTCCCTGCTGGAAGCTGGCGGTAGGAGCGGTCCGGCTGACGATCTGATTTTCGGCCTGGCGCTGCGCCTCGTAATTCGCGAAAAAGAAGAACTTATCTTTCAGGATGGGACCGCCGGCTGCGGCTCCGAAGGTGTTGCGGATGAGTTTGGGAGGTACGTTGGGTTCGTCGCTGCTCAACTGTGCTTGTTTGTTGAACCAGTCATTGGCGACAGTGAGAGTGGGCCGGTTATACCAGTACACCGCGCCGTGATACTTGTTGGTTCCCGACTTGGTGACCATGTTGACCTGGGCCCCTGACGAGCGGCCCTGGTCGGCAGTGGCGAGGCCGGTGGTGACGCGAAACTCCTCGACCGAGTCCTGGGTCTCACGCAGCACGCCGGTGAAGGCGTAGCCATTGACCTGGTCGTTATCGTCGATACCGTCTACGGTGATGTTGCCCTGATCAGACCTCCCGCCGTTGACCGAGCCGCTGCGGGGATCATTCGCAAGTCCCAAATTGCTGGGTCTGCCGCTGTCCTGGCCGAGATACAGCACACCTGGTTGAAGCGCAAGTAAATCGGGCACATTGCGGCCCTCACTGGGTAGCGACTGAATCAGCGAGTTATTCATGGAGTCGCCGAGAGAGGCGTCAGAGGTGTTCAACGTCTGGGCTTCGGCGCTGACATTGACGATTTCCTGGCTGGCCTGAACACTCACAGCGAAGTCAATCGTAGCGGGCTGGTTGACGAGGAGCTCCGCGGATTTGGTCTGCTTGCCGAAGCCGGCGGCGGTTACTGTGATCTGATAGGTCGCGGGTGGGATCTGCTGGAACTGGTACTCGCCAGCGGAACCGGAGGTCGCTGAAAGCGTGCGGCCAGTGGCGTTGTCAAGAAGTGTGATTGTGGCGCCGGGGATGACGGCACCACTGGAATCCTTGATTACGCCGCGGAGAGAGGTGGTTGCATTCTGGGAGAAGGCGGCTGCGGCACAGGCAGCCAGCAGAAACACTGCGGCTATCCGTAAACATTGTTTCGTCACAAATCCTCCAAAATATGCAGCAGTGCCGCCGTGGACGCGGCAGCTTGTTTCTTGTCTAGCGTGATCGTTGTTTAAGCGGGACCGAAGTAGTCGAGTTCCGTCGGTGAGTGACTTATTTTCGGTTACAGATGGGAAGATTGCAATATTAAATTGCCCGGAACCGGGCAAGAGCGGCGGGATTGTTTCTTATATCAAACCGCGTCAAGGCTTGAAGAAACTAAACTTATCGGCCGCATACAGATTTCTTATGTAACTACAGAAGAATGTATGCGGTCGGGTAGTCTCATCTATCGGATTCCCAGCGTGTTACTGGTTCACACCACTGGCCAGGAAGCCGCCGTCAACGACAAGGACCTGGCCGGTGACAAAGGAGGCCGAGTCGGAGGCAAGATAGACGGCCGCGCCAACGACTTCTTCGGTCTTTCCGAAGCGGCCCATCGGCGTGCGCATGAGCAGTTCCTTGCCGCGGGGAGTGTTGTCGAGCAGATCGGCATTGAGGGCAGTACGGAAGACTCCGGGAGCGATGGCGTTGACGAGCACGCCCTTGCCGGACCATTCGACGGCGAGCGAGCGAGTGAGCGAAGCCACGGCGGCCTTGCTGGCAGCGTAGGCCGTGACCTGGCTGAGAGCGACGAAAGAGTTGAGCGAGGCGATGTTGATGATGCGTCCGTACTGGCGCTCGAGCATGTATTTGCCGAAGATCTGGCAGGCGCGGAGAGTCCCGGTGAGGTTGGTGTCGATGATGCTCTGCCACTCGTCCTCGGGGAAGTCGAGCGTTGGCGCGCGCTTGATCTTTCCGGCGCAGTTGACGAGGATGTCGGCCTTGCCAAGGTGAGCGAGGGTCTGGTCGAGGAGATTTTGCAGCGAGGCGCGGTCGGCAACGTCGGAAGCAATGCGGAGGGCGCGGCGCGGCTTGTTTCCGTAAACGGCTTCGATTTCGGCGGCGGTGCTTTCGACCTGCTCGGCACGACGCGCGGAGGCGACGACGTCGGCACCGGCTTCAGCGAAACCGATGGAGAGGGCGCGGCCTATTCCAGAGGTGCCTCCTACAACGACTGCGACTTTGCCTTCAAGACTGAGGGGCGAGGGGCTCATGCGTGTGTGTCCTTATTTTTTCAAGCCTAAGAAAACTGGAGCGATGTGGCGGGTATAAAGATTTTCGGTGACGTTTTTTGCGATGACCGCTTCGTTCGCTTCGAGCAGATCGAGATAGCGGCGGCCCATTTTGGCGGCGATCTTGAAGCCTACGTGGAGCAACTGGCGGAAGCTGGGATTGTAGGGCGAACTCTGGTCGTGGCGGAGGGCCGAGGTGAATTGCTCCGAGGTCCAGTGAGAGACGGCGGCGGGCGCAGGAAGCCTCGCTGGGTCGATGTCGATCACTGTGGCGTAGGGCGCACAGAGCTCGGCACTGTGGTCGAAGGCTTCGGAGTAGATTTCCTTTGCGAGACCGAGGCCGTCGCCACCGGCTTCGGCGAGGCCGATGATCTCTTCAAGCCAGGAGGTGCCGGCGGTTTTGAGGTGAACGCCGGTGGAGAAGTTGCTCATCGAAGCATGGATCGCGGGATAGATGGAGAACTTGTCGCTGCCGGAGTGCACGCTGAGCTTGAGGTTGGGGGGGAGTCCGTAGTGCGCGATGGCGTAGCGGATGGCAGCCATGTCGAGAGCCATCTCGCGCGCGAACTGCGAGACGTTGCCCACGTAGTCGACACCCTTGTTGAAGCGTCCGCTGAATTTCGGCGCGATGGTCTGGATGGGGATGCCTTCGTCGGCGATGGCTGCGAGGATGACGAGGAGCTCCGCGGGTGTCTGCGCGAAGTCGGTCTCATCCATCGAGACTTCGGGGATGAAGCTTTCCTTCCCTTTTTCAGCTTCGATTTTGCGATAGATTTTGCCAGCTTCCTGAACGGCAAAGAGGAACTTTGCGGCGGTGTTACGGAGAAGCTCAGGGGTGATCTCAATGGCTTGCTCGACACCTTCGAGCTTGATCGCGCCAACGAGTTCGGCATGACGGCTTACGAAGGCGTCGATTGAAGCAGGCTCGGCGGGCTTACCTATGTAGTCGGCCACGTCGATGGTGAAGAAGTCACAGGGCGCGAGGAAGCGCTCAACGGTGTTGAGATTGATGTGGTCGGCATCGCAGAAATAGGGCCTGGTCCAGCCGAGGGCTTTGACGGCAGCATCGGCGGCCGTCCGCGTTGCGGAGGGCTCGGAGCCGATGATGGTGTGCTCGCGATTGGACTTGTTCCAGACGGGAATGACTTCAATGCCGGCACCCTGAGCGAGAATACATGCTTCAAGCTGCGCCTTTGCCTGATGCGCAAAGCGGTCGCCGACTCCTATGGAAAATCTTCCGAGTGTCATGATTTATTGAAACCTGCCACGATAGGCCCAGAGACCGAGGCCTGGATTAGAGATGAAGAAGACTTCTTCTCGATCGATGGTGTTGTAGCCGTGTTGCAGTTTTTCCGGATTATAGCGGGTGAGCATCGAGGCCAGGTCTCCGTAGTTGAAGCCGACGCCCTCGATTTCCGCGCGTGTGAGATGGCCCGGGCACCACGTGATGTTGAAGCGCCCTTCCGAAGAGGCGTGGATGAGATGCGCGGCAGCACTGAGGTCGGCCGCGAGGTCGGCGTTGTTGTCGACGGCGGCCAGCGTGGCCGGCGTGCCGCGGTATCCATACTTGCGGATGAGACGGTCGATGGTGGGGTCTTCGCCGAACTCCTTGACTCCGGGAGCAAGGATGATGAGCTCAGCATTGTCGGCAAGCGCCATGCGGGTGCGGTAGACGGCTTTGTTGCCGAGCCAGGTGCTGTGGAACTCGTGATGATCGAGATAGACGACGGCTTTGTGAATGGGCGCGTCGAGCATCTCGAAATTGACCTTGAGGCTGAGGTCGGCAGCGAGATGGAAGCATTCGACATCGTCGCCGATGAAGAGGCCGCGGACGGCGAGGCTGCCGTCGGCGGCGAGGCCGATCACAGTTAGCACGTAGACGATGGGAATATCGGCGAGGAACTGGTCGGAGGCATAGTTGATGACAGCACGGACGGGATTTTCGGCACGGCCCATGATGCGCTCCATGCCATAAACGGCTCCGAGATAGTGGCTGCGGTTGATGCCGTCGGGCCCGCCTGCTCCGACAAGGATGTTCTTTGTGTAGTTGGCCATGCCGATGACTTCATGGGGCACGACCTGTCCGATGGAGAGCACGAGATCGTGGCCTCCGCGCGAAATGAGGCGATTGGTCTGCGCCGGCCAAGGATAGTGCAGCTTGCCCTCGGAGACCTTCTCGATGAACTCGCAGGGAACTTCGCCGAGGGTCTCAACGTCGGTGCGCCAGTTGTGGGCACGGAAGAGATCCTGTGGAATTGTTCCGTACATGCGGGTGAGCTGGTGCGGCAACATGGCGGCGTGCGTGCCAAGCGCGGGGAGCACAGCCTTGAGGTTGTCTCCATAGTATTGCCAGGCGAGGTGGGTGAGGTCGCCGGCACGCGAATGGATGCGCGTCTGGTCGGGCGGAACGGCGAGCACGCGCCGGCGGGAGCCGAGCTTGTCGAGAGCTTCAAAGAGCAGCGACTTAAGCTCACTGTCTGCAAGGTCGAGATCGGGAGCTCCTTTAGCGATGTAGAGACTCATGTGTTGAACTCAACTTTTCTGAGGCGAGGTGCAAGCAGTTGCACGAACAGCAGTGCGATCAGGTAAACGCTCGAAGCCAGAACGAATAGGATCGCGTAACTGTGCGTGCGCTCGAGAATATGCCCGGTGAAGAAGGCGAGCAGTGCGCCTCCGGCAGAGCCGGCCATTCCTCCGATGCCAACGACAGCGCCCACGGCGGTTCGCGGGAACATGTCGGACACCGTAGTAAAGAGGTTAGCCGACCAGCCCTGGTGGGCTCCCGCGGCGACGCCGAGCAGAGCAATGGCTGTCCATTCGGAGTTAACGTGGCCGAGGGTGAAGACGGGAACAACGCAACAGGCGCAGAAGAGCATCGCGGTCAGGCGCGCTCCAGCAGCGGAGAAGCCGAGCTTGCGGAAGGGAGAGGGCAACCAGCCGCCTCCGATGCTGCCGACGGCGGACATGTTGTAGATGAGAATGAGCGGCAGTCCTAAGTGCGACAGATTAAGGTGGAACTTGGCACTGAAATATGAGGGCAGCCAGAAGAGATAGAACCACCAGATGGGATCAGTGAGGAATTTGGCGAGGGCGAAGGCCCAGGTCTGGCGGTAGCCAAGAAGACGGAGCCACGGGACGCTGGGCCCCATCTGGACCGCAGCTTCTTTGTAGATGTGGCGCAGCTCTGCACCGCTAAGCGTGGGGTGGTCGGTCGGCTTGCGATAGTTCTTAAACCACCAGGCGATCCAGATCATGCTGAAGATGCCGGTGGCGAGGAAGGCGGAGCGCCATCCGTAGTGAATGGTGATCCAGGGAACGATCAGAGGCGCGAGAACGGCGCCGACGTTGGCTCCGGAGTTGAAGATTCCGGTGGCCAGGGAACGCTCGCTTTGCGGAAACCATTCGGCGACGGTTTTGATGGCGGCGGGGAAGTTTCCGGATTCGCCGATGCCGAGGAAGAAGCGCGCGATGCCGAATTCGAAGGCGGTGCTGGCCAGGGCGTGGGCCATCGCGGAGAGGCTCCAGATGCCCATGATGAGTATGTAACCGATACGGGTACCGATCTTGTCGACGATGCGGCCGGCGACCAGAAGGCCAACGGCATAGGCGATCTGGAAGGCGTCGACGATGTATCCATAGGCGATTTCGGTTAGGCCGATGTTGTGCGCGAGGGTGGGCTTGAGCAGCGCGATGACCTGGCGATCCATGTAGTTGATGGATGTCGCGAAAAAAAGCATGGCGCAGATGGTCCAGCGGACCTTGCCGATGCGCGTGTCACTGAGTCCCGATTCCTGCTCTTCCGTGTCTTCGATCTGCTTCATTCGCGTATCCGGACCTCTGCCATTTTCAGCCGTCTTCATAATTTGTACGCGCTTCGAACCAGGTTGTAAGTCAGATCGCGGGCGAGTTCAAAGGCTTCGTCCTCGCCGATGCGGTGTTCGACTACGAGCTTGGCTAGGAAGGCACAGTCCATGCGGCGGGCCACGTCGTGCCGCGCCGGGATGGAGAGAAAGGCGCGGGTGTCATCGTTGAAGCCTACGGTGTTGTAGAAGCCGGCGGTCTCGGTGGCGTTTTCACGGAAGCGCAGCATGCCCTCAGGGCTGTCGTGGAACCACCAGGGCGGACCGAGACGCAGGCAGGGGTAGTGTCCGGCAAGCGGTGCGAGCTCGCGGCTGTAAGTGGATTCGTCGAGGGTGAAGAGGATCAGCGTGAAGCCTGGCTCATTGCCATAGCGATCGAGAAGAGGACGCAGGGCGTGAACGTAATCGGTCGCGGTGGGGATATCGGCTCCGGTGTCACGCCCGTAGCGCTCATAGACTTTTTGGTTGTGATTGCGGAAGCTGCCGGGATGAATCTGCATGACGAGGCCATCGCGCACGCTCATGCCCGCCATTTCGGTGAGCATCTGGGCACGGAAGAGCTCCCGCTGCTCCGCGCCAGCGCGGCCGGAGAGCACCTGATCGAAGAGCTCAGCGGATTCGGCGGCGGAAAGATCTGCCGTACGCGCAGTGGGGTGGCCGTGATCGGTGGCGGTGCAGCCGAGCTGCTTGAAGCGGGCGCGGGTGCTTTCGAGGGCGCGGAGATAGCCGGGGAAGGTGGCAGTGTCCTCGCCGGTCATCTCTCCGAGGCGCGCGATGTTTTCGCGGAAGCCGGCGAATTCGGGGTCGACAACCGAATCGGGCCGGAAGGTCGGAATGATGCGTGCGGACCAACCTGAGTCGAGGATAGCCTGGTGATCGGTCAGCGGACCCAGGGGCGAATCGGTGGTGGCGAGCACTTCGAGATGAAAACGTTCGTAGAGAGCACGCGGCAGGAATTCTGGGGTCTGAAGTCTTGCGTCGATGGTGTCGTAATAATGATCGGCGGTTTTTGCGGAGAGGCGCTCGGTGAGGCCGAAGAGCTCCTGGAAGGCGTAGTCAAGCCACATGCGGGTAGGGGTTCCGCGAAAGAGGTAGTAGTGCTCGGCGAAGATGCGCCAGACGCGGCGCGGATCGCTCATGTCGGGCGCGCCGATCTCGAGATCGTCGAGCGAGACGCCCTGACTGTAGAGCATCCGATAGACGTAGTGATCGGGCTGCACGAAGAGCTTTGCGGGATCGGGGAAGGGCTGGTTGTGCGCAAACCATCCGGCCTGCGTATGGCCGTGAGGACTGACGATGGGCAGATTGCGGATTTCAGCGTAAAGGCGACGGGCAACGCCGCGCGTCTCCGGATCAGCGGGAAAGAGCCGGTCATCGTGTAGCAAAGTCACTGTGAGATTCCCTTGCAGCGGCACAAAACATTCTCCTTTGCATGCGGTCCGGCATCGCCGAGGAAGACATGCGTTTCATTCGAGAATTTATTCCATAATCTCATTTTATCCAGCCAAAGAAACGAGCTATCGCTGTTTTCTCCCGCTATACGGGACGGATTTTCATCATGATGCTTCTCGCGGGATGGAGTGTTTGATCAGCAACTGCTGCGTGAGGGGGACAGTAGTGAGCACCTCCACGATTTTGCCTGAAGCGTGGCCATCTCCGTAAGGGTTTTCCATCCCGGCAAGCGAGGCGCGGAAGGCGGCGGCGCGAGCCGCGCTGATCTGTTCGAGGATTGCGGCGGGATTGGGCGAAGCGCCGAGCACGTTGCGCGCCCGCTCTCTTCCCCGCTGGCGCATGCCGATGTCGATGACGGGGAGGGCGAGCGAGGCCGACTCCATGATGCCGCTGCTGGAGTTGCCCACGAGCACGTCTATGTGGTGGAGGAGGCTGAGGTAGGTGATGGCTCCGAGATTGACGAAGACGTGCGTGTTGGCGCGCATTGCGGCGAAGGCGCGGGCGCGCTCGATGAGGTGATGGCTGCCCGCATCGGCGTTGGGATAGCTGAAGAGGATCTGGCCGTCGACATGGCTGAGAGCCGCGAAGAGCGCGTCGGCTTCGGTGGTTGTCTCGTGGAGGAGGGTGACCGGATGATAGACAACGAGGATGGTCGGCTGAACCAGATCGAGGCCAAGCTTCTGCTGTAATTCTTCGCGCGTGAGCAGGCAGCTGCGGCGCAGGTGGTCGAGCGAAGGTGCGCCGGCACGATGGACGCGCCAGGGCTCTTCTCCCATCGCGATGACGCGGGCGCGGGCGTTGTGCGTAGAGGTGAAGTGGATGTGGCTCATCTTGGTGAGGGCATTGCGAACGGCGTCGTCGATGGCACCCTCGCTGATCTCGCCGCCTTCGATGTGCGCGATGGGGATGCGCAGGGCGAGAGCAACGGCGGCCGGCGCGAGCATTTCATACCGGTCGGCAATGAGAAGGAGCAGGTCGGGACGCAGTCGTCCGAGCAGATCGGCGAGGCCGAGGATGGCTACGCCGATGGTCTTGGCCATGCCAATGTCGGTATCGGAGCTCAGCAGGCATTCGACGCGGCCCGCAATGGGCAGGCCGTCGCGCTCAATGTCGTTTATGGTCGGGCCAAATTCGGGCGACAGGTGCGGGCCCATGGCGATGGTCTGCAGTTCGACGGCGGGATGCGCGGCGAGATCGTGGAGCGGCCAGTAGAGATGACTGTAGTCGGCGCGGGAGCTGGTGACGGCAGCAATCTTGCGCTTCATCCCCTTGATTTTAGCTGCTGATCGAGCCGAGGCCCCTCATTCTATAATGGTCAGCGAAAATGGCACATATTTCTCGTCGATGCCACGCGCGCTTCTCGCACCCGCAACCGGCGCTCACTCAAGCTGCCAACTCCGATCAATGCAAAGCAGTGACTTTCGGCACGACTCTGTTCTTCGCGCTGGTCTTTGCTCTGGTCTGTGGGGCGGCGAGCGCGTTTGCATTTGGCTGGCCGGCAGACCGTCAACCGAATCCGACCGAGGCTGCGCGGCTGAACGATATCGGTGTGGCGCTGATGAATCAGCAACTGACGGAAAAGGCGATAGCCAAGTTTGACGAGGCACACGCGGCCGATCCGGCGAGTCCGATTCCGGTGATGAACAAAGGGATTGCGCTGGTGTATCTGCGCAAACTGCCGGAGGCCGAAGCGGCGTTGAAACAAGCCGCAGAGATGGACCCGAAGAATCCGCGGGCGTGGTACAGCCTGGGGATTCTGCACCTTGGCGCGGGCGATCCGAAGCTGGCGATCGGAGATATGGAGCGGGCGATCAAGATCGATCCTGACGACGCCGACGCGCGGTATTTCCTGGGGACGTTCTATCTGAACCTGGGCGACTATCCGCATGCGAAGGAGTCATTTGAAGCGACATTGAAGTTGAATCCAGTGCATGCCTCTGCGAACTTCGGCATGGCAAGAGCGCTGCAGAGGATGGGCCAGGTTGACGAAGCGCGCGCCTATTTGAAGCGCTTCCAGTACTTGACCGAACATAAGATTTCATCGCCCCTGAGCGCGGCGTATGGGGAGCAGGGACACTACGCGACGGTGCAGGACATGCTGGCTCCGGAATCTCACGTGGCGGCGATGATCCCGGTGACTTTTGTGGGACAGACAATTGCGGGGAGCCATTTCAGTTCTGCGCCAATTGACGAAAAACAGGCGGGTGGAGGGGCTTGCATCATCGATATTGAGGGTCCGGGGCACAAGGATCTGGCTGTGATGGGTGAAGGCGACGAGGCGATTCGTGCCTACAGGAACCTGGGCAACGGATCGTTCGAGGAGATTCCCGCGGGGCAATCGGGATTGAGCGCGAGCGGCCACGGTGTTGCGTGCGCGGTGGGCGATTATGACAGCGACGGGCTGCCCGATCTGGCGGTGGCGGTGAGCGATCGCGTGATTCTCTTCCATAACCTGGGCAAGGGCAAGTTTGCGGACGTAACGAAGGCTGTCGGGATCACGCAATTGAACAGGCCGGCGGGGCTGACGTTTGTCGATTTCGATCACGACGGGGATCTGGATCTATATGTAACCGGGTCTGCTCTGAATGCTTCCGGGCCCGGCGTGATGTGGCGCAACAACGGAAACTCTACCTTCACGGAATGGACGAGCCAGGCTGGCCTGGCGGGTGAAGGGTCGACGACCGGTGCAACGCTTTCGGATATCAACAACGATCGCGCCGTGGACCTTGTCGTAACGGGGTCGGGCAGCGCACCGACGATTTTCGAAAATGCGCGCGAAGGCAAGTTCAAGGTTGTGCCGCTGTACGCGGCTTCCGGCCTGGCTGCCTCGGTTGGTGCTTCGGTCTTCGACTTCAACAAAGACGGATGGATGGACGTTGCGGTAACGCACTCGGGCGCTCCTGGGCTGAGCCTGTGGCGGAATGTCGACGGCAAGAGCTTTGAGCGGGTGCCGCTCCCGATTAACGATGCGAAGGCCGCGTGGGGAGTGACGCCGATCGATATCGACAACGATGGGTGGATCGATCTGGCGGTGATTGTAGAGACGGCGAGCGGGCCGGAGCTGCGAGTGCTGCGCAATCGCGGCGCTGACGGCTTTGATGATGTGAGCAAAGCGGTGGGGGCCGACAGGTTGAAGCTTACGGATCCGCGATCCGTGATTGCGGTGGACGTGGATGGTGACGGCGCAGCGGACCTGATTGTGACGCAGCTCAACCAGCCACCGGTGGTATTGCACAACGTGGGCGGGAATCGCAATCACTCGATGCGGCTGGCTTTCACGGGGCTGGCGGATAACAAGACTGCGATTGGAACGAAGGTTGAGGTTTTTTCCAACGGCAAGTGGCAGAAGTTTGAGATCGCCGGCGGATCGGGATACATGAGCCAAAACTCGACGGAGATCATCGCCGGGCTTGGACAGTCAGAACATGCCGATGTAGTACGCATGTTGTGGCCGACGGGTGTTCCGCAAGACGAGATCGATCTCGCGGCAACGAAGCCGGCTGCGATTACGGAACTCGACCGGCGGGGCAGCTCGTGCCCGGTGCTGTTTGCGTGGGATGGCGCGAAGTACGAGTTTGTCTCCGACGTGATTGGGGCGGCGGTGGTTGGACACTGGGTGTCGCCGACAGCAACGAACAAGGCCGATCCGGATGAATGGATCAAAGTGGACGGGTCGCAGCTGAAGGCGCGCAACGGATACCTGAGCCTGCGATTCGGCGAGCCGATGGAGGAGATCAACTACATTGACCAGGTGCGGCTTGTGGCGGTCGATCATCCGGAAGGGACGGAGGTTTATCCGGACGAGCGCTTCCTGAGCGAGCCGCCGTTCGCATCGGGCAAGACGGTGGTGGCTTCGCCGGCAACGAGAACGCTGGCAGGCGCGTGGGATGATAAAGGGCGCGATGTACTTGCGACGCTGGCGGCGCGCGATCACAAGTACGTTCGCGACTTCACGAATCTGAGTTATGCGGGCTATGCGAATATGCATACGCTCACGCTTGACCTGGGCGAATGGTCGGCGCAGAATCCGCTGCGGTTGTTTCTGCATGGCTTCATCGAGTACTTCAGCGCGAGCTCGATGTACGCGGCGTGGCAGGCGGGACTGGAGCCGGTTGCCCCGTATGTGGAAGCGCAGATGCCGGATGGAAGCTGGAAGCGGATCATCGACGACATGGGCTTTCCGGCAGGACTGCCGCGGACGATCGTCGTCGACCTGACGGGCAAGCTGCCGCCGGGAGCGCGACGCATCCGGATGACGACGAATCTGCAGATTTATTGGGACCAAGCGCTGGTGGACAATGGACCGGATCTCTCCGGGCAGGCACGAGAGACGGAGCTGACGCTGGGGATGGCGCATCTCGCGTTTCGCGGGTATCCGCAACAGGTAGACGGCGAGACGCCGGGCGACCTGACGTATCACTATGACAGGATCAGCGCAACAGGGCCGTTCCAGTGGCAGCGCGGCAGCTACACGCATTATGGCGATGTGACTCCGTTGCTGGTGAAGGCGGATAACCGCTATGTGATCTTCGGGAGCGGCGAAGAAATTGATGCGGAGTTCAGCGCCGCGCAACTGCCTCCGCTGCCGGCTGGTTGGAAGCGTGATTACTTCTTCTATGCGAACGGGTTCGTAAAGGACATGGACTTTTATGAAGCGATGCCGTTCACGGTAGCGCAGATGCCGTTCCACGAGATGACTGCGTATCCCTACCCGACTGACGAACATTATCCCGACGGAGCTGCAGCTTTGAAATATCGGCTTGAGTGGAATGATCGCTTCGAGTCGGGAGATCGCACGCAGCGTTTCCAGTTCGACTATGAGCTGGTGAAATCCCTGCCGATCACCGGTCACCAGTGAGCATCACCCTGCGGCCGGCGGTGGAACAGCTTGCCCTGCTGACGCAGGGCAGGATTTCTGCCGTTGAGCTTGCCGAGGAACACATTCGGCAGATTGAGCGCCTGAATCCGAAGCTGAATGCGTTGATCGAATTCGATGCCGAGAGGCTGCGAGCCGAGGCACGCGAAGCAAGAGACGGGCCGCTGGCCGGACTGCCGGTAACGGTGAAGTCGTCGATCGAAGTGAAGGGCTACCGGTGCGAGATTGGCAGTGTGCTGAATCGGGGCCATGTTGCTCACGAGGATGCGGAGGCTGTGACACGACTGAGAGCTGCCGGGGCGACGCTGCTGGGCACGACGAACTGTCCCGAGCTTCTGATGGCGTACGAGACGGACAATCTGCTGTATGGGCGGACATGCAACCCGTGGGATCTCGAACATACGGCGGGCGGATCGAGTGGCGGAGAGGCAGCGGCGATTGCGGCGGGCTTGTCGGCCTGCGGGCTGGGCAGCGACAGTGGGGGGTCGGTGCGGGTGCCTGCACACTTCTGTGGAATTGCCGCACTGAAGCCGACACCCGGGCGAATGCCGGCACGGGGGCATCGTCCGCCGTCGGTGGGACCGTTCTCCTCTCTTGGGGCAGTCGGACCGATGGGGCGCACGATTGCGGATGTAGCACTGCTGTTTCGTGTGCTTTGCGCGCAGGATCCGCTGGATCCTGAAAGTGCGCCGGTTGGGTTGCGAGAAATATCACGTGAAAAGGCGAAGCAAATTCCGATCGGCTGGTTCGAGGACGATGGGCTGACGCCGGTAACAGAGGAAACGCGGGAGGCGGTCCGCGAGGCTGCGCGGGCACTTGAGCGGAGAGGGTTTCGTGTGCAGAGGTTCCGTCCCACGGTACTTGAAGAGGCCCGGCGACTCTGGTGGAACTTCTTCGTGCAGTGCGGAGAGATGTTTTATCGAGAGATTCTTCGCGGGCGTGAAGAACTGCTGAGTCCGGTATTCCGAGGCTTTCTCGGGATTGCGCGGGCGGAAGAGCCGTTAAATGCGGAGTCGCTGCTGCGTGCGTGGGCGGAGTCGAATCTGATTCGCCACAAATGGCTGGCGGAGATGAAGGATTTTCCGGTGCTGCTGTGCCCTGCGTGCGCCATTCCGGCCTTTCAGCATGGCGACCGTGAATGGACAGTAGGTGGACAGAGGATCGGCTATCTTGACGCGATGCGATACACGCAGTGGTTCAATCTCTTTGCTGCGCCCGCGGCGGTGGTTCCGGTGGGCAGGTCGGGTAATGGACTGCCGATCGGCGTGCAGGTGGCGGGACGCCCCTTTGAAGACGAAGCGGTGCTGGCAGTGGCGGATGTGATCGACCGGGGGTTTGGGTACCAGACGCCGCCAATTGCTGCTAATCGATCTTGAGAGCTTCGAGGGTCCGCTCAAGTTTTACGCCGCGTGAAGCCTTGAGCAGGACGACGTCTCCTTTGCGAAGATCATCGCGCAACCATTCTGCCGCCTGTTCGGGCGAATCGAAATAGAGAGCCTGCACATGTTTTTGCCGCGCAGCTTCCACGAGATGCCTGGCCTCGCCGCGAACGCCTGCAACGATATCAATGCCAGCACTGGCGGCGGCGGTTCCGCAGGCGGCATGAAGGGTGGAGGAGTCCGGACCGAGCTCGAGCATTTCTCCGGCAATGAGGATGCGGCGGCCACCGCCGGTAACCGGCATCGAGGCCAGCGTCGCGATCATGGCCTTGAGAGCTTCGGGATTGGAATTGTAACTGTCATTGATAATTGTGGCGCCGCGGATAGTCAGGATCTGCCCACGCTTGTCTTCCGGTTGCAATTCAGCGAGCGCTGCGCAGCACGTCTCAAGCGGGATGCCGCTCTCAACACCGACGGCTATTGCAGCGAGCGCGTTGGAGACATTGTGCTCACCGAGCAGGTGCAGGTGCAGTGAGGCGTACGATTCGCCGGAGCGAATGCGGATGCGTTGACCTTCAGCGCCGAGTGGTTCGACCGATTCAGCCCTGGGATCGGCACAGGGTCCGCGGCCAAAGTAGATAGCTTTGCCACGAAAATCGCGCCCGAACTGAGAGACATAGGCATCGTCGCAGTTCAGGAAGGCGACGCCTTGCGGCGGCAGGGCCTCAATCAATTCATATTTGGCGCGGGCAATGCCGGCGACACCATCGGCGAAAAACTCGGCATGAGCATTGCCGACATTGGTGACGACGCCCCAGTCGGGTGTGGCGATGCGGGCGAGAGCGGCGATCTCTCCAGCGCTGGACATGCCCATTTCGATGACTGCAATTTGGTGTTCGGGTTCGAGCTTGAGCAGCTGCAGCGGCAGGCCGTATCCGTTGTTGAGATTCCCCAGCGACTTCAACACGGAGAAGCGAGCGCTCAGAACCTTGGCAATGGCTTCTTTCGTCGTGGTCTTTCCGGCTGATCCTGTGACGGCGACAAGCTTTTTTCCCCAATGCTTGCAAACTGCCGTCGCGAGCTGCTGCAGAGCGGCGAGCGGGTCGTCGACGATGAGGAGTGGACGCTTAGAGACTTCCTCTGGCAGGTCGGTCAGCTTCTCGCGGGCGACGACTGCAGCGACCGCTCCCTGGTCGAATGCAGAGGCTATGAAGTCGTGGCCGTCGAAGCGCTCGCCCTTGACGGCGATGAAGAGGTCGTCGGCCTGGAGCGTACGCGAGTCGATGGAATAACCCGTGGCGACAAGCGCGGAAGTGGCCTCAACACTGGGCAGTTCAGCGCCGGCCCATTGCGCGATCTGTTGCAGATCGAGCTTCATGTGCTCACTCCTGCCAGTTTCAGATCGCGCAGAATGGTTGCCGCGACCTCGGCATCGTCGAAGGGGATGGTCGCATGCTTCAATGTCTGCGTTTTCTCATGGCCTTTGCCGGCGATGAGAACGATGTCACCGGGATGGGCAGCTTCGAGCGCAAGACGGATGGCGCGGAAACGATCAACTTCTGTTACGTATTGTGTCCCTGTTGCCCGGAGGCCGGGCAAAGCATCGTAAAGGATGGCTTCGGGCTCTTCGCTGCGCGGATTATCGGAGGTGAGAACGACGAAGTCGCTGCTTTCGCCTGCGGCGCGACCCATGAGCGGGCGTTTCGCTTTGTCTCGATCGCCTCCGCAACCGAAGAGGGTGATGATTTTTCCTCCAGTTGCGGTTACGAATTCGCGGGCAAGCGCAGTGAGGTTGCGGAGGGCATCGTCGGTGTGGGCGTAATCGACAACGACGGTGAAGTCCTGGCCGGCGTCGACGGTCTGGAAGCGGCCGGGCACGCATGCCAGCGAGGCAACGCCGGCACTGATTTCATCAAGCGTGAGATTGCGCGCGAAAGCGGCGGCAGAGGCAGCCAGCAGATTGTAGACGTTGACCTTTCCGGTGAGGCGTGTGTGTAGAGAGGCGGCACCCGTCGGTGTCTGCAGGGTGAATTGCATTCCGCGCGGGGACATATGGATATTTTCTGCGCGGAATTCGCCGATGCCAAGGCCGTAAGAGAAGATCTCCGATCCGGCCTGGCGAGCGACCAAAGCCAGCTGTGCGCCATAAGCATCTTCGACGTTCACGACGGCGATGCGCGGAGGGCTCAGGAGGCTTCCGTCGAAGAGCTTGCGTTTAGCGGAGAAATAGTTCTCCATCGTTCCGTGATAATCAAGGTGGTCACGGGTGAGATTGGTGAAGATGGCGACGTCGAAGGGCAAAGCGTAGACGCGGCCCTGATCGAGTGCGTGAGAAGAAACCTCCATCACAGCCTCGGTAGCTCCCGCGTCCGCCCCTTCGCGGAAGAGCTCAAGCAGATCGCGCGATTCAGGGGTGGTGTGCGGGGATGGCCGGACGGAGCCCGCGACATGGTACTCGATAGTTCCGATCAGCACGGTCTTGCGTCCGACGTGATTCAGCATGGCGTCGAGCAGGAAGGCGGTCGTGGTCTTGCCATTGGTTCCGGTAACACCGCTGAGAGCAAGCTGCTTCTCCGGATGTGCAAAGAAATTCGCCGCGATCAGGGCGAGCGCGTTGCGGCCGTGCGGAACCTCGGCGGCGGCGATCCCGGGATAGTTGAGCGCGAGGTCGTTGAAGGCCGAACGCGAATCAGTGACGACAGTAGCCGCACCCTGAGCGATGGCGTTCGCGATGTAACGGTTGCCGTCGGTGGTTTCTCCCCGCATGGCGACGAAGAGAGAGCCAGGGGCGACACGGCGGGAGTCATATTCGACGCCGGTGACGTTAGTGGCTGTTCCTGCGCGCCTGAGACACTCGACTCCCCGCAAAACCTGATCGGTGATCATTCCCTTTTCTATTTTACGGGTCAGATCTGTGGTTCAACGCGCGAAGCGCACGACGACCTCAGTGCCGGCGGGTACCATGGTGCCGGCGGCCGGCGCCTGTCCCCGCGCGATACCACTGCCGAGCACCTGAACTCCGAGGCCGGCACCTCCTGCCTGCTCAATGACTTTGCGCACCGGCTCGCCTGCGAACGACGGCACGGCGACGCGCTGCGCCGAAGCGACAATGACGGAGCCTTTACCGCCAGGCAATGGCGTTGGCGGAGCGGGTTCAGGTGCAGTTGCGATGGGGGCAGAGTGCGGCTGTGCAGAAGGTGGGTCCGGCTCAGACGCGGCTGGCTCCGGCGCGACGGGCGGAGATGGCAATTTCAGGGATGCATTGAGAGCCGGTTCGGGGACCCTGGCAGGCTCCTCGGCTTTGGTCTCAGGCAGGTGAGCCGGAGCAGGCGCAGCAGCGCGCAACGGATCGTCGGCCGGCAAGTTGTTCACTTCAGCGAAGAGCGAGTTGAGGTCGTCGACTTGCTCTGCGGGTGCTTCGTCCGGCACAGGCGGCTGATCTTTTGCCATTTCCGTGGGAGAGCGCATCGGCTCGTCATGAGGAACGCCGAGGTATTCGAGGATCTCCTGGGCCAGATCCTGAAAGACCGGCGCGCTGGCTTCGGCACCAAAGTGCATGCTGTGCTGGGGCGAATCCATCACCACAGCAATGGTGATGGCCGGGTCATTCACGGGAGCAAATCCCACGAATGAAGCCACAAACTTGGTTTTGGAGTAGGTGTGGGTGCGGGGATCAATCTTCTGGGCCGTGCCGGTCTTGCCTGCCGCGCTGTATCCGTTGAGATGAACGGCCTCGTGCGCGGTGCCGATGAGCACGACATCCTGCATCATCTTTCGCATCTGGGCGGCAGTGAGTTCGGAGACAACTCGATGCGCACCGTCGGGCAGTGGATTCGGCAACTCGTTCTCGGGATGAAAAGCCACAGGCTTCAGCGTAGGATCGCCCCTCGTCAGATCCGTGCTCTTCAGCAGAATGTGAGGAGGCAGATAGACGCCGCCATTGGCAATGGTTGAAACCATGGTGGCAATCTGAATGGGCGTAACAGCAATCTCCTGGCCCATGGGAATGGCACCCATCGAGGCCGGGCCCCAATGCTTCAACGGCTCCAGCAATCCTCTTGTTTCGGCAGGAAGCTCGATGCCGGTCCGCTGTCCAAATCCAAACGCACGGATATATTCGTAAAGGTGATCGGGACCCACGCGTTCGCCGACACGGATTGCGCAGACGTTGCTTGAAACGGCGAGGGCCTTCCATGCCGGAAGCGATCCGTAATGCTCGCCGGGAGCGTCGTGCACCGTGTGGCCGGCGATGTTGATCTGTCCGCCGCCGCAATCCACCATGCTGTCCGGGGTGATGGCTTTCTCTTCCAGGGCGGCGGCATAGGTGACCGGCTTGAATGTAGAGCCGGGCTCGTAGACATCGCTCACGGCGCGGTCTTTCAGCAGATCTGTCGTAGCATGGCGAAAATCATTCGGATTAAATGTAGGCCGGACGGCAAGCGCAAGAATCTGTCCGGTATGCGGATCCTGGATCACGATCGTGCCGTTTTCCGCGTGTGTCCGCTCCATGTTGCGATCGAGGGCCTTCTCAGCCATGAACTGGATGTTTTCATCGATGCTGAGGACGAGATTTTCACCGGGCAACGGTTCGCGTTCCGCACTGCCCAGCACGTGACGGCGCGCATCGAGCGCAGTGAGCATGTGACCAGGGGTGCCGTGCAGATCTTCATCGAAATTTTCTTCGAGCCCGCCAAGGCCGTTGTCGTCGATGCCCACATAGCCGAGGACCTGTGCGGCGATCTGGTTGTCGGGGTAGAAGCGCTTAAACTCCTTCTGGAAATAGACGCCTTTGAGGTTCAGCGCTTTCACCCTGGCGATGATGGCGGGGTCCTCCTTGCGGGCGATCCAGGCAAAATTGTGTGAGGCATTCAGGCGGGCGAGGATCTGATGCTCAGAGGTAAAGCTATCGGTGGGATCGGTATGCACGATCTTTGCGAGAGCGGCGGCGGTCTGTGGCCGGGCATCGCCGATTTCCTTCGGAACGGCATAGACAGAGTCGACCAGGATGGTCATCGCCAGCTCGTGCAGGTTGCGGTCATAAAGAATGCCGCGGCGAGGGGCGACGTCGAAACCACGCTCCTGTTGCATTGCAGCCCGCTCCACCCACTCCGAATGGCGAAAGACCTGCAGCCAGACGAGACGGCCGCAGATCAGCACCGACCAGCATGCGAACATTACAAGGATATTGAGCACACGCATGCGGCTCATGGGCGTAACGATGCCGGTGCGCGCTACAGACGATGGTATTGGAGGAGAAATTGAAGGACCCTTCACTGCGGCGAACTCCCCTCCCGATGAAGATCAGCGGCTAACGAATCGCGGGCAACACCGGCGCCGATGCGGCTTCGGCCAAGGCCGGCGCATTCGGGTCGGCAGTGGCGTCAGGACGAACAACCTGTCCGGGGCGCGGAGCGGTGAGACCAAGCTGGCGAGCCATCTGGTCGATACGGGCCGGATCTCCGAGTTGCGCCTCGGTGAGGCGAAGCTGGCGATTCTGCTCGTCGAGCTGCTGGATCTGCTGCTTTTCCGTCTCGATGCGGTATCCGTACTCGATGGAGCTGAGGTGCTGCCAGCCGTAAATCATGATGAGGCCGAAGAGCAGCGCCATGGCACAGGCGAAGGTGCGCATCTCCCTGACCCGCTGCGGATCGGCGGCCTTCACAAGGCGCGAGTTGTCGAAGCGCTTGACGAAGAAGACTTCCGGCGTGGGGCCACGGCGGCCGCGCTGCTGCGCGGCCAGAAGCGCCATATTGCGCTCCGCGATGCGCTGGTAGCTGCTGCGACTTGTTTCGATACCGGCCTGCGCTGCGATTGCTTGGGTCGCCATGGGTGTCTCCTGAAAATCAGCCAATAACCATTAGCTGCTGCTGCCTACTACTGCGTTTCTCCTCCCTCATTGCGACCGGGCCTGGGCCGCTATTGTTTTGGAGGGAGATCTTACGAGGCTCGTCTTGAATTACTTTCGCCATTTGGTGCGGTAGGACGACCCCGGCCCGATTTGTTAGGGTGTAGCGAATAGGGTGTAGGGTGTAGCGGAAACCCGATCTACGCCCTATGCCCTACTCCCTATACCCCGTCTTTTTTCTCCGCTGCCCGCAGCTTCGCGCTGCGTGCCCGCGGATTGCGATCCGTTTCCCCTGCTTCCGCCGTTTCCGGCTTGCGTGTGAGGACCTCATAAATTCCCCGCTTTGCGCCTTCGCGCAGAGCATCTTTGGCCAGCCGGTCTTCGAGAGAGTGGAAGCTGATGACTACCAGCCTTCCTCCGGGCTTTAACAGCCCGGGCGCGGCTTTGAGCAGGCCGCTGATCTCGTCGAGCTCGGCATTGACGTAAATTCGAAGAGCCTGAAAGGTCCGCGTCGCCGGGTGAATCCTGTCGGATTTCATCGCCGGGGCCGCGGCCGCTACGACTCTGGCAAGTTGTGCCGTCGTCGTAATCGGCCGGGCCCTGACAATGGCTCTGGCGATTCTCCGCGACCTCCTTTCCTCTCCGAATTCGTAAATCAGGTCGGCGAGCTCTTTTTC